>Ga0315274_10000147_pt1 | contig 103756 bp, 156 predicted proteins | sample YL17G02_20_MG_FD_203700 | JGI IMG/M metagenome (GOLD analysis project Ga0315274, IMG submission 203700) | Sediment microbial communities from Yellowstone Lake, YNP, Wyoming, USA - YL17G02_20 | ecosystem: Environmental > Aquatic > Freshwater > Lake > Sediment | place: USA: Wyoming | collected...
GTCGTTTTCGTGTGCCCACAAGCCGACTTGTTCCATGAAGCTGTACCAATTGAGACGATAGCGCAAATCTTCGACGTGATGTCTTGCGTCACCACCGACTGCGGCAAGCGGCATGAGCATGAAGCCGAGTGTTACCAGGGCGATCCTCACCAATTCCTCATTTTGACGAAGCGGGCCGATCGGATGAGGCGGGTAATGGAGTCGGAACTGGCGGACTACGCTGGCAACTATCTGCCTGGAGATTGCGCCCTGAACATCGGTTTCGAGGGGAAGTGGCCGCCGGATAACTGGTGGTTCGGCGTCTCTGTCTGCGGGCCGGAGGATGACGAGAAAATATCGGTGGTCCTCAATGTTCCCGCCGCACATCGCTGGCTGTCGCTTGAACCCTTGCTCGGTCCCATAGATTTTACGGAATACGGCCCGGAGATTTGCTTCAATCGGTTGCGCGGATATGATGGAAGCGATCCGCCGATTCCTGGAATCGACGCGGTAGTGGCCGGTTGCGAATCCAGCCCCGGCGCTCGGCCGACCGGACCCAATTGGTTCCGAGACATCCGCGATGCCTGCGCAGAAGCGAACGTGCCGTTCTATTTAAAACAAATGATGGTGGACGGGAAACTGGTCCACCTGCCGTACCTGGACGGGCGGCAGTACACCGAACTGCCGTGGAGGAAAGAACACAGACAGAAACTTGAAAGGAGGTGAGTATGGGTGGAAGAACGATCCAATCTCAGATGGTTGAGTGGTTCAACGAAACAACGGTGCCGGAGTTGAAATTGCTCTACCCGATTCTCCGGGACATCTACAAGCGGCGGACAGCGGAGGAAGACCGTGCCGGTGCTATCCCGGCCAAGAAAGCAGCCCCGAAGAAACGGCACCGGAGAACCAACGCCGAAATCGAAGCGGCGAAGAAGGCAACGGGGACAGCGGGGACAGCGGGGACAGCGGGCTCCGCAGCCTTTGATGGATAATGCCCGCAAAGGAGAGAGGAGCATGAAGATTTTTACCGAACGAAAAACACAATTCCGGTACGAACTACCGGTTCTCAGGCCCTTCAACTCGCGGCGGGATCGCCGGCCGATAAACCTGAACTTCAGCGTGGCAGTTCCCGAGTTATCGGGGATTGCTGCCCTGGGCAAGCGGTTCCAAACCGCGTGGGCGGCGGTCGAGGCCGGCGTAAGCTCCTGCAACCTGAAGGGTGAGGCCATCATGGGGCAGAACGTGCGGTTCTTCTCGTTCATCGACCAGAAGAACCCAACACAGTTCCTGCACAATGTTGACCTCAAGGGGTTCTCATTGGTGCGGGACAAAACGGGTGCCCCGGTTCTGCACTTCTCCATCCGGGCCAAGGTGGACAAGGACAGCGCAACATGGTTCCTCACCCAATACGGCACGGATGTCTATATGGAGATCGAGGACGTTCAGCCGTCACTCCTGGCCGAGGAAGCGGCCATCGAGGAAGCGGCTGAAGTGAAGGCCAAGGAGAAGAAGGCCCCGGCCAAACCCAAGGCACCCCCGAAGGTCCCGAAAAAGAAAGCGGCCAAACCTGAAAAGAAGTAACGTGGCGGCGGGTTGCAGGCGCCCGCCTTCCACATCCAAATTTGGACCCTTAGCGAAAGGAGCCATCCGTGCCCATGTACCAACCACTGACTGGTAATTTTTCTGCGCTCCGTCCTTTTGGCGTTTCATGGGTAACTCTGCGCGGTGGGATAATCCCTGGTGTCAGAACGCCAGTGAAGGCCGTTACCGTTTGCGCCATCTATGGGGATGGTGAGCGTCCCCTAGCCATGGGCTTTGCCTATTGCTCGGCAAGTGACAAATTCGACCAAGCAGAAGCTGAGGATCGTTCGTTTAAACAAGCAGTCTCCGGGCCGCACGGTGATCCCGCTGTTCTTCGGCGCATCGGCAGAGTGTTCACCAAGGCAGAACGACACGCCCTGCGGGAGGCGGTGTGGAAGTTGCGGAATCCACAGGGCTGGAAAAAGGATGCGGTCGATGTCAGCACTGCGGATAGGGACCATCCGGCTTCATCTCCCGGCCCGGTTGAAACCTTGGTTCTCCAACGGATGAAAGATGCGGGGGCTTATCCCAATCGTTATGACCATCCCACACCCAAAGAAACGGAGAAGTTGAATGTCAGAGAAGAAGACCAAGGTTTCTGAACCGGCGAACCTGGAATGCCTGCATTGCCACCGGACGGACTTCAAAGATTCGGCCGGCCTGAAGCGCCACATCACCCGTGCACACACGCATCTCAATGTGGAATTGCCAACTCCGGTCGATGACCTACAGAAAAAGCCGATCATCTACACCTCGTATTCCGGCTTTGAGGTGCGGGATTTCAGCTATTCGATGGCGAACGACATTGCAGAATGCGGCTGGCGCGCACGGGCAAAGCGCATCTACGGGTGGACATCTATAAAGGATAAGGCCGCACTGCACTTCGGGGATTGCATTGAAGAGGCTCTCATGTGGCACTTCGATGATGAGCGGCGCATGGAGATGCCCGCAGCGTTCGAGTTTCTCTGGAAAGAATACAAGGATGCCGACCTGATCTATACAGAGAAGGACGGCAACTGGCAGGAAATGATGGACATGGGTATGCGGCTCTCCGACCAGTTTGTGTCGGATTTCAAGAGCGGCGAATTCACCCGCGATACTGTGGGATTCGTGAATCCGCGATTCGGGATGGAATTTCCCAAGCCGAGCGAACCTCACGAGTGGTACAACGGAACGACGCTGCGTTACAAGGCCGACGCTGTGTGTTGCCCAAGCGAACTTGCCGGGTTCGTGCGAACCCTGGTTGACGTGAAGACCTCGGCATCATCCTACCCAGAGAAAGAAAAGAATGCAGGAATCATCGCGCTGGACCGGCAGCTTCGCGTGGGTGCTCTTGCGAGTGGTCTCCGCAATGTGGGGTTCCTGGTCTTCGTGAAGAGCAAGAAACCGAAGGTCCAATGGCTGACAGGATTCATAACGGATGAACTGTTGCGGGACATTGACCTGTGGCTGCGTGAACAGTACCACAAGTGGTTGAACCGCCGATTCCACCGTTCACCCGGCATCCGGTTTCCGCAGGAACAGTGCATGGCCTGTGAATTTTTCCCGTTGTGCATCGGCCGACCAGACTTGGCGGGGGGTCTGCGGCAGAAGGAATCGAAGAAGACGGGTTCGCTGAACGTGCTGGATTGAAAGGAGTAGTGAAATGAGCTTATTCAAAATCGGCCCCGTTGTTAACGAAGTCCCACCCTGTTTCGCTCAGGCTAGTTCTGGGTTTGGTCCCATTCTGAAGCGACTCCGTGCCCTATACAAAGGGCAATGGCTGACCATCGAGTTCAAGGATTCCAAAACGGCAGAAAAAGCATGCGATTTCCTAGTCGGGGAACTCGCTCTTGAACAGGCGAAGTTAATGAATGATTCCATGGCTGACTTTAATGCCTGCGCAGAGACAATCTCTGGAGATTTCAAGATGAACTATGGGCGGGATCAAGATGGCGAATTGACTACTCTATATGCTCAGGGAATCAAGCGGGGGACACCACCCAAAGCGGACCTGTAGGCGTCGGCCGGACACTCATTGGATGTTACGTGAAGGGCGCCTTGCAACTTTACCGCCTTCGCATCCAGGAACCAAAGATTGAGCACGATACGAGGTGAACGATGTGGGACGCTAACCAGTGGCAGGAATTCTTCAACGGCCACGGCAGCAATTTCGACAATCTGGCCGCGGCGCTGACCAAGGGTGAGATCGCCGATTCGGATGCCATCGTGGAATCCCTTGTCAGGCTTCAGGCCGGTACCGTACTTCGGGTGGCCATGGAGAATACCTATACGATGGTCCGGCTGATGGGGAGAATGATCGGGGAGAAAACGGTGTTCCCGATTGGAGGGAAGCCGTCGTGAGAAAGGAGCGTGAGAACAATGAGAAAAACTAGAGCCTTTTTATCAATGGTCTGGTGGATGTGGGGTTACCATTTCCGTTCTAAGTACGGCAGTGCAGTACGCTCTGCGTGGTTTTCGGCCTTTGGGCAGAAGGCCATTGAAAATCCGAAGTTGTCCCCTCCACGATGGCTATACCGTTTGGTGACAGCGAAGCGCCATCGCCCGTTTGCGACGTTTTCTTTGGATATCGGATTTGGAGGGAAACCGTCGTGAGGGATTTGTGTTGACATTTACACCGCTGGTGTAAAATACTTGCGGTGCCATGAAACGAGGAAGCGATGCGGGCAAGGAAAAAGACAATAACCCAACTGCACTGCCTGCGCTGCGGGGGCTGGTGGACACCCGAAACAGCCAACCCAAAACGCTGTGGCCGCTGTAAATCATGGTGTTGGAACAAGCCGAGGAAACCAAAGAAAGGGAAGTGACATGCCCCGGATGCGCACCATCAAACCAGAGTTTTACACGGATGAGAAAATCTGCCGGCTCTCCCATTCCGAGAGGCTACTATTCATCGGAATGTGGAATGCGGCCGACGATAACGGTGTTGGGCAAGCTGACCCAACCCTTTTACGGGTAGCTATTTTCCCAAAAGACAAGCCAGTAAATGCGATCCTGCCAGAAGAAAACGTCGAAATTCTGCAAGAACCCGTTACAAAAGTGGAAAAAGGCGTTACAAAAGTGGAAAAAGGCGTTACTCGATCGGAAAAAGGCGTGAAAAAAGCGCCTGATCCACAGTGCAATCATGCCCCATGTGTCACAGATGAAATAGTGGCAACTTGGGTGACATTCCTAGCAAAACTTCGGCTTATCCGCCTTTTTCAGTCCAAGGGAGAGATTTTGTACTACGTCACTAACTGGAAGAAACATCAGAGGATAGATCACCCTGGAAGGTCCCGATTCGTGGTTCCTGAGAAGTTTCTTCGGACGAGAGAATCTATCGAGGGCGAACGAGAGGGCGAACGAGAGGGCGAACGAGAGGGCGAACGAGAGCCATTCGCGCCTGATTTAAAGAGGATTAGAAGGGAAGGGATTAGAGGGGATTGTAAGGGGAGAACCGCCGGGGACACCAGCCCGGCAGAAGAAAATCTTTCTCAAGGCACCGCCACTACAGACCTCGACCTCGGCAGGGATGTGATCGCCTGGATGGAAGCAGTGGCGAACGGGCAGCGGTTTAGGAAGCACTGGCCGCATAAGGGCAAGGCCAGCCGGGGACCGACCGACAACATGAGGGATGCCCTCCGGGAGAAGGAGCGCACCATCGGGGCCGAGAACTTCCGGCAGGCGTGGGTGGACTTCCTGCTCGGGGATGAATGCACCGCCCGGTGGCCGTACCGGAAGTTTATGGACACGGCGCTTGATCGCCGGATGGAGGAATTGGTGGACGCCCAGGTGCAGGAAAGGCATGCTGCGGAGGTGGCTCAGGAGGCCGAGGAACGGAACTTGGGGTTGCCAGGGTGAAAAAGCGGGGTGGGGTAGGTGCGTAGACCTATTAACGGCGAACCCTGACACTACCAAGGCTGGTCCAAAAGCCTTCTAGGCAAGGAAAGGGACGTTCAGGGATTGGCAGGGGCTTTAAAACGCCTCCTGCGGCAATGTCCAAATTTGGACGCAGAAAGGAAAAAAGATGGAATTGAAAGAAATTCAAGCGCTCGTTTCATCGTGCTTGGAGATTGACCCAACCAAGCGGCACGTACTGGTGGTTGACAGTAGCTATATAACCGAGGCAGCAACCTGCACCCTCATGAGAGTTTGGAAGGATCTGACTGGGTACGGGCCGATAATTCTGGCCACAAAAGGCGGCGAGGGCCTTCGCATTTTCGAGATCAAAAAGGAGGACAACCATGAAGGCTGAAGAGATTCGCAAACTGTTCGAGACGAAATCAATGACAGACGCCGCAGAGCAAGAGCCGAAGATCGTCGCGGTTATGCAACTCGTGGCCCTTGGAGAGATCGCGGCACAGCTTGCCGAGTTGAACGATTACCTGAAAAACAGCAGGTTGGGTAAGGAGTTTTGACACGTCAGGATTTCGGTCGCACTGTAAGTGAAAGGTGTGTCTCCAAGGATGATCGAGAAATCCGAAGTCGAGCGAATCAAATCCCAAGTAGACTTGGCGCACATCATCGGCCCGTACATTGATGGCGGCCTGCGGAGAATGGGCGCTGACCTGAAGGGGCTGTGCCCGTTCCATGAGGAAAAGACGGCATCGTTCATCGTTCATCCCGAATACTGGAAGTGCCACGGCTGCGGTGAGGGAGGTGATGTTTTCAAGTTCTTCCAGAAACTTGAAACCTTGCCGTTTCCCCAAGCCGTAAAGCGCGTGGCAGAATTGGCGGGCCTCACGGTGAATGAATCCAGATCATACCGACTAGCGCCAGCCAATCGAAGGACGGAACCTCCACCGCAGACGCCCGATGATCCAGAATTGGAAGCGCGGGTTGACCGCAGTTTCCAGAAATTCGGCGGGAAGCGTGAGATGACGCTGGAGCAGTGGCGACCCTACGCGGAGGCCCTGATGGATTCCGGCGCGGAAGTGATAGGCCAGTTCCCGGCACTCCGCGGCATAACCGGCACGACGGTGGAGAAATTCAAGCTCGGCTATGCAGCGACGGGGGAGAAGATCGTGGGTAGCAATCCTGAATACGCAGAGTACCGCGACAAGCCCTGGATCGGATTCCCGTACATCTACGGTGACCGGGTGCGGATGGTGAAATGGCGGACGCTGTTCTCAGTCGGGAAGAAGTTCGCTCGGCCAGCAAGCATGGCGGAGTGCCTCTACATCGACGGAGAACCGGACCCATTTGACGACGTGGTACTCCAAGAGGGTGAATTAGATGCCTTGACTTTATGGCAAGTCGGAATCCGGGCGGCATCGCTACCTTCCGGAAGCAATTCACGAATCACAAAAGAGATGCGCGACTGGCTGTTGGGTTTCCGGCGAATCCTGATTGGGATGGACAACGATGAAGCTGGCCAACTGGCGCTACGCAAGATTCTGATGGACCTCCCGGTTGACCGCACGGCGATCCTGACGCTGCCTGATGGCTGGAAAGACGCAAACGAAATGCTGGTGAAGGGTTGCGGTCGGGACAAGGATAAATTCCGCGAGGAAGTCCAAAAGGCATTGGCAGCAGCGGCGCGGCCGACCTCGGTGGCATTCTCTTCGCTGGATCAAGCATTCGATGCCTACCTGCGGAAGTTGATGAAGGCGGACGGGAAGGAAGAGGTGTTCTTCCAGTTCCCCTGGAGATCGGTGGACCGAATGATTCGGGTGATTCCAGGGGAGGTGATTGCGCTCAGTTCAACAACTTCCGGCCAGGGGAAGACGACCTTCGCGGTTCAGTGTGCCTTACATAACGCTCGGCACCTGCGCAAGCATGTGGGCTACTATACCGCAGAGATGGATGCGGTTGAGGAACTTGTCCCGATGGTTACCGCACAACTTGTAAAGCAGAACCGTCTGGACCTGGACGTAGGCCACGTAGAAGAAGCCAAGATGAGATGTGAAGGTGCCGAGTTTTACTTCGGCTATGACCGGGAAGCGGAAAACTGGACAGAGACGCAGCGAGTCTTGGACTTGGCGGTGCGCCGGTTGGGCCTCGACATCCTGATTATTGACCACTTGGATTACATCATCCGCGTTCAGGATTTTCGTGAAGAGATTCAGCAGAAGGCGATGGCAATGAAGTGGCTGACAGAGAATCTTGCAAAAAAATACGGGATCGTTGTGGTAGTGTTGCGGCAACCCACGAAAATTAAATCAGACACACGGCGTAAGGATGAGCCAATGGCGGCCGAGAATATCCAAGGCGGTGTGGCCGGCATCACGGACGCACAGCATGTGATCCTAATTCACCGCAAGCGGGTGTCAACGAACGAAGAACAGGAAGACGGCGGCGACATTTACGAACGAGAGACGAGCGTAATCCGGGGGAAGACGCGGCACGCCGGACCAGGTGGTGCGGTGGTGAAGCTGATTCTTCTCGGGCAGTACGCCTGTTTTGAGCGGCTGGAGCGGGAGGACCAGAAGAAGGCCGAACCAAAGAAACCGAAGGCGAAAGCGGCCACAATGGGGAACCTGCCATATAAAGATTAAAAACTTGGAGGCGTAGAATGCGCATCACCATCAGTGACGTTCCGAACGCAGAGTATTTTGCGCTGCTCAAGGAAATGAGTCATGCGCTGCATGAGGCTTTACAGAAACCCCGGCAACTGGATAATGAAAGGGGACTTCCGGGGATCAAAATGAGTCCCTTCCAACTTGCCACCTCGATAGAGGAGGCAATCATCCCGATCTTGAAACGAAAGGGATGGCTTGTAACTAAAAAGGAGATCAACGATGGCAACAGAAACGACGACCAAAAAGGAATCAGCAGCGAAGACCACCAAGGCGGTGGTCAAGAAACCAGTGACAGCAATAGCGAAGCCTCCGCTACCCAAGACGGCGGTGGTGAAGATCAGCAAGGACACAGCCCGCGAGATCATCAAGCGTGATCTGCGCTGGCTCCAACAGACGATTGGGGAAGGTGAACGTCGCTGGATGCGCCTTGCCAGCGCGGTGACCATGGTGAAGACCCAAGGATGGTGGCGCGGTTGGGAAGACGCGAAGGGCGAAGCGTTCAAAACGTTCGACGACTGGCTGGCCGTAGACTGTGCTGATCTGGCTCGGTCAAAGGTTTACGCTTTGATTGGCGTGGTCGAGAACTTAGCTGGAGAAGTGTCCGAAAAGCGACTCGAAGAGATCGGGCGCTCTAGGGCCTACGAACTTTCCCGGTTAGCGAAGGAGAAACCAAAGGCGCTGCCAGCGCTCCTGGAGCAACTGAAGAAAGACCCCGAGATGTCGGTCGCGCAGGTGAAGGGCGCCGTGGCCGCGGCGCTGGAAGGCCGGCACATGGACTCAGGCAAGTACCAGCAGTTCGAACTCTCGGTACCAATCGAAGACGTGCCCACCGTGAAGAAATGCTTCGCGCTGATGCAGGCGCAACACGGCGGGAAGAACCCGGACGGGGCATCAGCGCTCGGCCGGCGCTTGGTGGACCTGTGCATGTACTACCTCAGCGCGCCAGCGCACAAGGACCTGCTAAAGCAAATGGAGGCTAAGGAAGAGGGCAAGGCGGCCTTCGCGGTGGAAGCGTGACGGTGCTGGGGCAGGGTCTCTCCCGCTTCTGCTATCACTGTGGGGCATACTTGGGGGACAAATGCCAGAAGTGCGGAGAGACCCAGCACCGGTTCATCTTCGCCTACGATTACTGGACTGGCGTGGCGATGTACGTGCTGTGCCAGTGCGTGTGTGGGAACGTGTGGGAGCGGCTGAAGGGCGAGAAAACTAGCGGGGCTTGCCAACCGTGCTTTAAGCGATTTCTAGAAGAGAATCGGCCGAGAGAGGCGGTAGCGGTATGAGTAAACGAGAGTGTCCAGGTTTTTTTCTTCAGTGGTTGCGAGAACAAACTCTTGTTGCTCGGACCAAAATGCGATTATTGCAAGAGCAAGACCCTTGTTCCGTTCCGGCTGAGTTTGAAACCCTCATAAACCAGTTGGACGACTTTTGGGATCAAGTCAGGGATTGTGATGTGAGGATAACCGCCACGCCCAAGAAAGTGAAACGTTCGTGCCCTGCGTGATTCTCGGTCCAGCGGAGTACCGTAAGCTGCGCTGGCAGAAATACGTGGAGCAAGGCGGGCGCTGCGCCCACTGCGGGAATGGCATGAGTTTCACCGAGATGGGGCTGCACCACAAGATTGCGAGATCGGCTGGCGGAGGTTTTCGGATGGACACGAAAGAGAACACAGAGGGTTTGTGTAAGGAGTGTCATGGGAAGGCGAAAAACAGGTCCAAATTTGGACGTTGAGAAAAAGCCGAAGGGCACCGGCCACGCCGGATTGGATGAAGTCATTGCGCGGGTGGAGAAGAAGCACGGTACCGGTGCCGTGATGCAACCTGGCCGGAAGCCACTACCGAAGGTGAACTTCATCCCTTCCGCATCGCTGACATTCGACCTGACGATAGGCGGGTTTGCCCGCGGGATGATTACCGAGTTGTGGGGGCCGGAAGGATGCGGCAAGTCGAGTTTCATGTTGCAGACGATTGCTGCGGCGCAAGCGGCTGGTTTGCGTGCGCTCTTTACCGATGCCGAACAAGCCTTGAATTTCCCATACGCCAAACAACTCGGGGTGCAGATGGAAGACCTACTGATCTGCCAGCCAAATTCCGGGGAAGAGGCCCTGGACACCCTGGAAGAGATGATCGGCTCTGGAGCCATTGACCTTGCCGTGTTTGATTCTGTGGCGGCCATTGTGCCGCAGGCCGAGTTGGATGGAGAAATAGGAGACAGCATAGTGGGCGTGGTGCCGCGGTTGATGGGCCAGTTCGTGCGCAAAGTGGTTTCTTCGGGCATCCTCCGCAAGAGCAATACTGCCTTGGTTTTCATCAACCAGATTCGGGAAAAGATTGGCATTCTTTTCGGGAACCCCGAAACGCAGCCCGGCGGTCGGGCGTTGAAGTTCACTGCCTCATTGCGAGTTGACATGCGGCGCATCGCGGCGCTGAAAGCAGGAGAAAAGATCATCGGTGCCAGGACGAGATTCAAGGTTCCCAAGAGCCGGGTGTGTGCTCCATACGTGGACGGTGAGTTTGACTTGATCTACGGGGAAGGCGTCAACCGTGCCGGCGAGATCGTGGATCTGGGCGTGGACCTAGGCGTGGTGGAAAAGTCCGGGTCCTGGTACAGCCACGGCGGGGAACGTTTAGGTGCTGGTCGGTTCAAGGCATGTGCTATCCTGCGGGAGAACACGGAATGGGCCGAACGAATCGAAGGGGAGATCAGGGAAGCATGGACCAAGCGGGCAGAGGGCAAGACGGAAGAGGCAGCAGAAGCGGTAGGAGCAGAGGCCGAAGAATGATCGCTCAGGAAAATATGGCGTTGATCGACCGTGCTCGACAGAGGGACAGCGAAGCCTTTTCCTCCCTCTGTGTGCCCTGCATCACGCGCCTGAAGTTCTTCCTGATGAGCCGTGGTGCCGAAGAACAAGATTGCGAGGATTTGATCCAGGATACTTTCCTGCGGGCTTGGCGGGGCATCAAACACTTCCGCGGGGATGCGGCGGTTTCCAGTTGGCTGACGAAGATCGCCTACAACGTATTGGTGGAAGATGCCCGCAGAAAGAAATGCCGCATCCAGGCGGTTTCCTTAGATACGCCAGAGTTCGAAAATGGGCAGACACTTTCCGGTCTACCAGATCCCGAGGTGGACATTCACGCCGATGCCGAGAATCGGGAGTTGGTGGTGTTGATTTCCCGGTGGGTGCATCCCAAGAGATTTCGCCTTCTCTGGATGCGCTTTGCCGAAGGGATGAGCGTGAAAGATGTTATGCGGAAAACCGGGGAGAACCGGACCACCGTAAAAAGCGCGACCGTATGTGCTCGGCTGAACGCCCAGCAGGTGCTGGAACAAAAAGCCAACATCTGCATTTGGATGTGATAAAGTAAAACATGGAAGGAACAACACACATGCTCAAGAAAGCCACTGCTGCTACTGAAGCGGCGCACCCTTTGCTACTGGCCACGCTTTGCCCGCAGTGTCTCAAGGAGATTGAACTACTCCCCGGCATTGAGATACCCACTTTGCAACTGGCCGACGACGGCAGATTCGCTTGCAAGAACGGCCACGCCTACGACACTCTGCCGGAAGAGGCCGCAGTCGAGGAACCTGCGATTTCTGACGAGACACCCCCGTGGGAACTACCTGACCTGGAAACTCCACCTCCAAAGGCTCCGCCCCTGGCAACGATAGCGCCAGAAGCGATTCCACCCGTGGGAGTGCCGGTTGTGGAAGTTCCTCTGCCAGAGGCCGTTGCTTTCGAGAAACCACGGGGAACATCAGCCCCCGGCGATGACGGAGCGCCGCGTGAACTTCCTGGAGGAGACGTGATTTTCACCGTTCGTGTTTCCGAAACCCACGTCACGAATCTGCGGGCAGAAGCAGAAGTGAAAGAGATGACGCTGAAGGGCTACTTCGATGCCTGGGTCGATTATTGTCTCAGTACCGGGCTGTATTTCTGAGGACCACCGGATGAAACGCAGATCATTCTTTGCATTGTTACTCGGGGCCTTGGGGTTGAAGTCTGTACCGAAAGCGGAAGAGATCTGTTGGCTTTGCAAAAAGCCGGGACATCACCCGAACGTCGGCACTCTGGTGCCTATTTATCAGAATTGGCCGGTTTCGATGGGAGACCTTACCGCTTGGTGCCCAAACTTCCCGGTCAATTGGTCGGTTTACCGGCACCTAAAGCCAACGGGTTAACGGAGGTTGTGAAGATGACCTTTGACGATATAGACAAGGCCATGCTGGACCGGTTCTTGCGCGAACCTGAATGGCTCGAAGAGGCAATTAGGATTGCTGGCTTGGTCGAGCACCCGGCTGCCGCACTGAACAGACTGCGCGAACAGTGCGAGTCCAGGGGCATCGACTTTGGCGCTGCGGTGGTGAGGTCATTCAACAACAGCGAAAAGAAAATGTCGGCCTTGCGCAGCAAGGAACTGCTGAGGTTTGACGGTGGGACAACCATCGAGGTGTCCCATCACTTTTTCTTGAGGACGTCCCGAAAGTGAGGTAAAAAAATGACAACGACTGGAAAGCTGCCGAAGCCTGTGGGCTTGTGCTACTTTACGCTTGGCCCCTTCTTGCAGAATGACCGCGAGATTGTGCTGGATGACGGAACTACGTATCCTCCAACGTACAACTGGATATCAAACCTAACCGCCGTGCGCGTTAAGGACCAGCAGAGTTTTTTCGTCAAGGTCACAATTCCTGATGGTCGAAAAAACGATTTGCAATTCTTCGCGCAGGTGATTGAGAACGGGCTTTCATCTCTGGAACACTACGCAATGAAGACCCCGCTGAGTAGAAAGAAGAAAACCCGCAGGGCCATCAGCGTGAAGAAGGCGCTTGAAAATTATGGCGCTGGCATGGGTAAACTTCTATTCAAGACGCTTCCGAGATCACCTGTGCACAAGTTGATGCAGAAGATCAAAAAGGAGAAGCAATGCTGACCATGGAAGACCTGGACAGGACTTTGCTGAATGATCTGGTCTCGCGACCTGAAGCCCTGCAACACGTACTTGAACTGCTCCAGATGTCGGACGATCCTGATGCTGCGATGGTGTGCTTTGAGGCTTTGCACAAAGCCTGCAAAGAGAAAGGCATTGATTTTGGGATCGCCGTTGCCAAGTCTGTCAAGAACGTGAATGAGAAACTGTCGGCTTTGCGTAGCAAGGAACCGCTGAAGTTTGACGGTGGTAAAACCTTGCGATCTGCGATTATTTTTAGTAGCGGGTGAGGGACTCGGACCCTCCGGGGCACCCCGATCTAGGGCGGCTTCAGGTTTATAGGACCCGCCTGCACACCCGTGCTACCCGCTATTTGGAAGGAAAGAGACCACGTAACCAGGACCAGACCTTGGCGCCCTCACTCAACACCAGCCCACCAATCCGCACCGCAAACGAACCCGGCCGCGTGGCACGGTGAACAGCGTCCTTCAAATCAGTGCTCACCTGCACACCGTTGTCGGCAATCGTGATTCCGTCCCGGCTGATGGTTTCCAGGTGCTTGCTGCTTTCAGCGATGGCCTGCAATGCCACAGGGATGTTGGGATCGGCCAGCACCTTCCGCAGGTCCTGAAGGGCAAGAGTGGCATTTTCGGCCAGGGGCTTCACATCCGCAGCAGTCTGTTGGATAGCCTTGGCTGAGGCATCGGAGACTTTGCCGATGTCGTTGGAAGTATTCAGCACGGATCGCGTTATGGCAGGAATCAGTGCCCCGTTGACGGCTTGGTCGGTATTCTCCACCAGTTGGGTCAATTGAGATTCAAGCACGATCAGCTTGTCGAGCGATTCCTTGGTCTTCTGGAGGGATTCCGTGGTGGCCTTGGCTTGTACGACCGATGCCTTCTTCCATTCTTCGGTAGCTTTGCGCAGGTCTGCTGAGACTCCCCCAATGGATAACACCACGCGCCGAGTGTCGGTTAGGAGAGGGCGAAGACCTTCGGTGAGCGTCCAAGCCAGCCGAGCGATTGAAAGGCAAGTGAGAATCCCCGCGACCAAGAGCAGGTCGCGGAGGATTTCACGAAGAGATGGACGGATGTTCACTTGGGCCAGCCGACCTTATTGAACAGGCTGACAATTCTGCTGACGATGCTCACCACGGCAGAGATGAGCGCCGACAGGCTGAGGGTTTTCTGCTGTTCAGCGTCAAGAACGCCGTAGGCATCCTCAACGATGCCTTTGACCACCGCCAGTTTTTCGCTGCCGATGCCGTTCATCGGTATGGCGTCTTCCAGTGTGCGAACCACTTGAACGATTGCCGGCAACAGACTCACGATGATGCGAAGCACATTCAAGAACGCAGTCATTTTGATGTTTCCTTTCTGAAGCGGGGCGCGTAGGTACCAGCCACGAAGTCCTCCAGCGCCCGGTGGAGAACGGTGGACAGAGTGATGTGAAGCCTGTGCGCCCGGAGATGGCCGGCCCGCCGGAGGGCGGCGGTCGCACGAAATGCGCAGATTTGCTTTCTGTCTTTAGTGGGTAACGGTTTGCGGCCCATGGTCTTGGTCCCTTCTCGCCTGGCACTTGGATTATCGGATTATTGTAAAACCAGAGTCAAGGACAATTATGCGGGCGTGGACGTATCGGTGGTGATGAACGGCACTTGGCGGTATCTGCCAGCATTATGGAATTCGCCAAGCAGGGCCATCTGGCGGGGTACACCAATTGCCTAACGGAAAAACTCATGCTGTCCGATGACAGCTACGCGAGGGTGTTCTGCTGGCTTTTGAAGCACTTCGCGGTCGAACCATCCGTCCTTGTCGATATGTTTGGGGTTGCAGTACAATACTGCTCCATCAGTGATGTCCGGGTCTGAACCATCATAGATTTGATCGGCCAGCGACATGGCTGTCTCAAACGACGGGTCGGGCGAATCCGGCCATTTGACCAACATCGGATCGCCGGGAGCGGTCAAAGATGAAAATTGCCACTTGGCCGTGATGACATGATCCCAGTCGCCCCATTTGGCATTCACCCGATTGCGGATAACGTGGCCTACGGCTCGCATTCCGGTTCTGCCCTCGCCGGAAGCTTCGCGCCATATTGTCAGCGCAAGTGCGATTTTGTACCAGTCCTGCCATGAAAGCGGTTGATGATCCATGGTCTTATTTGCCTCCTACGGATATTTGCTTTGCCCTCTCGTCTTGCCGACATAAATCTTGTCGTTGACGATGTTCCGAATGAGGTAGATGGCCGGCATGGTGCGCTTCAGTGTCGCCAGAAGTAATACGCCAATCCGAAAATGACTCCTCCGCCACCTGCTCCTCGCCAGAACCAAGATTCCAGTCTTGTCACCCGCGCCTTCAATGCTGAAATCTCACCGGGTTGACCGTTGCCAAATAGTCGCTGATTCATTTGGGTGAGCACCGCTTCGATAACGCCTAGCCGGGTGGCAATCTCTGATTGTGACAATTCGGGTGTTGCCATTACGATCCTCCGCAGTTTTTCGGCCTGCCTTTGCAAGTCGTGGTAGTCCATGTCGTCTCATCCATGGTCGTTATCTTTCGTTCTTGACTCTAGAACACAGAGATGGTACGTTGCAAGCACCTTTCGCTAAAAGGTCGTCGTCGGATAGGGGCCGGTTCCATCCCAGGGGAATCGGCCCTGTCTTTTTTTCCCTTGCTTTCAGTGAGTATCGGGCTGAGAATGTGACTGCGGGCCGGCGAGGCGGGCCAGCGTGTTGAGCGTTTCCCCCCGGATTCGACCCAGCATCCGTGCTTTGCGCCTTGACGGCCCGTTTAAGCGAAAGGGCAAGCGATGCCAGCCGTAGTCGGCGAAATCTATAAACCCGAATCAGGTTACCCGACAGCCACGCAACCGGCTGGCCCTGGAACCGCTACCACCTTCGGCGGCAATCCGAACCGTTACATTGATCCCACCTACCGACCGGAATGGCAATTGCAGCCGGAGGAAAAGCAGGGGCTATTCGCGCCGGGTTGCGGGCACGCAATCAATTTCTGGAGGATCTTCAAGGACACGGTGGGGGGGATTGCTGTCGCAGTGGTTTGTTGCCCATATTGCTTATTCGTCCAGAAGATCATCACGCCATACGAGGATGTGCTGGACACTGAAAAATTTCCTATCATCACAGGGTAGCCGCTTGGGAGGGCGGTAGGAGATGGCGAAAAAATGGATAGCTGGCGCGATTCGGCACCCTGGCGCCTTCCGCGAGGAAGCTAAACGCGCTGGCAAGGGCACGATGGAATACGCCCGTGAGAAAGCGAGTGCCGGTGGGAGAACCGGAAAGCGAGCGCGGTTGGCGCTGGCGTTGCGGGGATTGTCTCACCGCAAGAGTTCGGGCAGATAACATCCAAATGCGGATGCTGCAAACAGCGGAGATTGCCGAACCCCCGAAGCGGCCTCACAAGCCCCGCGTTGGATTCGCTCCCCGCATCAACAAGTCTTGCCAGGATGGCCGGCACAGCAGGTGCTTGTCGCTTCATTGTACTTGCGAATGCCACACCCAATGGGCCAGGGCCATCGGGGTCTCAGCCCCCCCATCTTCTCCTTGCTGAGGCCCCCAGGGGCGCGTGTCGCAACCCACGCGCCCCCTGCCTTTAAAGTTTTACAAGAAAAGACTTGACATCCATTCTCCCGGTGCGATAGAACAGGGAAGCAGAGCAACACAGCCAACCAAACAAAGAAGGCCGCCCAGCCCAACGAGTTGAGCGGCCTTTGATTTTTGTGCGGGCGGTAGACGTGATTTTTATTTCCGTTTTACGTTTTTTCCTCTTGACAAGAACTTTTCCATGGTGTAAAACAGCAAGACATGCTTTTCTTGGACGACGACCGACGATTAGTGAAAGGAGTGTGCTGATGGCGGATCAAGACTTTTGCCCCTTCGATACTATTGCTCCCTCGGTTCTCCTTGCCGAAGTGCAGCAGGTTTTCATCCCTCAAGCAGTTCCCCCGCAGGTGGGTACGGAACTCGAAAAAATCGCTCCAACCTGGGCGCAAACGGCGCTGGCCATGCCAGCGCGGATCACCACCGAAACCGAATACCTGAAGGTCGTGGACCTCGTAAAGCAGGGTCGGCAGTTGGAGCGCGATATCGAAGAACATCACGACCCGATCATCAAATCCGCCCACCACACCCACAAGGTGGCGTGTGAACAAAAACAAAAACTACTGGGGCCGGTTGCCAGGGCCGTGCTGTTTCTCAAAGGCTTGATCGGCACATGGGATGTCGAACAAGAACAGAAGCGCCGGAAAGAGCAGCAGCGATTGCAAGCGGAGGCCGACCGGCTGGCGCTGGAAGATCGTCAGCGGCAGATTGAGGAAGCGAAGGCTGCTGGCCAGAAGAAAGAGGCCCGCGAACTGGCGAAGGCGCCGGTGATGGTTGTGCCGGTTGCGGCGCCCCCGCCAGCGGCGAAGGCTGCGGGGGTGTCCGTCTCGCGGCCATGGAAGGCGCGGGTGGTGAACATCAAGGCGCTGTGCCAGGCAATCGGGGAAGGCAAGGTTCCTGAGCATTACGTCGAGGCGAACTTGTCGGCCCTAAACTCGGAGGCCAAGGCAAAACAGGCACGGCTGGCCATTCCGGGCGTTGAGGCGTACCAAGATGTCGGTGTGTCAGTGAGGTGAATTGTGAAAGTGGGAACGGAGGAAAAGAAACCATGAAGAGATTTATCGGCTATATCATGCTGGTCTTGGTGCCGGTAGTGGTCTTTTGGTCACTGGACTGCATTGTCAATCGTCACCTGTATGCCCAGACTGTGACGCAAGACCTTATCTCCGGTCGATTCGACGGTATCTGCCCGATCTGCAAAAAGGGAGCCAAGACATCGACGGTTCAGGTTGGATACAGCACCGGAACGTTGCTGGCCAACATGCCCTACTATGACGAGAAAGGGGTGTTGCGGGGCACCGAAGACCCCAATACGTACACCACTCACTATCGTTGCAGTCGTGGCCATGAGTTTCTGCAAACCTGCGGAGGCTCGAAGTGCTGGGTAACAATCACCAAAACGACTGAGGATGCGCCGATTGCTAGGTCTGAGGAAGTGAACATTTCTGGAACGGCCACCATCTCATCTGGAGTGAGCTTCGCATCTACAGGGACATTGGGCCATCAGGTATTTTCGTACCGATGCCCTGAACCCGAAAAGTACCAGTTTGAGTGTCTGGTCAAGTTGATGGTCGAACTAGATAATCTAAAAGATTCCCACGTCAAGCGCGTATTCAAAAAGTACGACGTGCGGGTCGGGAAGTAGCGTAAGAAAGGAGACGCAATGGTGAAATACCAAGTGAGATTTCAGGACAACGAAAAGGCGGTAATAAAGGAAGTCGAAATCGAGGCCGCCGCCTACCTTGTGGAGAACGGTGACTTGACCTTTTTCTCCACGGTGGAAGGAACCACCTACAGCAACCGAGTGGCCAGCTTCAGAACGTGGGAATCGGTGTTCGCCAGCACTGTGGTTGTTCGTGGTGAGCCGCGAAAGAGAAAGTAGGTCGGCACCACCAAGACATCCGGGTGAGGAGCCGCCGTATAGTCACTCGGCTGAAATCGCCTGCGGTCGGCCGGTGGATTCTCCCAGGCGGCTTCTCACTGGAATGTCTTGGTGGTAGCGGCTAATGACACTGAACGGAGGAACCCATGTGCGATTCTGCTCTTTGCGTCCGTGATCGAGAAAGGGATGCCCTCGTTGAACGCGGTCAGCCGGAAGAACTGAGGAAACTCATCACAGAATTGCGAAACGATGAGTGCTGCATGGGTGAGGAATTGTCGGTCTATAAGGCCATCATGGATGGTTCCTGGCCGTCGGCGATGAAGCAATTGACCGAAGCGCTGGAAAGAGCGAAAGCTAAAAATCCGGCGGCGTAGGATAAATGTTCAAAAGGCCACTCCGCACGTGGCCGGCTTTCAGGGCTTGTCTTCCCACCGCCTTCCAAGCAACGGGCAAGCCACGGTGCGCGAATAGCCGGCCACGTGCGGAGTGGCCTACAAAAAGGGGGGTGAGGTATGAAATCACTTTGCGTAAAGTGCAACGTTGAACTCCAAGTGAAAACGAACGATGTGACCGTGATCCGCATGCACACCAATCCGCCGACCCCGTGGCAGGTGTGGAACGCTGATTTACTGGCCTGCCCGAAGTGTGGCGTGGAGATCGTCACTGGGTTTGGTACAGGGCCGTTTGTCGAGTTGGGCGAGATGAACTTTCCCAACGCTTTGGAGCAAGTCCAAAGCCGATTGCACATCCGCAGTTATGAATCTATCGAGGATGCCGACCGGCTGCGGGACAAGCCCCTGGATTTTAACGAGGTTACATGAGCGAATTCTTGTGGTACCTCATTGACTTCTTCCTCGGGTGCTCCCATCCGAGGACAAGCTGGCCGCAATCCCCTCGCGGCGGTGGGCGCATGTGGGTCTGCTGTTTGGAATGCGGCGCGGAGTTCGACTACGATTGGGACCGCATGAAAATTATTTGGAGACCACGCCGACAGCAATCTGTTGTTTCAACCCTGCTCGCTTCTGACCTGTGCGGCCCGCCCGAATAGCGGCCTTCATGTCCTGCTGGCATCCCCAGCAGTGCTCAATCCCACCTTCGTGAATCCCTGATTGAGAAACGGTGTGCGTCCTGATTCCCCTTTCAATGCGGATTTGACTGGCCTGTTCTTCGGCTGTGCGCTTGGGGAGATTGTGCGCCAGGATCTCAGTGAGGTCAGTGAGAGGATTGCGCCACAGGAGCATTCGGATCTTCGGAGGCTTCATGCGGGCATGGTAGCACGGAATGAAACATGGGGCGAAGCAGGGAGGTCTTATTTTACAGGACGGGCGTTTGGTGAAACAAGCGGCCTTATCGAGTTTCCTCGGTGCGGTAGAGCCTTTCCAGTTCGGACACCTGATCGGCAGGTGCATCGGGTACGATCTGCTGGCCTTTTTTGCGGGACATTTTCTCAATGTCAACCTCAAAGTGGCGATAGTCTCGGTAGTCTATGATCTCTGCTGCAATGCGTGCCAGCACGTAGAGGAAGAAGAAATACCCGCAGATATGCAGCAGACCGTGGAAGGCGTGATAGAACCAGTCGAGGTAGATCATGGCCGCACCATCAGGTAGATCAGGAAGATCGCTGCGGTTGCAACAGACAGCCAGCCGACAGCGTTCTTCAACTTGCGCGCTCGGCGGTCGGTGACCAATCGCCGAAGGAATGGATCAGCCTTCCAGCCGCCTTGTTGAAACTCCATCGGCACGTGACCACTCCGTCGCTTTTAGGCGACGGCTTCTCGGGTTACGCATGAGCTTACTGCCTCTACGTTAGCGCCCGAAAGCCTGATCCAGGCTCGTTGCAAAATGACCATGGCGGACGCATGATCGCGTCCCAAAGACAACCCGCAAGAGGGGCAGTGGTGCCAGCGGTCCTTCAACCGCTTTGGCACATTCGCACCGCACACGCACACTTGGCTCGTTCCCCGTGGGTCCACCTTCACAAAACACCTATCAGCATCCTCCGCTTTATAAGCGATTTTGCTCAGGAATTCAGACCAGCCTGCGTCATTCACGGACTTCGCCAGTCGGCTCGCCGCAAGGCCCTTTACGTTCAAATCTTCAACGGCAATCGTGCCGTACCCGTTCACAATCCGCCGGGAAACTTTGTGGTGGAAATCCGCCCGCTGATTACGCACATGGGCGTGGGCACGCTGGAGCAGCAGCACCGCTTTGCGGCGACGGTGGCCACCTTTTTTCCGTCGTGCCACGCGGCGCTGCGCCCGCCGCAACTTGGCTTGCGCTTTGCGATAGCACCGGGGATTCTTGATCTCCGTTCCATCAGAAAGCGTAGCGAAGGCTGTCAACCCCACATCAATTCCAGCAACGTTGCTGTTCGGCTCAAGTGGTTTAGGGTCTCTCTCCACGGTGAAGCACACGAACCACCGCCCCGCCTCTCGTTTAATCGTGGTGGTTTTGATTTTACCTTCTACTGGACGATGCAATTTGATTTTGATTTCGCCTGTCCCTTGGACATATAGTTTATCAATCTTGAGGAGTTTACAACCATTGCCGTATATCGGGAATGTGATGCTGTCATAGCGACGGCTGGAGCGATAGCGTGGGAACCCTGGCGTCTGCCCTCTCTTAATACGATGAAAGAAATCCTTAAAAGCTCTGTCCAACCGCCGCAGTACGTTTTGAGCACAATGGTGATTGGCCAGCCGAAGCAATTCCTCATCTCGCATGGGCTTCAATTGCCTTGCTTGATCGTAATAGCTGATCGACTTGCGGCAGGTCTTCCAGGCCCCGATGCGCTCTTGAAGCGCGCAGTTGTAAAGGTCACAGGCTTCGCGGAGTTGTTCCTCCAGGAAAACTCCTTGCGCTTTGGTCGGGTAGAGCCGGTATTTGAATGCCAGCCGCATCTCACTCGACCTTGCGCTTTTTTGCCAGATCACGAATCCCTATTTCCAGGGCGGCGGCTTGGCTTATCCCGAGTTTCGACGCCAGCAACTTCAACAGTCGAAGTGCCTCTGGCGTCAATCGAAAACCGGCTGCATGTTTCATGTAAGCAGTGTACGGCTGAACGCAATACAATGTCAAGAGGAAAAATACAGGGCAACGCACTAATCTGCGCTTGCCCTTCGGCACATCCAAATTTGGATGTTTAAGCGAATTCCTCCAGTTGTTTGCTTCTCTGTGGATGGCGGAGGTTGCACATTGCTCTGGCTTCGATCTGTTTGATTCGTTCTTTTGACACCCCCATCTCAGCGCCGATTTCTTTGAGAGTTTTTTCTTCTCCTTCTAATCCAAATCGTTCCCGTATGACTCGTTGCTGTCGTGAGTCGAGACTCGACACCACACTATCGAGGGTCGCCTTCAGCCTTTCGTTCTCCCCTCCCTCCATTTCGTAAACTGGCAATAGTTTCATCGCCCGTGCTTCCTGGAAAGATAAAATGCGCTCGGACTCGACCTCTTTGATTGCTACCTTTGGGAGCCGAAGCTGATATAGGGACTGCGGGAAAATTGTTTCAGGCAAGGTATTGAAGAAGGTGGCCACCTTTTTCGCGCTCCTTCTGTATTGGTAGTAGCCCTCGCTCGTCTTTTTGGACCTGTCGAACGGGGAGATCCTTAAGCTCAACAGGCCCATGAGCACGCCGTAACAAACCCCGATGATGCCTGCCGCTGTCCCTACGCCGGTCCATCTTGCCCGGCAGGCGTCCTCTGGACAGGGGAAATGCTCCTGGATCAGATTCCAAAGGAGCGCGTTCTTAAACCGCAATTCAAGACGCAAATCCTTCATGCTATCCTCCTACCAACCCTCTCCGATGTCCCTGGCCCGCTCGTCAAGAACGAGGTACGTGCGGATCACGCCTTTCTCATCATACCGCTCCTCCGCGATCATGGGTGCCGGCCGCCGTGGGAGATTGCCGCGAAGTTGCTGCATAAACCGGCGATGCCGCCAGAGGCGCAGCGCCCTCCGCAGTCGGCAATGCCAGGGGCAGTGCTCAAGGCAGCGCCGACAGATAACGCAGAAGGCGGCGAACCGGACAGCGCAGATAGGGCACTCCATGGTTAACCTCCGTTCATTGCCTTGATAACGTCCTCACCAAGCTGGCGGCCGTATTTCTTGAGCAGCTTTCGGCCGAGGGCCGCAGCTTTTGCCGAAAGAGTGGGCGCCGCCGCCAGGGAATGTCCGATCCTCGCGTCCATGCGGTTAAATCCGTGCCCGTCGAGTAGCCGGGCACCGTCGCACACGCCGGCCAGGGTCCGCAGCGCGGAATGGACGGCTTGGATCTGCGCGGCGGTGATCGTCTCGGCCTCTTTCTCCACCGTGGCACGGGAGACATTCCTTGTAGCTGCCTGTTCCTTTGCAGGGGTGATTGGTACGGTGGATTCGATCTTGTCGTCCAGGGCGGCGTCGAAGACCTTTTGTTTTTCCACCAGCGTCCACGCCATCTTTGCGTCGAGCGAACCGTCCAGCACTAGGTATTGAACCAGCACCGGGTTGACAGTGCCAATCCGGTGACACCGAGCGATAGCCTGCGAGATATTGGTCGGCACATAGTCAAGCTCGGCGAAGATTTCGTGGCTGCTGGCCGTTAAGGTGATTCCTATGCCTGATGCCTGGATGGAGCCGACGAATAGTTTAATCTCGGGATCATTCTGAAAGCGGTGGATCGCCTCGTCCTTCTGTGTCTCGCTGAGGCCGCCGCGATGCAGGACTGCCACGCCGGGGAACTCGGCTATCAGCGCATTTCCTACATCGTGATGGTGACACCAAAGCACCACCTTCCCCCCCTCCTCCAAGGCATTGCGCACATGCTCGGTAACCAGAGGCACCTTGCAGACAGCGGTATCATGGCGCAACTTGGCGATCTCGGTAAAGGCGGCGTTCACTCCCTTGGTGAGTTTCGCTATGGCCTTCCGGTAATCCTCAGGGTCCTCGGATGCTTTCGCCAGTTCGACGGCAACGCGCAGTTCTTCTATGGCCTCTTCATGGCGCTGGTAACCTTCTTCCTCAGCGGCTATGAACCGTGCCATCTCTGCTGTTGGTGGGATTTCAATTACCTGATGCAGGATGGGCGGTAGTTCACGGAGGACATCTTGCTTCAGTCGGCGGATCATGCAAACTTTTCTCAGCAGTTCTTGCAACTCAGGAAGATTGCTTGCGCCGGAAAAGTCCCAAACCATTTTGCCGCGTCGGTTCACGACCTTTTGGTGCGCGTTGCAGAATCGTCGCAGGAATTTCCAGGTGCCGCCGAACTGCTCAATCACTCCAAGAATCTCCAGCGGGAAGGCCAACTCTTGCGGTCTGTTTAGAAAAGGTGTGCCACTAAGAGCCATGATCCGCTTGCCATTCCCTTCGCAGAGTCCCTTGACGGCTTTCGACCTGGCCGCCTTCGAGGACTTAGCCATGTGGATTTCGTCAATGATGATTGTCTGCGGAGCAACCTGTTTGATAGCTGGTAACCATGCGTGCAATATATCGTAGTTACAGATAATGAGGGCCTTCGGTGGCAGCGGCCAGAGTTCCGATTGTTTCCGGGTGGAGAGGGGAACTGGAGTGCAATCAGGGATGAGCCTTCGGGCTTCCCGAGCCCAGTTCAACTTCAAACTGGCCGGCGTAATCACGATAGCAGGCCATTCCTGAGTCACAGCAAGCACGCCAAGCGCCTCCCAAGTTTTACCCAAGCCGGTCAGCCCATCTCATCGCCGAACAGGACTCCTGTTTTGGCGTGAGATGGGCTTGCACCTCCTTTCAGTGCTTGAAGCGAATGACTTTCCAACCCAAAGCTTCGAGCACTTCGGTTTTTTTCTGATCTTTCTCCGCTTGCCACCGGCACCTGTGGGACGCCCCGTCTAACTCGATCACGATTCTGAGGGACGGATGGGCAAAGTCCGCCTTGTAACTGCGTGGCGGTTGGTGTTCCGTCCCGTGGCCCTTCGTTCTGATGATGTATTCCTGGATGCAACCAAGAGGTTGGAGCATTCTCGACATTGCTTGAGACATCGGTGTCGGAGGTTGCCCGTTGCCCCCGCTGAAGTAGCTTGGATTTTTGGCTAAAGCTCGAAGATGTTTCTCTCGCACCTCCGGCCGGTGCATCGCCTTGCGTGTAGCTTCGGAAACCCTCATTCGCCATTCCGGGTTTGCAGCTATGGTTCTGAGGGCCTGTCTGGCCTTGCGTCTGGCAGCAGGGCCGTGTCCCAAGGCTAGATTCTGGCGGGCTGCTTCCAGTTGCTCTTTCGTTCTCCGGTATACCCCTGTTGGCATTGACTTCCTCCCTAACCCCATTATGGGTCTTGAGAGAACTGAAATCAAAGCCAAATTTCTCCAAAGCGTATTTGATAGCGGCTTTCTGGAACCCGAAGTAATTGATGCCGTTCGGTGCCGGGATCTCAATATCGGCATCGGTGGCTCGGCTGGCGGCCATGGATTGCTCTCGGGCGTCGGCCGCGCCCTGGAGCACTGCGCGGGTTTCATCGTCGGCGTACTGAATCAGCCGGGAAGCGGTTTCGATGGATTCGGTGTACCAGCCGCGGCGTTCTCCAAGAAGGCCAGCCGACCACCGAAATCCGGCGGACTTGGGCACCGTGCGTTCGTCATAGGAGCACACGCAGTAGAACCGCTTTCCATCGGTGATGAGTGTCAAGCCGCAACCACCTTTCGTAGCTGTCGAGATCCCCGCGAGTAGAGCCGTGCGCAGTCAGGGCAGATCACCCAGTTGCTTACCGCCATGCACCGCGGCAGATCATGGGTCCATGGTTTTCTGCACCGAGGGCAGACATGCGGGTGCGGCACGCTGGTGGATGGTGCCTTCAATCCTTCACCTTCCATCTCACGTCATCCCACTTCCGCAGGACCTCTCTCCGCATCTGTCGGCTGAGATGGACAAAGAACATACGCCCATCGAGATGGTCTAGCTCATGGGCCGCTGTCCGGGCGTCCAGGTCGAGCAGGACGGATTCGTGGGCGACTCCGTAAACGTCCAGGTAGAACATGCGCACCCACCGGGGGCGCTGAACCTGTGCGCGGATACCCGGCAGGGACAGGCAACCCTCTTCCATCAGGGCAGTATCGTGCTCCTTCACTTCCAAGCGTGGATTGCAGACTGCCAAGGGCGCCCCGACCCGCCGCTCCATGACGAAGACGCACCGAGCAACACCCACTTGCGGGCCGGCCAAGCCGACACCGTGGCGTTCTTGCATCGTGGCGATCATGTCTTCGGCCAACCGAATCAGCCAGGGTTTACCAAACGCCGCTTCTGCGACTGGCAGGCAGCGAGCGGTAAGGATTGGATTGGGCCAGAGGATGATTTTCAAAGTTCACCTTTCTGCTTTCGGGCTTTGCGGGGAAGCAAACTGCGAATCTCTCTCTGTAACTGCCGACGCTTGGCGAAATAGTTGAACCGCTCAATCGCCGGCGATAATTTTTCCAAAGAACGGATTGTGCGGTCTAGTCCCTTGATCTTTCGCATTAGACTTCTCCTTTCTCTTCCAGGCAGCGGGCCAGGAAGGACGACGACTTCTCGATGCTGCGGACACCAGAGCCGTCCAGCATAGTGATGTGTGCCCACGCGCGGCATCGCTTGCAGCAGACGGTGTACCGCATGGCGGAGCGCTTGAACCGGCCAGGGGTGTGTCCCTGCGCGAGAGCCATCGCTGTGATATCGGTCTTGGCTGTGAGCAGTTCGTTCATATCTGCCCCGTCTCTTTTGCGGCTTTGATGGTATTGACCGCCCGAATATCGGCGTGCGTGATGGCGTAGCGGTGCAGAAGTTTCGTCTCGCCGTTCCACAGACAACGATGGCAAGTCTTGCAATCGTCAGATGGCGTGTGCATGGAGGAACAGGCGACGACAACCTGTTTTTCATCATTGAAACTCGTAACCGAGACTTGTTCTCCCTTCCACTTGAACTCTGCGCCGATGACTAAACGCGGCAGGTCGCCGTCCATCCGACCACCGCCGAACTCGCAGGTGCGTGGCAGTTTCGCGCCCTTAATGATGAACGCCTTCCGGCCCCATGCGTTTTCGCAAGCCTTCCAGGCAGACGCATTGCGGTAGGCGACGGCGCGGCGATAGAACATCTCGCCGTGGAACCAGTAGCCGGGCCGGAACTGGCCGAGGTTGGTGTCCTTCAGATCATCGGGACCGAACCTCATGCCCGCTTCAACTGCGAGGTTGAGCGCTGACTGCATCGCTTGGTTCAGGCGCAGCCAAGAATGACCGGTGGCCTCTTGCTTGTGTTGCCAGACTAGAGTTAATAGCTGTAAGGCAGGTGACTTTTCACTCATCTAATTCCTCCAATTCTAGCGGCGATGGCTGTGCAACATCCAAATTTGGACGTAGCGCCTCGACCGTCTCGCCGCAGTTGGTACACGTGGCCGTACCGTCCTCGGTGGATGCTGTGAACCAATCATCCGAGACACCGCAGGACGGGCACCGCTCGGGCATGTTGTAGAACTCGGGCATGGCGCTCCTTACGGCATCAGGGCCAGAACCAGAGCCATCTGCCGCATGATCTCGCGGTGGAAAGACAGGCGCTCAGAGCATTGGCCCTGAAATTCGACTATCTCTTCTGCGATGATTTCAAGTCTCGCTGCTCTGTGGGCAGTTTCCCGGTTCAGGCTTTCTTGATACGCCTGGACCATCGCTGCGAGTTTTTGCTTCTCATCTTTCAGCAGCATGGTAATTTCCAGGGTGCGTGACTGCCGCTCGGCCGATTCGAAACTGATGACCTGCTTCCGGGCCTCCAGAAGATCCCTGACCAGCGCCTCTACGATGTGGCCTGCATGCAGAAAATGTCGGCCCTTGGGCATACCTCCGCGACCGATCAGGCGGATCTCCGCCAAGGTCAACCGGCGCATAGAGGCTTTCTTGTTTTTCGATGTCATGACAACCTCCTTTCACTTTTCTAACATTGCGTAGCCCAATTCCTGCGGCCCAGTTGGGAGCGCAATAACCAAGCCAGCGGCGTAAGCATCGCGGATTCCGACCGTCAGTAGATCAGGAGGATGCTGTATCCATTGCATCAGACTGGCGTAGTAGACCGTTAGCGCGGCCCAAGCGTCCCGAGCGTCCCAAGCGTCCCGAGCGTCCCGAGCGGCCCAAGCGGCCCGAGCGGCCTGAGCGGCCCAAGCGTCCTGAGCGTCCCAAGCGGCCCGAGCGGCCTGAGCGGCCCGAGCGGCCTGAGCGGCCCAAGCGGCCTGAGCGTCCCAAGCGGCCCGAGCGTTCCGAGCGGCCCAAGCGGCCCGAGCGTTCCGAGCGGCCTGAGCGTCCTGAGCGTCCCAAGCGGCCCGAGCGTTCCAAGCGGCCCCAAATTTCTTCACCGTCCAGTCAAGGCTGCGAACATTGAGCGCCGTTTTCAGCCCAGCTAGAACCAATACTGGATCACGTTGCGGGCGTGCCAACGCACCCCGCCATGCCATCTGTTCGCGGCACATGGTTTCGGCGTGTGTGCCGAACGCGGCAGACAGTTCGAGGACTGCGATAGAGACTTCCTCCGCTGTTGCCGCCCGCACCAGTCTTAGAGATGAAGCCCGGTGCTTATCATCCCGCTGGATCATGTCAGCAGACGGCTCAACCTCGAATGCGGTTGACGGCCATCCATCCGGCCACAACCCGCCGATGCGGAGCGCCGTTGCGAGATTGTCGGTGAAATTCCACCCGGCGGCGCACTCGGCAGGTCCCACATCGAGCCTGACCACAGGCAATCGATATGGCAGCGTGCCGTTGAACAATGGTTCTCCGCCCTGGATAGGCGGACGGTAATCGTGGGTCAAAACCTTCCAGTACATCACACCCTCCTTTTATTTCCGCCATCCGTAGTGGATGGCGAACCACAGAAACAGAAACCAGCAGACGTACAGCATGATCTCTTCAATGATGGCCCAACCCCGCCAGCGTCGACCGACGGGGTTCGAGTACAAGTGGATAATGACGCGCATCGTCAGACCCGCACCGCGAAAAAATGCCGGCCACACGCAATGATGACCTGCCGGCCAGTCTCGGCCTCCCGCAATTCGGACAACTCTTGCTGGATTTGCTGGCGCCCTTCCTCCCGCTCCCGGTTGGCAACCTGTCGAAAGTTGCCGGGGCGTTCGCGGTTCTTCTTGCGATTGCGCTGTTCAAGCTCATATGCGGATTCCTCCGCGTTGTGTTCCTCGACGGTCCTCAGAATAGCCATTTGCGCGTCCTCCAAGGGCATCAGGACAGCCCGACGCCTCACCTGCCGAATATCTTCTTCCTTGCCGCAGCCAAGAGAGTCCGTAGCGGCGACCTGGGGGCCTTTTGCTGGGGCACCACCCGCAGCGCGATCTTGCGGGCCAGGAACTCCGCCTCATGCCGGTGCCGGTCCTTTGCGATCTTGGCGGTTTCCTTGGCGTGTTCCCGCCCAAGGCGGCGGTTTCGGGCGTTGGGAAGCCCGCGGTACCGTTCAATGGTGCGGCGAATCTGGCGTAGACTGGTGCCGAATCCTCGGATGCTGCCGGGGCTTGGAATCTTCATAACCTTTCCTTTCACGTCCAAATGCGGATGTTGGGTTACTTCATGGCCTCTTCCAGGTCTTTGTAGTCGAACGGCTTGCTCAGAATCCGCACATCCGAAATACCCCGCGCTTCCAAATCCCTTTGCGCCTCAGCGGGATTCCCGGTCATCAGGATGATCCACTGGGCAGGCTTGCGCTGGCGGATCTCGGCGGCCATTTTCACGCCGTCCATATTCGGCATCTGGTAGTCAGAAAGAATCAGATCAATCCAGTGGCGGGACCAGACAGCAACTCCCTCCATGCCATCACAGGCGGTTAAAACTCCGTAGCCCTTCGAGTTGAGCCGCTTCGTCAAAAGCCCACGGATTGCGGCATCATCGTCAACAAGCAAAATCGTCATAATCCCTCCGTCTTGTATTTGCCGGCTTGGTAGAGCCGTCCGCCGAGTTCGCACGCCGCTCGGCCCACATCTGCCGCTTCAGCAAAAATCTTCCGTCGCTTTGTGTCGTCCTTCTCGCGCCAAGCTCGGTTACTAAGCCGACGTTGCTTGGCAAGCAAAGCGTAAAAGCGTGGAGTCATTTCCATGTTGCTCAAAATCCCTCAAGGTGATTCATCAACCAGCGCCGCAACTTTGGATCTCGGATCGCTTCCTGATTCCGCGCCCCAATTTCCGGCGTCACCGGGTAAGTCCAGTCGAGCGGCAGGGATTGAAGCACTCTCAAGACAATCTCGGCACCCCGCTTGCTAACGGGATTGGGGCCAGCCCTTTTCCCAGTGCTGAGGTTTTCCACCGCGTAGCGTAGACGGCCCCGTGAATTGTAATCCTTGCCAACAACAAGCATGTCTTACCCCCTCGCCAGTCGGCGTTGCCTCAAGGTTGCCACGGCCAACCGCAGCGTGTGTTCCGCTTGGTAGGCCAGGAGCACAGTCAATTCCCCGCCACCGATAGCCTGCCCGCTGGCCATAGCGCGGGCAGCCCGCCAAGCCAAGGCCCAAAGTGTTCGCTTCATGTCAGGCCCCTTTCTTCTCGCCGGCCAACTTTACCGCGAGCGCTTCGACTTCGGCAGTGGTCAAGCTGGTCATACTGAGTTCCCAGGTTCCTTTCACACCCTCATGCACCCAAGCATCCTCAGGAAAGAGTCTGGAGAGCCGTTCACATTCCTGTTGCCGGTGGGCCTGGTCAGCTTGCCGTGCCTGTTCGGCCTGGTGCTCGGTGGCTTGCTTGGCGTCCCATTCGGCGCGCTCGGCTGGAGTGGCGATCCCCACGATGGACGGTGAGTTTCCGAAGCGTCCTATCTTGTAACCGTTCTGCCGGTAGTAGCGGTCGGACTGCCCTCCGCTACCCAAAACAATTTGAGTGGCGGTGATCCGACGAACAGTTTCAATGTGCCGACGGTTGCGCCATTGTTCCATCCACACCCGGTTGCCAGCCTTGATGTCTTCGAGAAAGTTGTCGCTCATGGTTCCTCTGCAGACTTCCGGCGGGGATCGTTAACCCGCAGGTGGATGGAGTCGCGCAGGTCCAGGCCACACTGAGCGCAAGTGTCCGCGTCGTCGCTGCCCTGTATGCGGACGTGAACATGGGGCATCCCTGTCTCCGTTGCGGACTTGATTGCGGCCATCGCAGTTGCCTCGATTAAGGCCCCGGTTTGCTGGGCTGCTTCAATTGCGGCAGCAGGTAGCTGGATACGGTTCAATTCTCTGAATGCGGTTGCTTGCCCTAGAATTACCAGCAAAGCATCCCGCAGCCTTCGATTGATGCGCCCCAGCTCGTTCACTTTGCTCAACTGCCGTTCGCGGGCGGTGGGATGGTTAGTAACGTTGGTCATTTCAACCTCTCTTCCGGCTTGGCTGTCCAAGCTCCGCAAACAGAGCAATACCAGCCGGGGCCGTCGTTATCGTACAGAAGCCGAACATTACGCTCACAGAGATGGCAGTAGCCGACAATTGGCGACCGAACCGGCGGTTGCTTCCTCGTCTTGCTCATGGCAATTCTCCTTTCGCCTTCAGCAGCACAGCGTCTACGCGGTTGGCCCAGGGACGGCCCGCACCGTACTGCTGGTATTCGGCCTCTTTTGTCGCTCTTTGCGGCCAGTGGGTGTGACATACCTGGCAAACCATCACGCCCTCGTATAGCCGGTGTAGTGTTGTAGCAGTGCATCTTTTGCAATACTCGAAGACAGTCACGGCAATTCCCCTTTCGCCTTGGCTACAGCGGATTGAACTTGCTGCCGCCATTTGTCCGGCTCAAACGGCACATCCGCTACCCGCTGGCACGCCTCCAGCAGTTCCGGCGCGGCGGCGATTAGGCTGGCGTTGGCCTCGTTCTCTGCCGATTTGCCTTGGCCCCTATCTACTATCCGTGCGGTGGCTGTTTCACCCGCCATAATCTGCGGAGTGCTAAGTTTGCCACGGTCCAGAATAGTCCACGGTCCAGGTGTGTGTTTCATCGCTTCATCCTTTTAGCGGTTGACCCGCTCCCAAATGAGCCGCAGCTTGTCGGCCTCGATTCCCTGCCGGATCACGTTCGGCTGGCGGCACATCTTCCAGGTAGCTGAGGAATAATTCCCGTTGAGCAGGACCTCGCCGGTATCCCGCAGGCTGTAGAGGGTGCCACTGTTGCGGTTCTTCCAGCGTGCGGTTTCCGTGCCGTGCTTGTAAAGTGCTGCCACTGTTCACGCTCCTTTACTCGTCGCTCTGCGGGTCTTTTTCTTGGCCTTCGTTTCTTCCTGCCGCTCCTGTTCTTCGGAGCGTCGGCAGAACGGGCAAACGCTCGGTATCGGGTGCAATTGGTGATTCGCCACAGTGCCGCCCTCCTGGTAATAGTGAGAAACAGCATTGTGAACGTCCCGCAGATCCGCAACATACACCGAATAGCTACGCCAGCCCATACCCGGCGCACTGACCTTTATCTTGAACCCGTTTCCATGCCGTGAGATTGTCAGCATTGATTTAGCTCCCATCCGAAGGCGCGCCGCTCAGGCACGCCCTCGGTCGAAGCTAAAGCGCGTCCGCCTCCTTCTTGGTAATCTCCCCGGCTGCCGCTCGGTGTGCCAGAGCAATAGCGGCACCTCGGCTCAACTTATTGAACGGGCCGAAGGTGTCGATGCTGGCGTTTTTGGGATCGAACTGGCGAACAGTGAAACGCCGCCCAGCCGCGTCGAATCCGCTATCTTCGGAACTGACAAAGAACACGCCGCCCGGCCCGTTGTAGACCTTCGGCAGAATGCGCGAACGGAAAGATTTCATGTTGGAGCGGTCGAACCAATGGCCGCCGGCTTCCCAGTTCACTTGTTTGATCGCGGCCATGCAGGTAAACCGTGCTTCTGGCTCCGGGGCCTTCTTCGGGCGTACCAAATCAACGTACCGCTCCAGGACGACCGCAGCGGCAAGAGCAAACTCGGTCGGGTAATACTGGCCGGTGGTGTACTTCAGGCTCTTGCCGTTCCATTGCAGGCGCCCGGAAAACGCCTCGAAAGCCTCGGTGAGAGCCTGTGCGTTGTGAAGGTATGCGTTAGCTTGGCTCCAGGCTGCCCGCGCCCGCTCCCGCTGTTTCAGAATTGAGCGGTACTCACTCCGGTATGCTGTGCCATCGCTGTCGTAGTTGGCAGGGTCAAGGCTAATCCGCTGGTTGATCCACTTGGCAAGCGCCGCTAATACCGGCGCTACGTCTGCGGCTACTTTGATTGTCGTTTCGTTCATCTCTTCATTCTCCGTTTTTCTCGGCGTGGTTCCCGCCGGTTGTGGGACGGTTTAAGCCGTCCGGCTTGCCGGGTTGCTTGTGCCAAGGTCATCTTTTGCCCCCGCGCCGTGATGCCCACCGTTCCAATTCCACCAGCCGGTGCCGCTGCCAGAACGTGAGCAATCCGGCCTTTTCCATCCCAAGTAGGTCCTTATATTCACCCGCCAGGTTGCGTTGTACGAGCCACGCAACCGCAGCCGGGAAAGCCTTGGCGAATTCTTCCCAATCGCTACCGTGGATGAATTGAGTTTCCATGCGTCCACCTTACGCCTGTCCTTTTTATTCGCCTAACACTTTCCATCGAACGGTCAAAAATAGCAGGTGAACGGCGAGAATCCGGGGTCGAATGGCAAATCTGTGCATTAAAGCCCATTTGACACCTGCCAAAAGTCGCCTTATAGTTTCGACATGCGCCGGAAAGGCTGGACGAGACCGAAGCGGCGGCCGGCAGCACTCGGGCCGCCTTGCCCCGCATGTGGTAAGCGCATGGAATTGCGCTGCTGGTCCTGCGAAGGCAAGGCCGGCGGTCGCGGGCATAGAAAATATGCCGCTGCCCCTCCAGAGCAGGAACTTTACCGGCAGAAGCCCGGTTTTATTGTGGAGGATTGAATTTTATGGATGCCCTATACTTTCGCGTGTCCAGCGTTCGCCAGACAGCAGAAAACCAGTTTGAGGATCTGCTTGAAGTGGCTGAAAAGGACGGCTCCGCCCGTGACTGGTCAGCTATCCGCGCCGGGCTCGCTGCCGCCGTCTACACTGAGGACAAAGGCGCTGGCCGTATCGTGTACCATGTCCGCCCTGAGGTGGTCGCCACGCTCGCTGGCCAGTGCGTTTACGTGGAGCAAGGCAAATCGGGAAAGGTGGGTGCCGCCGCCCGACCGCTATTCGAGCGCATGAAGCGGGATGCCGCTGCCCGGCGTTTTGACAGGCTCCTGGTGTGGAAGGTGAGCCGGTTGGGGCGCGACATGCGGGAGGTGATTTCGACTGTTTACGAGCTCGCGGATCTCGGTGTTACGGTCGTACCTGTCAAAAGCGCAACCGGCCCGATCTCATCCACCATGGGTAAACTGCTGTGGGCAATTCAAGCTTGGTTTGCCGAATATGAGAACAGTGAACGCTCTGAGACGATCAAAGCTGGCCAGTCACGCGCCCGCGCCAGTGGGAAGCACATGGGCCGACCACGTACAGCGGTCAACGCTGAGGCTGTAGCGGCCCGCCGTGCCCTCGGTGAGTCCTTTGTGGCCATCTCTGCCGCCCTGGATATCTCGCAGGCTACAGCACGGCGGCTACACCGTGCCGCCAAGCTCCCCCCGGACCTGCCCACCACCGCGCCGGTCGTCTGAACCCGCTCAACATCTGTATTTGGATGTAGTAGGGTATCGAAAGCCCTCAGGCGTTGCGTCCTGGTGCCTTCTATGCCCTTGTTTTTGTGTGGATTGCAGGAATTGGGGTTTTCTTCAGTAGCCCTCGGTGGTTCCCAGCGGTACACAAGCCTTCCAGCCCCGTGCAAAGTCCACTCCCCGCTCCTGCATACGGATCGAGCGCGCCATTGACGCCCGGTTCGGCCATACCTGGAATAAAACATCAAAGTCCATAATCCCACAACCGGCGCGTTTACGTGCGGTACGTTCCGGGTGTTCTGGGACGTGCCCGCTGGTCTCGGCCCCCGACAGGATATAACGCTGCATGTCTTGATTCCAACCCCCGCCTGCTGCCCTCTGTGCAGAGCCGCAGGCCGGGGCTGGTCTCCCCGGCCGCGATTCATTCCATAGGCACCCCCCTTTCTACGGCCATGCTGCCGTCTGTTGCGATGGCCTCGGGAAACTGCGCGGTCCACGGACACCGGCCCTTTACCACCTCCAGCGACACCAAGCTAAGAGATGTGGTGTCCTCCATGTCGTGATTAAAGCCGCGATTCTCCCCGTGCTGGATCGCCTCTCTGACCGCCTCACCAGCAGATTCTTTCATCCGCAGTTCCAGGGGATCGTCGGCCTCGGGTTCACGAATGCCGAAAAACTCGTCTACCAGTTCAATGGACATCACGAGCTTCAATTCAACCTGCATCGGTGGTACCTCCCGCCCAAGCCAAACAAGGGCCTGGGGGCGGGGCGCTACGCTGCCCGCGGTAGGCCGATCTTGTTCCATGCCTCGTCGGGGACAAAGGCCACGCGGCTCTTGAGGATGTCCGCCAGTAATTCCGTCGGCTGCACGATCCGCCGCACAGCCTCTTCTTTCACCACCACCCACCCCCCGGTACGGTAGGGGTTGGCGCCCTGCTCCCCCTCCCGGACGCTGATAAAGATAACCCCTTGCTGCATCAGTTCCTTGCACTTGTCGCATGGGCGCTTGTCCCATACCGCTGCGTGGGGAGCTTCTTGATCGCCTTGCAGTTGGCCGGCCAAGATGATCTCGTTCTTGGCCTCATTGCAAAAGAAGCACACTGGGATAGCTGGGTTAACACCGTGTTTCGGGCTAAGTTTTATGCTCACTTGATAGTACCTCCTGCCCGGCTCGACCTGGAGCCCGGCGCGAGCCACTACCCGCCTACCTGCCGCCCAAGTAGCCTGTCCTGGTCCCTTTGCCCTTGGTGAAGATTTGCTCCCCGTAAGTCCAGTAGAATTAACGCGTGACTGCCGTAAACCCCCTTTACCTGCCATAAACCCCCTTTATCCCTCCATAGCGCCACCTGGAATCCTCTGAGTTGGACAGCGTGATGTGCGGCGCTAGAAATCCTCCCGGCCCGTAAACCTCCCTGGAATCCGCTTCATCAACAAGCCGCGCCAGTTACCAAGCTCGTTTTCCCTGACTATGACACGGCTATTGACTCTCTCAGCGAGCTGGCACAGGTGACGGTAGCCATAATCACCAGCAGATTTACGCGGGTACTTGCCGTTCACGGGCATACAAGAGCCGCGTGAGCATGTAGGATCATCCGGCCAGCCTGCCCGCCGATTGACAGCCATATTAACAAGCCATGCGGGATCGTCGGTATAGCCGACAGATTTACCGCTGGCACGCAATCCCTGACAGTGCTTCAGTAAAGCGATTGTCCCAAGTACCTGCGCATGGGTGTGCTTCACTTTGTAGTACCTCCCGCTCACTACTCCATCCGGGAGCAGTCAGCGGGAGGGGCGACCCTATCGCGTTCGCCCCTTGGTGATTCGCGGGTCGCCCGCTCCCCTCTGGCCCGCTGCTGCGACAGTGGGCCGGAGGCAATGGCTGCGATTACCTGCGCAGATCGAATCCCTGTGTATGGCAGTAGCTGTCGTCAATGGCCGCAGGGAACGCGGCCCGCAACGCTGCGAGTACCGCCCGGCCCTCATCGCTGTGGTCGATGACGCCGACTAGGTACTGCCCGCTACGACGATGCATATATCCCCAGGTACGCCTAGCATCGGTCTGCCCGAGCAAATATATATCGCGTCCGTCGATGGTCAGCCCGCCCTCGTTGTCGTGGCGCTCCTCCTCGTCACTCGATAGCTCGATCAGAGTGTAGCGCGAGTACCCGGCTGCGATAGCGCGGCTGATTAGTTTCGCTCGTTTCGTTCGCCCTATTTTTTGAGTGTCCATTAGCGTTTCCTCGTTTCGTGTCTGGCCCGCCAGCCTGCCGGGCTGGCGCGGGGCGCTACGTGTACTTGGCCACCTCGCTGGGCGTGCAACCATGTACCTCGATCAGGTGGTACGCGGAGCCGCGCCACGGTTGGCGGTGGTCGCAGAGAGGACATTGCCACTCGGTTTCCCCGAGTATGCGGCCCTCTGTCGCCAGGATCTGGATGTGTTCATTGGGATTGTCACACGTCAAAAACGAAGGGCACTGGTGTGTCATAATGTTTCTCCTCCCCGCGTTGAATCGCGGTGCCAGCGGTCGCAACCGCCCGCGTCGGGACTCAGGCCGCTATCCTTAGAAGATGAGCAGGAGCCGGAAGGCACACTCCCCGGCCTGGTCCTCAGTGGCGCCCAGATATACCGCGATGTGAGAGCCGCCGCAGTAGACCCACCGGCCGGGAAACGCATCATGGGCACGACTGGCAAGATTGCCGGGGTTGTCTTCGGGGCGTGCCGTGGTGCGGAGCCGGTCGTATTCGGCCTCTTCTGCCCGAGTGAGGCTGTCAAAGCCCTTGTCGGGTTCGCCTATCCATTGTTTATAGAGCATGTGATCCTTTCTGGTGCGTTAATTAACGCAGTTGCGGGCCTAAAAGCAAGCTGGTGGCCGCCAATTTGTGCGCTGGAATAAACCAGCGCAGGCCCAGGTTGCGCTCTTCCAGCATAGTCGCTCTTAGCGGTACCGCACGGGCATCGTTGGGTCGCCGAGTCCATGCCGGCACGAGTCTGTCAGTATCCCATATCGCGTACTTGCTGCGTACCCGCATTGCCAGTACCTCCCGCTCACGGTCAGAACCTCCAGGTCTGGCCGTGGTGCGCGGGGCGCTACGCGTTGCGCTTGCGCGGGGCTGGGATGATCCTGCCTCGCCGGATATCCTGTCGCCGCTCTATAGCGGCCTTCTCTGCACGAGCTGCTATAGCATCCGCTCGGTCGGCTGCCTTGGCTTGTCCTCTCGTCATTGTCTCATCCTCCTCCTCCTGCCAGCGGGTTGCGCCGGCACGGGCGGCTGAACGCCTCCCATGCGCCGCCCGAATCCCCCGAGTCGGACGGCGGAGCGGGGCGCTACAAGGCCACAGAGACAACCGTGTCGGGCTGGCCTACGGGGTTCATGGCGTACTGAACCGTTCGCCTGTGGTGTCGGCGTAAGGGATAATCGCCGGGGTTGTCCTTGAGGTATTGCCGACGCCACTTCCTCCATTCGTGCTCGATCCGGCGTGCCTCCTCGACCGTGGCACCGGTCGCCTCCGCTGATCCTGCGTGGTTCAAGGTGCCTTCGCAGTCGAAGGCGTAAATCTGGTATTTCATTGGTTGCGCTCCTTTCAAAACTACCGTTCGCCCGTGGCCCTTAAGCCCTTTGCTTTCTTCTGCTGTGCTGGTGTTTTCGGCTCTTCCAGAAGTGGTTACTTTTGGTTGCCGTGCCTGGTGAGCCGCGTTCATGCTCTCAGCCTACACCCGCCCTTTCCAGCCTCCAAGCCTTTTCCATTGAACGGCTGCAAATCGGGGTCGAATGGCGAGAATCACGGGTCGAACTGCTAATGTACGGAAAGCGTCCACGTCCAAATTTGGATGTTGGGCGCCGCTGGTCGTCGGCCTGGTGGTGTCGCCCCTGGTGCGTGTCGGCGTTGAAGACCAGGCGCCTCCAGTCGCCGGCAGAGCCGCCCCCGCCTGCCTTCGGTGGTGAGCATGGGCGCCGCCTCTGCCCTTCCAGGTGCAGCGGTGGAGGCGGGTACAAGGGCCTCGATCCGCCCCCGGCAGAGCCTCGCGCCCTTTCTGCGTCCCCGCTTCCGCCTGCCTTCGACCCCTGCCGCCGCCCCGTGCCAGCCCCGCCAGCCTGCCGCCTTGCCTGCCTTTGCCCCCTGCCTGCACTCGCCACCGGCCCGGTAAGGGGTAAAGGGGTAGCGGTGGTAATCGCCGCGCGCGGGAGGGACTCATTGGAGGGCCAGCGCACAAAAAATTCAAAAAGTTTTTTAGTTGTAAAACGAAAAGTGATAGGATAGGCAGGAGATGGAGCATATAGTGGCATTATCAGGGGGGAAGGATTCGACGGCGATGGCGCTGAGGTTAGCAGAGGTAGAGGGACGGGGATACGAATACATCTGCACGCCGACAGGGGATGAATTACCAGAGATGGAGGGACACTGGAAGAGACTTGAGGGGATACTGGGGAAGGAGTTAATCCGACTGAAGAACCACGATCTTGATTTTTGGATAGAGGAATTCAAGGCTTTACCAAACTGGCGGCAGAGGTGGTGCACGAGGTTGCTAAAGATAACACCTTGCCTTGCGTTTTTACGGGTGCATCAACCGGCAACGCTTTACGTAGGACTCCGGGCGGATGAGGAGGAGAGGAAGGGGCTGTATTCGACGGAAGTTTTAACTGACTTCCCGTTACGGCGGTGGGGGTGGGGGATAAAGGAGGTGCGGGAATATCTAAAGGTGCGGGGCGTTTGCATCCCACGGCGGACGGACTGTGCTCGGTGCTACGACCAGCGGCTGATCGAGTGGAAGCGCTTGTGGCAATTGCATCCTGAGATTTACGCGAAAGCAGAGGCACAGGAGCAAAGATTGGGCTGCACTTTCCGCGGCCCTGGAAGGGATAATTGGCCGGCGCCGCTTGTAGAACTGCGCGTGGCATTTGCAAGCGGTCGAAAGGTGCGTGGAGAAGCACAGTATGAGGAATACGAGCGTTGCCGAGTGTGCAGGATGTAAAGTGTCCATTCGAGGGCCGACTGGCAAAAAATAAATTCAAATTTTATAGATGTAAAACAGGAAGAGGGTGGTGATAGGATAGGGGGCGGATGGAAAAGGCATACTACAACGAAAATGACGGTTTCGCGGCTGCATGGCTGCGGGAACTGATAAAGGAGGGAGTAATTGCCCATGGTGAAGTCGATGAACGAGACATTTGGGATGTTCGGCCAGAGGAGCTTGCTGGATTTACCCAATGTCATTTCTTCGCCGGAATCGGAACTTGGTCCTACGCCCTGCGTTGTGCCGGTTGGGCCGATGATAGACCCTGCTGGACTGGCTCCTGCCCTTGCCAGCCTTTCAGCGCGAGCGGCAAAAGAAAAGGGTTTGCTGACGAGCGGCACTTATGGCCGGCGTGGTTCCATCTCATCCGCGTCTGCCGACCTCCAGTGGTCTATGGCGAGCAGGTTGCGGGAGGTGACGGCGAAACTTGGCTCGACCTTGTTCAGGCTGATTTGGAAGGAGAAGGTTACGCAGTCCCACCGTTTGATCTACCGGCTGCGGGCTTCGGCGCGCCGCACATCAGGCAGCGATTGTACTTCGTGGCCGACGCCGAAGACCCCAACCGGAGGGCCGGAAAGCGCGGAGAGAAAACAGGAATTGGGACGAACAGAAAGCGGGGGCGGGGATTTGCAGGCAGTAGCGCAAATGGCGGCATGGCCGACGCCGCAGAGTCACGACGAACGGGAGCGCGGGAACACGGAAGCGGACCATCACTATTTCCCCCACGACCTGAGCAATGCGGCGAAGATGGCCGCATGGTGCAGCCCCTCAGTTGCGGACGGAACCGGAGGGCATTTGAGTCGCGGCGGGAATCGGAGGAACGAACCGTTGCTTCCGGGACAGGCGAAACTGGCGAGTTGGGCCACGCCGCGAAGCACGGACGGCCAGAAGGGCGGGCCGAATCAGCACGGCAGCAAGGGCGATCTGATGCTGCCGAGCCAGGCGGCGAGGGCTTCCTGGGCCACGCCAGCAGGGCGAGATTTTCGGGACGGGCGAGCCAGCCAGAAAACAATGGAGAAGAACGCACGGCCCCTGAACGAACAGGCGGTCCAACTAACGGCTTCTGGGCCAACGCCGAATGGCTCCACTGCCGAGACCAGAAATACCGGGCAGTTGAACCCAAGTTTATCTCGCTATTTGCAGGGTCTTCCGGTAGAATGGGACTTGGCGGCTACAAGGGTAGAAAAGAAGCCGTCAAGGAGGAAGTGAATGCCAATCCCAGCGAAGCCGGACCCTGTAAGATTCTGCGCACTGTGCGGAAAGCAAATGCAGCGCCAGCGATACAACGGAGTCTTGGAGTCAAACCTGAACTTCCGGCGGCGGAAATACTGCAATCGAAACTGTATGGCCGTGGGGCAAATCCGCGAAGTAGTAATGAGCGTGAGCCACAGTCGGATCAAATCGCACCGCAAGGCCAAGGCGGAGTGCGAGATATGCCGGAAGTCCGACAAGATCCATGTTCACCATCGCGACGGAAACCCCCTGAACAACGCGACCGACAATTTGCAGACTTTGTGCGCCTCGTGCCATCGTCTTACGCACTCGCCCAACTACATGGGGACACCGTTACTGCCGAAGCCATGTTCACACTGCTCAAAGCCAGTGGCGCGGAAAGGCTTGTGCAATACCCACCTTACCAGGTTGAAGCGGTATGGCGATCCCTTGGTCAAGAAGTTCAAGATCGGCTCCGAATGGGTTTTGATGCGGGTAACTTCGTGAGAATAACGGAACCGCCCCTCATCAAGGGAACCGTGAACAGAGTGGGACGCCTGCGCGGTTACGGCAACGCGCTCACGGCACCGGTTGCCGAGGCTTTCATCAGATGTTATCTTGAAATCCATGGGAGATAAATAAATAGATGAGAAGTCCATCAAGGCAGGCACTCTCAAATCAGCAGAAAAAAGCCGCACTTGTGGCGTACAAGGGCGGCAGGTGTACAGATTGCGGAGGAACGTTTCCGCAGTGCTGTTATGACTTCGACCATAAGGACCGGACTCAAAAGCGATTCCACGTTGGTAGTCATATAGGAGGGGCGCTTCCAGCACTGATGCTGGAAGCCGACAAGTGCGATCTCATCTGTGCAAACTGTCATCGCATCCGAACGGCTGCGGATGCTGGAATAGCAGAACATCTTTCTCGGATAAGGAAGGGCAAACCCGGCAGGCCGATGTCCGAAGAAAACAAGAAGCGGTTAAGCATCGCCACCAAGGGCAGGCGGCTGTCACAAGAACACAAGGAAAAACTCAGTGAGGCCAACAGGGGCAAGGTTCCCTGGAACAAGGGATTCTCTGCGCGCCGGTCGCGCAAGCCTTCATAGAGGCGTACATGGGGTGCAGATGAACGGATTGCCGAAGGCGTACTACGATGACGGGAGGGGGATCAGGATATACCTGGGAGACTGCCGTAAAATTCTTTTCTTGCTTGAGCAGCATGATGCCTGCCTAACGAGCCCGCCGTACAATCTCAGGAAGGGATATCCATGCGATGATTGGCCGACATGGAATAATTATTACGGGTTCCTGCGAGGTGTGTACGGAGCGGTTCCGGCGCCGATCCAGGCGTGGTTATTTCCATTTTCGCTGAATGACGAGGACTCAGGATTGATCCGCGCAACATGGAATGAATGTGCCCTCCCATGGAAGCGGCTAAGACTTGTCCTGCGGCATCCTTCCGTGGACGACAGCAAAAGCCTAATCGCAATGCCGCCACGAGCGGAAATCCTCTGCATCAATACTTGGGCTGAAGAGAACGGGCCGAAGATCTGGTGGGTGCCACACGCGAAGTTCGCGGCAAGTAGATTATCTATGCGGGTTGGTCATCCGGCCAGTTTCCATGAACGGTTGCCAGCAGAGTTCTTCGCAGCCTTCCCAACCGTTAAGTCGGTGATTGATCCATTCATGGGTACGGGGACGACGCTTGTGGTCGCAAAGCAGCGTGGGATACAAGCGACCGGGATCGAGATTGTTGAGGAATTTGCCGAACTTGCAGTGAAGCGTTTGGCGCAGGAGATGTTGCCGCTTCGAGCACCTGCTTTGGAGCCAGAGCAGGGGAGTCTGATCTGATTGCCAGGAGGGAAGATGGTGCCATGGGGCGAATGCAGCCAGTGCGGGTTGTGCTGTTTGAGCAAGGGCGGACGGTATATCTGCGAACACCTGGAGGTGATTACCGCGGTGGGGGAGGCTGGGGGGACGCGGTGCAAGGTTTACGGGGAGCGGTGGCACTTAATGACGATTCGGATGCTAGACCGAGAGCGGGGGCGGGCGTCGTATGTGACAGAGTGCTTGATTTCCGAGCAGATGCCGTTTGAGGAGCGGAGGAGGAATTTGCCGGCGGGGTGTACGCTGGTGAATCCGGTGCTGGGGTGAATGTCCAAATTTGGATGTTGGAGGGGGCATGGAGGAAAGGATCACGGTCAGGTGCCCACGGTGCAAGCTGGTGCAGTACGTGGCTGCGGCCAAGCGTTGTCGGCGGTGCTGGTTTGCCGGTGTGATTGTTCCGTTGGGTGCTGATCCTCTGGCCGCAGTGAGTAAAGTGCAACCTGCAAGCCCCGACGAGGCAGTGGATTTTCTTGAAGCGTTGCGATACTGGCGAAATATCGCTGGAATGAACAGAGCACAATTGGGCACCCGCATGGGCAGATACCGCCGGACGTATATCTATAGATGGGGAAGAGCGCGCCGTTCTCCGAATGTTGAGAACATCATGTCTGTGGCAAAGGCGCTTGGCATCCCGGCGAGGTGGCTGCTGGTTCCCTGGCCCACCGACGGAACATCCCGGATGATCTTGTGGGAGGCGAGCAAGTTGCCAGCCAAGCGCCGCTGGGAGTTGATGGGGAAGGTGCGGGGCATGGCTGAGGGGCGGGCATAAAAAAATCCGCAGAATTTACTTGTAAAACGTAAAACAGGCAGGTACGATAGGCAGCGGCTATAAAGGAGGCCGACAAGGATGAAACTGAGATGGCGAGGAATTCTGGTTTTGGTGATGGCGTGCGCGGTGGGCTTGGCGGGGCAGGTGAAGCCGGGTGCTGAGAAAGCGAAGGCCAGCGCCGACTCGATGGTTCTGAGCGAGGTGGAGACCCTCAAAGGCAAAAACCTGGACTTGAAAATCCTCACAGCGCGGCAGGAGCAGGAACTTCTTCAAGTGCGCTTCCAGCAGATGCAGCAACGCTTCCAGTTGCTTGAGAAAGAGATCGAACTGCTAGATGCCGATATTAAGCAGCATGAAAAGGACGTGCTGGCCGCGCACAAGGCACCGAAAGGTAGCAGGGTGGACACAAGCACCGGTCGGATTGTGCCGCCGCCCCCGGAGGCCAAACCGACAGAGAAACCACCTGAGTCGAAGTAGAGAGATCATGCCGGCAAGACGCAACGACAAACTGATGACCCCTGAGCGGCGTCGGGAACGCTGGAAGGAATGCGCGGAATATCTGCGCCGACATGGGAACCTGTCGGCTGCCAGGGCGGCAGCCAAGAAAGACGGGAAGAACCAGAACGTTAGCGTGTGGATCTCGGCCCTGGGGAAGATGCTGGAAGGGAAACTATGAAACTTCAGGAATGGTGGACGAAGGCGACACCGGCAGAGCGGAATGCGCTGGTGGCCGAGAAGATCATAGGCATCACCGATTTCCGTAAGGACTGGCCGTGCTACATCTCGCCGGAAGACGGAAAGTTGGTGCCTTGGCTTGAAGAATGGGGTGACTTCACGGAAGGAGAACGTGATCGTGACCTCTTTACAGAACGTGGCCTTTTCTTCCGCAATGAATACGGTATCCTTGAGGCTGTTCCTGATTATCAAGGGGACATCGCAGCCGTATGGCAGGTGGTGGAGAAATTGCGGGATATGTGGACCATTGCTACGGCTAAAAGCGATGGAATCCATGGCGACTTTGAACACCCCTTTGACGACCTTCGATTCTTTGAGCATCTACACCGTGCGGCAGACCGACGTTGGCCCTGGGCATTTTTGTATGTAACGCCTGAAATAATCTGCCTTGCGGCGCTGGAAGCCCTCGGCGTCGAGGAAGTCGGATAATGGGCAAAGAGCCAACAGGGGCGGAATCCCGCTGGATTGAACTCAAGGAGCGGGATTTCATTTCAGAAGATCGGCAAGGGCGGATTGCGCGCTCCCTGGAAGCATTGTGCGGGGGAACGGGGATACGGTTATCGGCCGAGGAATGGAAGCGGGTTGCGGAAGATTCAGACCTGGAGGATGAAGAAAGATGAAACTTAAGATCATCGTTCCTGAAGGCACGGCGTTTTTAAAGTGGTACGGCATGGCGTGGTTATGCTGGGACAAAATGGCCTGGGTGGCCTATCCGATTCCGCTGAATCTGGTGATGCGGTTCCTGCACTGCGTTTGGATCATGTTGCGGAACGGCTTCCGCCCCAGTTGGCTTGACTACTTTATCCGTGAAGTGCGCAAGCGGGAATACGACCGTGGTTATGCGGCTGGCTGGGCAGATGCGGTCAAGGAGAACTACCAGAAAGGATTTCTCCGTTTGGGGAATCAGATTGGTAACGAGTTTGAAACCCTGCGTCGTGCTCTGGTGGGGAAAACAGGAGCACGCGAAGCAGACGAGTCTCTGCCGCCGGAACATCCTGGTTGAAGTGGAAGGAGTTGGCCATGAAAAATAATGTTGTCTCAATGCCGAAGGGATACCCTACGATGGCGGAGATTGATCTCCAGTATCGGAAGGCGGCAGTAGAATGGCGTTGCTCAGGATTGAATCCTGACCTTTTTGCGTGCAATCGCCCGTCGCGCAGTTGGCGGAGAACCGTGCTGTGGTTTATCACCGGCTGGCGATTTGTGGTGCTGCTGGGACTGCTGGCCTTTGGGATTACGTGGTTCCTGACGCGGCGATAATGTTTTACTTTTTCCCTTGCATTTCACGTAAAACGCGGCTACGCTTGTTTTCCTACGGAGGTGAACCCCATGCCAACCGATGAAGTTCTCAACCGTCTAATAACCGAAAAAGTTATGGGGCGCGTTCTTCCACGCCTTTCCATTGATGTGTTCGATTTCCAGGGTTTTGTCGAAGGTGCTTGGCTGGTGATCGAGAAGATGCTGGAACGTGGATTCAGCCCCACGGTGAACCACAACGGCCCTCCAGGGCATTTCACCCACAGTCCCGATTGGGCTGGCCCTTGGCATTGCTGCTTCCATAACACCAAGGGATGCCTCCACTGTGGGGATGAATCATGCAAGTGCTATTCCCATGCTGAGGCGGACACGCCAGCGCGGGCGATCTGTTTGGCTGCACTCAAAGCCCGTGGAGTGGAGGTTTCCGATGCTGACTGAGGTACATCCAAATCTGTACGTTGCGGGCATTGAACATTGCCCCCTGACCTACCGGCGGAACGAAGATTGGGCCGGCATCGTTCACGCCTGCAAAGACCCCTGCCACGCCCGCGTCGTCGGGCACCGAGTCGCCAAAGACGATCCTCAATACCTGTGGGCAGAACGACCGGTTGATCTATGGCTCAACATGATTGACCCGCCGGTGCCGCTGTTCAAGGCGGAGTTGTTCAACAAGGCCCTGGACTTCATCTCGGAGCGCATCCAGAAGGGGCGTGTGCTGGTTCACTGCAACGAGGGGTTGTCGCGGGCGCCGACAATCGCGCTGGTGTGGCTGGCGAAGCGGGCCAGGATGCTTCCGGTGGAGAATTACCAGGATGCGCGGGTAGCATTCGAATCAAAGATGCCGGACTATGCGCCGGGCCTTGGGATTCAGATTTTCCTGCGGGGGCATTGGGAGGAGGTCGGATGATTGTCCTTATCGTTCTCCATGCAGTTATGTTTATGGTTCTCGGCTGGTTTACGGTGGGGTATCTGCGGAATCACCGGAAGTTGGCCGAAACCGCGCAGTTACTCCACCTACAGAAAGAGCACGAAAACTACCTGAAAGAGCAGATACGTGTACTGACGGGTAGATTGTGCAAGATGGCACCTTTCGGGAAGCCGGTTCTTGAGCGCTTGCTGAAAGAGGAACCGAGACCCATTACCCTGCATCACCTGAGCACTGGCCGATACGCACGCGGGGAGACATTAGAAATTGATCCAGCAGAGATTATTGCGGCTGGCTGGATAGTCCCCCCGCACGAATATGAAGCGCTACGCCAGCATCTGAAGTGTGGCCTCCGGCAGCAACAATCTTTAGAACCGCGGGCACTGGACATCGGCTATGACGAATTGATGTTGAACAGAAAAATCACGGTGAACGGCCATCCGGTACTTGAAGGGTTGGAAGAACCAGCGAAGAAGGAGGAATATGACCAAAAAGGCGAAGAAGGATGACAGGCATCTGATCGGGCAGAAAACCCGAGAGGGGTACATCGTCAAAGACGGGAAGTTCTACATCTCCCTAAGCATGGCCTCCAGGATGAAGAACGTCATGGCGCAGGCGCTTGCACTTAAAAGATTGGCTAAGGAAACCAACACCTTTGTGGCGGCCCGCTACACTGAACTGGAAAAGGAAGGCCAGCGTTTTTGGACGGACATCTGCGATGACCTTGGGATTGAGATAGAAGGGCATCGCTGGATGTTTGATCCCTACAAGGATTGCGTTTTCGAGGCCCTGCCCCCAGAGAAGAAACAGGAATGAGTGTTGCTCTGCACATCGCGGAAGGACTGAACCTGCCGATTGATCTGGCAACGCAGACCATTCTCATTGTCGGCAAGCGCGGCAGTGGGAAGAGCACCACCTGCGTCCGTCTGGCCGAACAATTTTTCAAGGCGAAGATACCATTCGTCTCGATAGACCCGACCGATACATGGTACGGCCTGAAGGCTTCCAAGGATGGAAAGGGACCTGGACTGGGCGTCTACATCTTTGGTGGCCGGCACGCTGATCTCCCACTGGAGTCCACCGCAGGGGCGCTTGTAGCTGATGTGGTGGTGGATCATCGCATCTCCGCAGTTCTCTCCATTAAGCACTTCTCTGGCCGGGAGCGCGGTCGGTTTGTGTCGGACTTCGCTGACCGCCTCTACCACCGGAATACCGAACCTCTGCACCTCTTCTTGGAGGAAGCCCATGAAGTGGCACCTCAGCAACCGTTCAAGGGCGAAGAAGAAATGCTTGGGCGAGTCACGCGGATCTGGAAACTCGGTCGATCATCTGGCCTTGGTGGTTCAGCCATCACGCAGCGGCCAGCCTCGTTGTCGAAAAACATCACGACGCAGGCAGAGGTTCTAATAGTCCACCGGATTCTTGGGCCGCAGGATGTTGCGGCCATTCGGGAATGGATCAAATACCACGGGGAGAGCGACCAAGTTCTTTCACAACTGTCTGGATTGAAAACCGGTGAGGCATGGCTTTGGGCACCGGACTTCCCTGAAGGGTCTCCAATCGGACTTCGGCGGGTGAAAATCCTCGACCGCGAGACTTTCAATTCTTCGGCAACACCGAAGGCCGGGGAGCGCCAAACCGAACCGAAGGTGCTAGCCCCGGTTGATCTCGATGCCCTCCGTTCGAAGATGGCGGCTACCATTGAGCGTTCCAAGGCCGACGATCCGAAGGAACTGCGGAAGAAACTTGCGGCCAAGGATGCGGAGATTCGGAAGTTAACCGCTGGCATCAAGCCGGTCGATCCCGAAGCGCTGGAGCGTGCCCGCCAGGAAGGCGCGGACAATGCGGCCCGGCAGTTTCGCGGAGAGACCAAGAAACTCCAGGACAAGATAAAGGATACGGCGCAATTGCTGGCTGGCATCCGGGGGAGTTTCGATAAAGCCTGTGAGATTTTGAATGAGGCGTGCCTGGGAGAAATCAAGGCTGTGCCGTTCACTGAGGTAATGAGTCGGCCGAACCAGAGATTCAAGGCACCCGCTTTCAGACCCACGCCCCCCATCCTGCCGCGCAGGAACAAAGTGGTCGTTGAGGATGACGGGAATCTGACCGGCCCGGAGCAACGCATTCTGGACGCTATTGCTTGGATGGAAAGTATTGGAGTGAATCAGCCAGAGCAACCTGCCGTGGCATTCTTGGCGGGATACAGGATTGGCGGGGGTGCCTGGAATAATCCTCGCGGTCGATTGCGAACCAGGGGACTGGTTGAATACGCCGGGAATTGCGTGCTACTGACTGAGGCTGGCCGTGCCCTTGCCAACAAGCCTGATACACCGGCTACCACTGAGGGTCTGCACGCTGCCATCATGGCCCGGCTTCGCGGCCCTGAGCAGAAAATCCTGCGCGTGATCTTGGAGCGGTATCCTCACAGTATCTCGAACGAGGAATGCGCGGCAGAGGCGGGGTACTCCCTGGGTGGTGCTTACAATAATCCCCGCGGTCGACTGCGGACACTGGGATTGATTGAATACCCTAGCGGCGGGATGCTGCGGGCGCGGGGCATCCTTTTCTTGGAGTGAACCATGATCGAATGCACCCTTCACGATTTTCACCAATGGCTGGATGAACAGGGTTGGCCGAGTGAAATCATTCTGCATCCAGACGACTTCACGCTGCTACAAGCCCGCTTTGGACCCGGAGACCGCAAACTGCTGTTCGATGACTGGAGAAACTATTTTATCTGTGGGCCTACGCGCATTCGACCGGGTGCCTCCAACAAGAAGTTTCTGGACGTGAGCAAGGAGAGACTGTTCAAGTGAAGCGCCAACATCCAAATTTGGACATGCCGAAGGGCAAGCGCAAGTTCCACTGGAAGAGAGTCAACTACGCCTTGTTCGTCACGATTCGCAAGACGCCGAAGTTGGAAGCCTCTGCCGTCTACGGTCGTGCCATCGGGTTGAGGAAGGACGGCCAGACGTTTTCTGCGCTGGCCGCGTTGCCCTGGATCATCCCAAGGAAATTCGACTGGCGCCCGATAGCCAAGGCCCGCCTGGATTCTTTTCTTCTCGCAGATTGCCGCTGCAAATCGGAGGGTTCCGAAGTCACCACCTGCAAGATGCACCACGGGATACGAGGAAAGTGGTTGGCCGAAGACGCCAAGAGAACCAAAGAACTGCCAGCACAGCCAAATCTCTCGCTTGATTCTGGGCCGGTGTCTGGCTTCAGGGTGATGAACAGAAACTATCCCTGGTGCGTGATGATCCTGGAGAAGAACGAGTGGTTCTGCGACATCTGCAAGGCCGCACACCCAGCGCATGAGGACAACCCGAGCTACCGGAATCAATTCATCCTGAGACATTCCCATTGCGGATTTCCGGCGGCGGGATATGCAGAATCGCTGCGGAAGTGCAATCTCAGCACATGGGCAGACGCAGCGGCTGAGGCCAGGAAGCGCATAGATGAAGCTAGAAGGCGGGCAGACAAGGTTGAGGGAGAAGTGCAAGGTTATCGTCTCTTGGAGGTAGCCTTCAAAGAAATCTCTGCCGGTCGGTGCAATCCATACCTTCCTGAGCGAATGTCCTTTGAGGAAGTGGTCCAGCATGCTGTAGGGGAAGGGGTGGCGATTCCCGAATCGCTACGCCCGCAACTGTTGGAGGGAAAGAGCCGATGAACAGGCGCGAATTCTTCAAGAGCCTTGCCCTTGGTGCTGCGGTGATTGCCATTCCGGGCGCGGCACTGAAGGTGCTTGCTCAGAATCCAGGCAACCCGGCTGCTACCGCTGCCATCAAGACACAGGCGCCGCTTACGCTTCGTGCCCTCCAGAAAGCATTCTTTGAGTGCTCGGTAGGCAAGGAATGCCCTTCGCAGATTTTTCTCAGTTCCTCTTGCTGGATCAAATTCGAGGAAATGATGCGCAACCACGATGAACGGCAATTATTCGTCAATCCTAAACGCCCGATCCAGAATCTCACTTTCCATGGTGCCGATGTCTGCCCCGATCCTGACACCCCGGACGACATGATGGTCTTCATCAACGAAGAACATCCTGATAATCCCAGTCTGAACAAGCGTTTCCGTCTGGACGAAATCTGAGATTGACAGGTTCGATGTTTTACAAGTATGCTGACAATCGCCGCAGCAGAAAGGAACTGACAAATGCCATACCCGAACGAAAGTCCATTGGTTCTTCTCGACTCCCTGGTTTGCAGCATGTGCTTGCATATCATGCGCCGCGTGTTGGAGATCGATGCGAATGGGAAGTTCAAGAAAGCCACCCACTACTGCGACACCTGCAAGTACGGATACGAAATAACCAGGGATAAGGCCCTGCATCCAGCCAATGGCCGTGATGTGCCGTGGGTTGCCGAAGTGAAGGATGGTGCCAAGTGATTCGTGACCCGCTCGGAAGAATTTTCAAGCCCGGCCAGAAGGTCATTCTCGCCAAGGGCATCCTGCCGGAGATGATCTTGGCGCAGGTGATGGAGGTCAACGACAACATCCTCACCACGGGGCCAAACCAGCAGCAGCCGCGGACGGTGGTGTTTGGTCTCGGCAGTTTCACTGTGGCCTTGGGTGGTCCCGGAGATGTAGTCAACGTTTCGATCATCGTCCAGGAAGCTGACGAGAAGATCCCGCAGATCGAAGGGGAAAGCAAGGTGAACTGATGAAGGACGCATTATACGCCCTTGTTTTGGTGTTGATTGGCCTGCTGGCTGGCGGCATGGTTCTGGCCCTGGCCTTTCTCTTCTACCTTGTCCGCCAAGCAGTGATGAACCTCACGGCGGCCTGCGCTGCGCTCCAGAAGGACATCAGCGACTTCCGTGGGGCGATGGAGAGATTGGCGGTAAGCCCTGATTACCAAGGAGCGATTACGGCCGTCCGCACGATTGCGGTTCTTGGGCCGGCAGTGACGGCGCGGGTGGAGGCCCTTACTGTGGTGATTGGGAACTGGGTCAAGATCATGAACATCAGGGGAGAAGGGCCAGCGAAGGAAGTGGACTCAGCGGCCTACGGGTACAGCGAACAAATGGCGGCGCAGAACGAAGCAGCAAGGGAACTGGGGAAGCAAGGGATCGTTCTTGCGGAGGCGCCGGCGGAGATCCCGGTGGACAAGATGCGGACGCTTTCGCAGGAGCCGCCAGGGTAAAGAATCGGGGCCGGTTGTGGGGAGTTCGTCGAATAGGAGTAGAATAAGGCGGGCCGCAGCGGTGCATGGTATTCGAGGAAACCTCGAACCAGAAACACACCGCTGCGTTTTTAAGGCTCCTCCGCTCAGAAATGAACAGCCGGCCTCCGAACGGCCCTTGCGCTCCAGGCTAAGATTCGTGGCACGCCGGTTGCAGCCCGGCGGGATTCTAGGTGACGTGACTCTTAGCTTGGAGCGGAGCGGCCCGATGCGGCGTGGAAGGACACGCGGGCGCAAGCCAGCACGGGGATTCGGCGGACGGCCCCTGGTGAAACGGCCTAATAGCCAGGGGTGGCGATTACCGATGAAAGTGCAGCCGGGTTAGAACCGGCCATCGGGTCGCTCCACTACTTCGGGGCGTAGCGCAGCCTGGTAGCGCGCTTGCCTTGGGCGCCGGTAATCCCCGGTTCAAATCCGGGCGCCCCGACCAACCTAACGAACGTCCACATTCGGATGTAAAACCTACCTCTTGACTCCCTGCCGGTTCTCGAACCACAATATCAGCGAATATGCCGCCCAACGTCCTTGCCTCGCCTGTCCACCGATTTCGCTATGCTCGGGCACGAAGCGGGATGACCATTGAGGACATCGCCGCACAGGATCATGTGTCCGTCGATACGGTCAGAACCTCCATCAAGGCGGTCGAAATTCGCAAGCAACTGTGCAGCATTCATGAGGTAGAGACGGCGGAGGCGCAATTGCTGCTCGACACGATTCCCTTGCAACAGAAGGCTCTTACAGAGGCCCTGGTTGCCACGCAGATCGTCATGGGAACGAAGGGAAGGGTCAAAGAGGTTCCTGACCACACCACCCGGATGCGCGCTGTTGACGTGCTGACACAGAAATCCGCATCGCTCCGACCGCAGGTAAAGATCGCCCCGACCACTCAGGTGAACGTCAACACCGGGAACCAAACACTGGTAAACGGCATGACGTTTGAAGACCGGGTGCGGCAGATCGTGGAAAAACGCCGAGAAGCTGAGACCGTGCCTGCGCTGGCCGCCCCAGTTGATTTGGGCGGCTACATCGAGGCTGAACCCGAAGGGGATGTCGATGGCGATAAGCCGTAAAGACCCCTACCTGAACGAAATCCTCGAAATCCTGGACATGATCTACGATCAGGCAGGGAATGACATCGCTCGGGCCTATTCGAGCCTCGGCACGCACGAACTGAAATTCATCGAGGAAGAAACCACCCGTTGCGCTGACTGGCGGTACTACGTCGAAAATTATCACATCATCCGCACCGTGGACGGGAATCTTCAGACGCTCTATCCACTGTGGGACAGCCAGGAAATCTTTTATGAACCGGTGCTTCTAGCGCAGAGAGCACACCTGCCGGTTCGGATAATTACGCTCAAGGCAAGGCGACTCGGCCTCTCGACAGAATGTCAATCGCTGATCTTCCATAAAACCATCTTCACCCATAATTGGGATTCGCTGATCGTTGCGCAGGACCCTGACCAGACAGCGTACCTTTTTGAGATGAGCCGGCTCGCCTACGAGAAATTGCCCTGGTGGATGCGGCCTGAATCGCGGTATGACGTGAAGGGCACCCAATTGGTGTTTGACCGCAAGGACCCGAAGGAACGTTTGCTGCATCCGGGTTTGCGCTCACAGATCATGGTTGCCTCAGCTAATAAAATGTCAGGAATTTCTGTGGGTAAGGCGCTCATGTCAACGCACCTGTGCCTGACTAAAGAAAACTATGTGTTGCGACAGGATGGGAAGATAACCCCGATCTCAGAAATAAAGGTTGGTGACAGGGTTGAATCCCGTTGCGGACCTGTCCCGGTGTCTTTCGTGTCTTTCAGGGAATCAGATGCTAATGTCAGTGTCACGCCTTGGTGCAATTCTGCATTTCCGATCATCGGCACACCGAACCACCGCATTCTCTGTGGGGAACTCGTCAAGAAGCAAATTGCCGGAAAGCGGGGACCTGCAATAAGGAATATCCGGTGGGTAGAACTGGGCAAGGTGTCGCTGAAAGATTGTCTAGTGATTCCAGTAAAGAAAATTTCTGACACACGAGAGTTGCCTGTGGCACGTTTGCCCGAGTCATTCCGTCGAAAACATGGAGGAGGCTCGATCCCGCTCCCGATCAGTCCACAGAAAACCAGAGAATGGGGATTTGCCATTGGCCTTTATCTGGCCGAGGGAAGCATCGAAAAGGCAAAAGTCATAATCAGTCTCGACAAAAAAGAGAATGGGTTGGCTAGTCGCTTTTCAAGGGCAATCGGAGTCGCTGAAGGGAAAGTGGGAAAGTCCCGAAAAACAAGGACCAGGGTGCATCGTTTCTATAATGCTGCGTTGGCTACGTGGCTTGCTGACAATTTCGGGCATCATGGAGAAAAGATCATCCCCGATTGGGCATGGGAGACGGGCCGCGACTTTTTGCTGGGGATTATCGAAGGTCTGATGCTCGGAGACGGCCACTTCCCGCTCAAAAATAGAGAGTGCATATTTTGCTCCATCTGTCCACAGTTGTCGATCCGCCTGCGAGACGCCGTAGCGTCATTGGGGATCGGTTACGGTTCGCTGTATCTCAGGAAAGCTGGAATTCGATACGGGAGAAACTGCAAGAATGCTTGGTTGACCCATTTTGCGATGAAAACAAATGATTCGCTTCGCCTACTCTTTGGGATCAAGCCATCTAGAAAGGTCCAGAGACATCATGGTAAGCACTGGTATTATTCCTTGAACAGATCAGAGATTTACGTGCGTCTGCGAAAAATAGAAGAGGTCCTCGGTGATACGGTCTATGACATTGAGGTCGATTCCCCAAACCACGAATTTTTGCTTCCTGGAGCCGTTACACACAATTCAGAATTGAGCCTCTGGCCTGATCCCAAGAAGCTGGCCGAGTATCTTTTCCCGACGATGGAGAGCAACCAGGGTTTGTACTTCATGGAATCCACGTCGCGTGGTCGGCATGGATTCTGGCCGCGATTCTGGAAAAAATCGGTGCGGCGGGAAACTAACTGGACCCCTGTTTTTATTGAGTCATTCCGGGTGAGGAAGTATTCGATCCCAATTGACGCAGGTGAGAATTTCGTGCTGACGGCTGAAGAAAAGGCCATCCGCGACAAGGTTTTGAGGCAGCGGAAAGTCGAAATCCCCCTGGAGCATTTCAAGTGGCGCCGGAAGACAATCCAGGACTTTGTTGCGGCAAATGGCGATGATTCGATGTACTACCAGGAATTCCCGGCCACGAGTCCTTCAGAATCATTCGTGGGCACTGGCTTGTGTGCGTTTGACAAGAAAAAACTTCAGCGGATCAGGGAAGAAACGTGTTGCGATCCAATCTGGTTTGGTGAGATTCGCCTGGAAAAGAAAAAGCCGCGAGCCATCCTGTACGAATCTGCCAAGGCTGCACATATTCCTCCGCAGACAGTGGAAGGTGGTCGGTTATACGTTTGGGAGATGCCCGAGCCGAAGGAAATCTACTATGTGTCAGGTGACGTGGCCGAAGGAATCATCGGAGGTAATTTCTCGGATGCGCAGGTGCTTCGCAAGGGGAAGGGACCGGCTCCAGATGTGCAGGTAGCCGAATGGCACGGGTGGATCAGCCCAGAGGAATTCGCTGAAGTTTTGGCCGCCCTGGGGATGCTCTACAACAATGCTGAAATAGCGCCGGAAACCAACGCGAAGTGTGGTGGACTGATGATCGGGCACCTCTCGCGGGTGGTTGAATACGAGAACATTTTCCGGTGGAAGCATTACGACAAAGTGAAAAACCAGCGGACGAACTACCTTGGTTGGGCCACGAACACCAAGAGCCGAGCGGACATCATTGCTAAGGGAACCCGTGCGGTCAGAGAGGGCCTAGTGATAATCCGCAGCGAGGAGTTGGTCGAGGAAATGTTCGATTTCGCCAGCACTGATGACTCGGTGAAGATCGAGGGCCAGGACAACTGGGATGATCGTGTGATGAGTTTCCTAATTGGCTATTTCTGTGCGCACGATTCAGACGAATACACGGACTACGGAAAAAGCAGCGAACCAGAAAAGGACAGAGGGCGAGATTTCTACAACACCGAATCCTGTGCGCCTTGTACCAATCGACCACCGAGCCAGACGGTCTTCCACGATCAAAAAATGCCATCGGACATGAGCCTGTACTTGGCGAATGCACCGATGCCTGAAGGAGATGACAACGAACTGTGGAAGAGGTTATAATCTAACCGCTGGCGCCCCGGCAGGCAGCGTCCAGCGAAGGAGGAAGTTTCAATAATGCTAAAACACAATATCGCCTGCCCTGATTGTTTGCTCACCGGCGTGGAAACCCCTCTTTGCTCAGACCCTGGGAGAGTCATTGGTTATTTCTGCGGTTCTGGGCACGAGTTTAAGGACACCGAAGCCCTGATGAGAAGGAACGCGCCGAAACTCTCTCGACCGCCCGTTCCGCTTGCCCCGATTCCTCAAGCTGGCTTGGTGGAGATCCGCATTGCGCTTCCTGGCGTTGTGGACAGCGCCCTGACCCAGCGGTTTGGCCCGAAGAAAAATCCGACCATCGTGGCTGTATTGCAGGCGCTCTGCGACCCGCAGACTCTACTGATCTCGGCTGAAGACCGGGCACAGATCGTGGAGAAACTGGGCGAGGAATTCAAGACGGCTGGCGAACTGGCGGGGATGATCTTCTCCTTCAGGGATACGGCCCGCAATCTTGAAAAAGACAAGGAGGACCTGGAAAAACAGGTGGAGAACCTGCGGCAAGGGAAAATGGCGGAGAGCGGCGGCGGTGGGGGTGTGTTCGTGGTGCTGGAAACCAGTGTCCTGGAACGGTTGCAGCAGATTGCTGAATTCCGCGAGATGGACCTGGGCAGGATGCTGGCTGAGACGGTTACTGGGGGTCTTGAATCGGGCTGGTTTTAGTCGCGGGGGCGAACACGCTTGACAAGCGCTGAGTTTACGTCCAAATTTGGACGTGAGGTTTAGTCCATGGCTGCTGCCGCTTCCGCTTATCCTGAACTGAAGCCGAAATACGAATTGCATCCGAGTACCGGCCAACCCTACTGGCCCTCTGGCGAAGAGGGAACCGAATACCTCCGCAGCATCCGCGCCTATACAGAAGCGGCTTTTGAGGAAGCCAGCTACGACAACCGGCAATCCGAGGAAGTCCGCGAGGTCCAGAAGTACATCAACTACATCGTCGGGGACCAATGGCCGGTGGGCCGGCCAACGTACAAATCCAAGCCAGTGAACAACCGTATCTGGCCGATCTTTTGGGAACTGGTGTCGCTGCTGACGGACATCCGACCGATGTTCGAGGTGCTGACGTACAACAAGGAATTCCAGCGACATGCGGACATTCTGAACGCGGCCACAAAAAGCTGGTGGTTGGAGAACGACGCCGACCTGAAGTTGGCCTTCATCATTATCTATGCGTTACTGGGCACCGGCTACGGGAAGTTGACGTGGGACAGGTTTGCCAGGAATGGTCAGGGGGATTTCGATTTGATCCCCTGCGGCCCAAGCGACGTGTTGCCGCTCAAAGCCCGGTTTCACATTCAGGATGCGCAGGCGGTGATCTACCGGTCGGTGGTGGCGGTTAATTGGGTGAAGAACAAATTCCCGCTTACCAGCGCAGGGATTGAGGCGGATGCCAAATACTCACGATTCCAGGTCACGGGAGATAAGGGGAACTTCCCTGGATCGAAGATGATGTTTGACATGCTGTCGCCGCAGATGCAGTACCGGTATACCGGTGGCACGGCCAACATGAAGCCATCCTCTTTCCCGATGTGTCTGTACCGGGAGTATTGGCTCCGTGATTTTACAGAAAACGCCTCCAACGCTATCGTGAAAATGGGCCGCGGCGGGTGGTCATATTTTGTGAAACCTGGAGAACGGCTTTATCCGCGGGGCCGACTGATTATCATGGCTGGAGAGGGTGCGAAGGCAATGCCCATGGATGATTGCCCAAATCCCTACGCTCACGGGATGTACCCATTCGGTTGCCTGCGGATGAACCCGGTGCCCTGGACGTTTTCGGGCTTGAGTGACCTTCGACCTTTGATGTCCCTGCAAGACATTGTGAACAACATCTTGGCCGGCATTCTGGACATGGTAAAGAAGGCGCTGAATCCGGTTATGCTGGCGCCACGGAACGCAATCGCGGAAGGATTGTGGAATTCGCTGGACAATTCAATGCCAGGGCTACGGATTGCCTACAATCCAAACGCAGCGGCTGCTCCGTTTTACCAGCCGACACCCAACATCCCCGGCTACGTGATGATGACCTATGATCGTGCGGCGGCCGAGATGGACCGCACATCAAGCGGAGCAACGGCGGCTTCAGCGGCGCGAAAAAAACAGGTGCCCGGTGCTGAGACTCTTGCGGAACTTCAGAACGCACAGCAGACCCCGGTGCGGCTCAAGGGCCGGTGGACAGAAGTTTTCCTGCGGGATCTTGGGAAAATGGACATCTACAACATTTTCCAGTTTTACGACAAAAAGCGCCGGTTCTTCATGCTGGGGGATAAGGGAATCACGGTGGAGGATTCAGACCAATCGCCGAACAGCATGGTACCGCACGGGTCAACAGTTGAAGACCATGCCAAGAACTTCGCGTTCTTCATTCGGCCAGGCACGCTACTGAATCTGGACAAGGCGCAACGAGCAATGACGGTGCTTGCGCTGCGGCGCCAGGGCGACATCGACCGGAGCACGATGTACGACGAACTGGAAATGGGCGTGGACGTGGGGATGATCGAAAAGAATCTGGAAGCGGAAATGGCCAAGAAATTGGCGCTGGTCGCAAAAGCCCAGCGACCGGGGGGCGGATGAGCGCAGCACAACCAATTTTTCAGTCCGCACCGTATAGAATCGTTAGCCCGGATGGCCGTTGGATTCCAGTAACGAAAGAAGTGTTCCATGCCTACGCCCGATTTATTGAGGGAAAGTCATGCGGGGTGGTTGAGGTTGCCTTCAAGGCAGGCGGAATAGCGGGTGTGATCGCCACCGAGAAGACCACATACAAATGATCCAGGCTGGCGACAGATGCGACCGGAACCGATGCCGGGGCAAGGTTTGTGCGGTGAAGGACCTGAACCGCAAGCAGATAATCCTCAGATGCAACCAGTGCGGCGCGGTGCATGGTGTGGAGAAATTGGAAGATCCCAAAGACCTGATCGTCCAGAGCCGACCCGCAATAACCCCTGAAGCGTGGGGGGAGTAAAAAGAATCGCTTGACAACGCATACCGCCCTGTTGTTTCCTTAGAGCGGATCAAAGGCCACGGGTTCCCATTCCAGGTGGGACGAACAAATGGGCAACTTGGCTCCGAGGGGGTAAAACCCTTCGGGGCCAATTTGCATTTTAGGGGCCGACAATGCCGCTACTGAAGGGCAAGTCAGACGCGACGGTCAGCAAGAACATCAGGGAGATGATGCACGCTGGGCATCCGCAACCCCAAGCTATCGCTGCTTCGATGCGCATGGCTGGAAGACCGAAACCGAAGTGGGGAACCACTGGTCGCAGTTCGAAACGACAATCAAACCGGCCAAGCAGCCGGTAAAGGAGATACGACGATGGCAGGCTATGAGAATCACGAAACCCCAACGAACGCCCCGAAAGTAAGCAAGGGCGAATTCGTCGGCATCGGCACGTTTATTCCGCTGTCGGAGAAGCCGTTCAGCCCGAACCAAAAGACCGGCGAACCGAAACCGCAGAAGTAGAGGAATCTGACCATGCCGCCGCAACCACTTGATGCTCCTCCAATGCTCCCGTCCGAAGTCTCGTCACAGTTGGGGGCCGCCCCTTTTGCCGGGGTGACCGCGAATCTTTCCGACAGGTTAGGTGCGCCCCCACCTGCCGGCGGGGTCAACCCCACGGGATCAATTGACGCGATGGCGGATGCGGTCAAGACGATCGTGCAACGGATGGCGTCCATGGCCCCGGTATTTGCCCCGTTCGGGACCCGGATATCTACGGTTCTCGATTTGGGGATGTCTGAAGTCAAATCGCAAGGAGCGCCAGGAATGGGTCCTCAGCCTGCTGCTGGTCCACCGCCGGGAGTCGGTGGGGCAGCGATGCGGGAAGGACCGCCCCCAGGGGCAAACGTTCCAGCGTAGCCGCAGGCGAAGGAGACTTGTGTGGCATTACCGGAAGCAATTGAAGAGATGCTGAAGACCCTTCCCGCAGAGGATCAGGAGGCTCTGCGCCCACGCTTCGAGAAGCACCAACCACTCCGCGATGGCTACCTGCGCCAGAACGAATTTGACCGCAAGTTCAACGAGTGGAAAGAGCAGAAGGAGAAAGAGCAGGCCGCGATTGAAGCCCGCAAGGCGGAGATCGAAAAGGCAATCGCAGAACCCAGGGATTGGCTGAAACGCAATAAGAGCAAACACGACCAACTCCTTACTGAACACAAGGCCCTGGAAACAGCGAACCAGGAACTGACGGCGCAACTCGAAGCGGCAGAAGCAGCACGAAATAACGGGAGGGAAACGGACATGGACGAAGCAGCAGTGAAAGCAGCGGCGCAAGCCGTAGTGGACGAGCGCGTGAAGGCGCTCAAGGCAGAGCAGGCTGGCTACATCACGCAGAAGCAGATGGACGATATCGTGAAAAGCACCACGGACCAGTTCTTCGCGGTGACTCTTCCGAACTCAATGAATTTCGCCTCAGCCGTGTTGGATTGCCAGTTGGAGCATCGGCAGGAATTTGGTGAACGCTTGGACCGCAGCAAATTTGCGGAGTGGATGCAGAAAAAGTTGGAGGAGACGAAGAACCCCATGTATGGGGACCCCTACGTAGCCTACAACGAATACATGGCACCACGGCGCGCTGAAGCCACCGAGAAAAAGCGCCAGAAGGACCTGGACGACGCCCGCACTGAGGGTGCCGAAAAGGCCCGCAAAGAATTCGCCGCAACCGCAGGCGTACCGGGGAGTGGCGTTCCGCCAGCCCCATCAGAACTTGGTCCAATGCAGAGGCACGTTCTCGGCAAAGACGTACAATTGCCGGCGGGCGTGGAGATCGGCGATGGCCGCGCAGCGATGGCGGCTGCCGAATCGCTCCGTGCTGAGGGCAAGTTCTGAAGTCGTGCCCCGCATGGGGTGCGTGGAAGAAACCGGGTGGGGAACCCGCCTTCAGGAGTTAACGTAGAGGTTGTAAACTCATGCGTTTCCTGAGAAGCCCTTTTGGACAGTTCACCACTGCCCATCGGAAGGCCATTCAGCCCCAGCCGATTGGGGAGCAGCGATTAAGAGGCCCGCAGAGCCGGAAGTCGGAGTGAACGCAGCCGGCGGCGGATGATTCTAACCCTCAAAATCCCTGCCCCTTTGTCGGGGCAAAAGGAGGATGGCCTTCCCGGTGGGAGGGCCAACATACCAAATGGCACTCACTTGGGGTGATTTAACTTCAAAAACCAATAGCCATATCGTGCCACGCTTGATTGACACGATCTACCGCACGTCCGCTCTGCTGACGCGCATCAGGACGCGCAACACCGAGCGGTTCGAAGGCGGGGATTCTCTCAAGGTTCCCATCATGCACGCCGAACTGAAGGGCGGTCCCTTCACTCGCGGCGGCACCTTCGATTGCTCGTATGTCGAGTCCGATACGGCCCTCAATTTCTTGATGAAGCCGTATTACGTCAACGTTTCCATCTACGGCCTGGACTGTGCGCTGAACCGCGGTCCCGAAGCCGCAATGACGATCATTGACTCGAAGATGGCGAACGCCGGCGGGAAGATGGCGAAGTTGCTGGCAACCGATATGTACCTGGACGGCCAGGGCACCGCTTCTTCGGCCATCGCATTGGATGGATTTTCCGGAGCCCTAGACGATGGAAGTAATTTTCCAGTTTACGGCCAAATCACCCGGACGGATCTTTCCGCCACGGCGAACACCGGCATCAACGCCTACTACAAGGTGGTGGCCACGCTGTCCCTGAAGGAAGTGCAGACGGCCTTCGGAAGCACGTGGTTCGGCGGAGAACACGCGGATCTGCTCACCACCACCCAGGCCGTGTGGGACATCTGGTGGAACAAACTGCAACCGCAACAGCGGTTCAACGAAGAGTCCAGCGATGTGGGCAAAATCGGCTTTCAATCGTTCAGGTACAATTCCGCTCAGGTAGTGGTTGACCAGCATTGCCCAGCGGGCAAACTCTGGTTCCTGAACATGAAGTACGTGAACCTGTACCTGAGCACGATGCCGCAATTCCAGTTCGGGTTCACAGGATCAACTTTCGGTCCCCTTTCAAGCACCGTCAGCGAAGGAATGACGGTAAACTAGGAAGGAAAATTCTGCTATATGCTGGGACAACAGGTCATGCCGAGCTACTTACAAGGTAAAAAGGCGACGGATAATCCTGTCAATCAGCAAGGAAGAATCGTTCAAATTGCTCGTCTCGCAGGAATCTTTGATTGCGAGGGATGCTTCTACCTGAACCGCTATGGTCGGTCTCATGATTGCTATTCCGTGGTTGCGAGAGTCAGCAACTCGAATATGCGGATCATCGAGGAAGTTTGCTCTACACTGTCGGTTCTGGGTTTCAAGTACAACAGAACTGATGGTCTGCCGACAGGAATGGGCGGTCGGGTGTCGGAAATTAGGCTGCATGGGACAAAGAGGGCGAAGCCGCTTATCGAACTCATCGCCCCGTATCTGTCAGCCAAATCCCGCGTTACTGACCTTCTGAAGATGTTTTGGGAACGCAGAGATTCAGTAGCGTATGGGGCATCCTACACAGAAGAAGATTTCAGAATTCACCGGGCTGTCCGGGCAGTCAATTCCAACGGCACAGCAAAGGACATACCCGTTGGAGATCATCTGGAATTGGTTGGACCGTCGAGAGTAGCACGGCTTGGAGAGGTGGAAGCGAAAGCCAAACTTGCAGCCATCGTGGAATGCGATGGTTCTCTCGGCCTGACTAATCTGAGGAATGGGGAGAACTACATGCCAGCGATTTACATGGTGAACACGAACGAATCTTTGCTTGCAGAGATTCGTCAATCACTGGCTATGCTTGGAATTCCCTACTACTTCCAGATGAGACCGCCACGAGGCATTTCGATCAAGGCCATCGGTGAATTCCACATTCAGGGAATGAAGCGTGCCAAGCGGTTCCTGGATGCCATAGGTGATTATTTCGTAGCCTACGCGGAACGGGCAAAATTGATTCGGCAATTCATCAATCGTCGGCTTTCTCTCCCGGCCAACTATCCGTATTCGGAAGTTGAGCGGGAGATCAAGAGGGCCTTGGACGAAGAGAAACCGAAGAGCGATTCCCTTCAACGACTGCACGCAGAACCGGGCAAGTCCCGGATGATACAGTCTGTTCTGCATGGAGACATGCAGACGGCGGCAGAAATGACCGCCGCGCTCGCGTAAGCGAGAGGTAACAGCAAGGGAAGGAAAATCAATTCTCGATTGATGTGGCCGGGCAGTACCTGTTCCTTGGCAACATCGTCGTAACCGCGCCTCGGCTGATGGCGCAGATAAGTGGAATAACTGGTTGACATGTATCTGATTCTAAGGGAGTTAGCCAAATGGCAGCTTGCTTAACACTGGGTCAAGCCGGGGTATATAGAGTGATGGCGGAACTCTTGCTCCGCGGTCACAGGCCGTACATTCCGGCAGTGGACGATCATGGTGTTGATTTGGCTCTTTCCACTGGAGTCAGAATACAGGTCAAGACGGCTCGTCTCCACACCAGGAAGAATTGGCCGAGAAAGCCAATCTACCATCTGACATTTGGATGGGCACAGATAGGCCGGACGCACATTCCTATCCGCAGAAAGAAGAATTACAGTTCAGAATGCGATTTTCTCATCATCTACGGTGTTGATGAAAACCGCTTTTGGATTGTTCCTAGCTTCCTGTTGGACGGGAGAACATGCCTGATGCTTGGACCCCGATGCCGAGTTGTTCGTGGGCAGATAGAGGAACTTCTCGATGTCGGGGTGACGAGAATCGAGGCAGCGAGGAAACTCGGCGTTGATCGGCATACCATCACAAGGCGGTTGAAGGGCGAGGGAACGAAAAATGGCGGCTTTGTGAGATCAGTCAGAATGTGCGAAGACCAATGGGGACTTTTGGGTTCTCCAGTTTTCGCTCCATTCGTGGGGAACCCGCCCAGTCTTCCAGGCGGTGAGACGGCCCAACAGAAAACAAGAGAGGAAACACAATGTCAGTCGCTGTCACTAACAACAATCTGCCATACCTCCTGATTCCCGAGATTTCAACCGGCAACGTTGCGACCGTCAACGATGCCTACAGCACCACAATCAGCGCCGCAAACCCCTACGGGAACGGCGCAAAGAATGCACCTGGCGCAGCGTTTTACGCAGCCGATTCGGCTGGCCGGGTTGCCAAGTACCGCTACGTGCGGCTTTACCCAGGCACGCCACCGGGGGCCTACATCGTGGGGCCGGTTTACTGGAAGGACAACACGTTCACCATCGTGACCACCACGCTGTCCAACGCTGTGACGGCCGAGGCAAGCGCCTTTGCCGGCATCCTGCTGCGGGCAGAGGCCACACCGGCACTGATGACCGGCAACTGGGTGGTGATCCTGGTTCGCGGGTTCCTTGCTGCTCTCGTTGTCGCGGCCAGCCCTACCGCAGGCGATGAAGTATACGGGACGGCTGGTGATCAGATACTTAACGGCAAGGTGACCAGCGGCACGGCGCCGAAATTCCCTGGTCATGACATCCGGGCGCTGACCACCAGTGCCACGCCCGATGTCTGGGTTGAAGCCGAGGGTGCGTAAACGGGGTGACCTGATTCCAAGGGGTGGGCCTAACTAGCCTTTCCCCTTGGGGCCGGGACACAACCAAAAGAGAGGACAACACAATGGCAGTAGCAGTGACGAACAACAACATCCCGTACCTCCTCGAACCCGAGATCAGCACCGGCAACATCGCCACCGTCAATGACGCTTACAGCACGACCAAGAGCGCGGCCAACCCTTACGGGAATGGCGCGAAGAACCAGCCGGGAGCGGCATTCTACGCTGCTGACTCGGCTGGCCGAATTCTGAAATGCCGCTACGTGCGGCTCAATCCAGGCACCCCGCCGGCATCCTACAAGGTCGGCGTTGTCTACTGGCAGGATGCTGCCCGGACGATTGTAACCACCACACTCTCGAATTCACTCACAGCCGAGGCATCTTCCCTCGCTGGCGTTTTGCTACGAGCTGATGCGACCCCCGCAAACATGACGGGGAATTGGGTGGTGATCGTAACGCATGGCTTTGTCGCGGGTGTTTTCGCCGTCGCTGCCACTGCGGCAGGCGATGAACTCTTCGGCGATACGGGCGATCAGGTCGTGGACCGGGTAGCCACTGGCACGGCACCGAAATTCCCAGGGCACGATCTCCGGGCCATCACCGCAGTTGCGGCTGGTGTGTCAGATGTTTGGGTGGACGCGGAGGGCGCGTAAAATCTTCTTTTTCGCCAGGGGCGGGGTGACTCGCCTTTGGCGGAGAAGAGAGGAGAAAAACGACAATGGCTGTAACCATCAATAAAGTCGCGGATGGAGAGTGGTCGCTCGGCAACAAGATTGCCGTGATCGTGGATCTTTCATCAATCACCTACGTTGCTGGCGGGGTGCCAATCGCCGCTGGAGACGTGGGTTTGGGCAAGATCCTCGGCGCTCAAATCCTTGGAGGCAGCGCTGAGTCCGCTGTCCTGAACTGGTTCTGGGACACCACCAACCTCAAACTGATGGCCACCTTCCCTACCGGGGGTGCAACAGTGCCAGTAACACTGATTCCCCCTGTTGCCACTGCATCGGCGGTTTCGGGAGCTTGTACCGCTGGCATAGCAACGGCTTCAGCGGTCAATGCTGTCACACCGGCTATTACGGGTACCGCAGCGGCTCAAGTTCTGGTGGCCGGAGTGAGCAAAGAACCTGGAGCCATTGCCCTCAGCGCTTGCAGGCTGCGGGTAATGTTCATTGGCTACTAATCCCTCCTGCTGCGGGCGCAGGATCGAGATAGAGGAGGAAAACGGCAATGGCAGTGACTATCACCAAAGTCGCAGATGGCGAGTGGTCTATCGGCAATAAAATCGGCGTGATCGTAGACCTTTCAGCGATCACCTACGTTTCTAGCGGGGTGCCAATTGCTGCCGGGGATGTGGGTCTGGGAAAGATTCTCGGGGCACAGATTCTCGGAGGCAGCGCTACTGCTGCGCTCTTAAATTGGTTTTGGGACTCCACCAATCTCAAGTTGATGGCGTTCTTCCCGACTGGAGGCGCGTCAACGCCGGGCACGTTGATTGCTCCTGTGCTTACTGCATCGTCAGTTACAGGAAATTGTACCGCTGGCGGGCAGACGGCCTCGTCAGTCGATGCTACGACGCCGACCATCGCCGGTACCGCAGTAGCTCAAGCGCTGGTGGCCGGTGTGGGCAAGGAATCTGGGGCCATCGCCCTCACCAACTGCACGGTGCGGGTGATGTTCATTGGTTACTAAACCGCCGGGGAGATGAAGGCAGGGAATTGAGGCAGGCGCAGGTCGATGGGCCTGTCCTGCCTCTCTGCTTGTTAGGGTGAAAAATGGGCGGAATCCTAATCCAGCCGCGTGCTACCAGCCCGACCACGGTGCTGACGGCCTACAACGGCACAGGGCCAGCACCGGTGTTGACCTTTACTGGAGCCTACGCCACCACAGTGCTCTTGCAGGTAACCACGGGCGGGCTGGGGGACGGTACCGCCAAATTCAAGTGGAAGACGATCACCGGATCGGCCTGGACAACCGGCGTGTCAAGCGCGGTGGGAGTGCTGCTTGGGACCACCGGCCTGACACTTGATTGGGACCCCGGACAAACCTATATCGTAAATGATGCCTGGAGCATTGTCTGCACGCCGGGAGTGGCCGGGAACGTAGTCGCGCAATCGACCTTTGCTCAGATGGCTGGCGAGATTCAGCGGTGGAATCCAGAGGTGGACAACCTGCTGGCGAGACGTTGGTTGAACAACGTCTACCGAAGGATCGTTGACTCGCGGAACTGGTATGGGATGCTGCTCAGGGGGCAATTAACCGTTCCAGCGATCTACACCACGGGCACAGTTGCGGTGACGGTCGGCTACAACACGGTGACCGGGACAGGGACGGCATGGGATGCCAGTTTCATCGGACGGCAATTCCGCTCTGGCTACACGCAGAGTCCAATCGCAACCATTACTAATGTAGCTGATGCAACGCACTTGACGCTGGAGGCGGTGTGGGGTGGGACCTCTTACACTTCGACGGGCTACCAGATTTTCCAGTCAATCGTGAATTTTGGAGCCAAGGTGAAGTTGCTGACGCAGATGATAAACCTGCGGCAGAACCGGCCCATGGAAGTGAATGTCCCACAGGCGTATCTGGATGCGCGAGATCCCTGGCGGTCGAGAATCGGTTGGGCAGAGGTGGCGGCCTGCTATCCAGCTTCTGTTGACGGTATCACTCAATGGGAGTTGTGGCCGATCCCGGTTTCGCAGCAGACCTTCCCTTACCGGGCTTATGTGCAGCCGCCGGACCTGTCGGCCAATTCCGATGTTCCGTATCCATTCATCCGTTCCGACATCCTTGTCTACGGGGCCATCCCGTTCGCATTGCTGCACGGCGGACTCAAGAGCAAGTATTACGACCCGGTGACAGCGAAGATGTTCATGGGGATGTTTGCCGCCGAGATGATGAAGCTGGAACTGAAGGACAACGACTACTTCCAGAAAGACGGGCAATGGGATTGGAACCGTGGTGCGACAGCGGGGGCGGGGATGTACGCGCAGATGACTGACGTGTCAGGAGGGTGACGATGGAGTGCGCGAACGGGCACGAATTTGACGGGGTGGGGCGAGTCATCATGGAAGGTGAACACAAGGGGAAGGTCGTTTGCCGCCAGTGTGACCACGGCAGGGGGCCGGTACTTCACCGGAAGGCAGTGTTCCCCTTCACAACCACCAACGTCGCTGACCGTCCGGGTGTGCCGATAACGTTTGAGAACATCTACCAACTCCGCAAGGCTGAGGCAAAATTCGGCATCCAGAGCCACTGTTTCAACGTCGATCAAGCTCATTGGGATGATCCAAAAAGCAAGAGAGTATGACTTCGCCCGATAGGGCAGAAAGGAGACAGGCCGTGAAAAAGGAAAGCAAGGTAGAGGAACGGCAGGAAGTCCGCGAAGAAATCTTGAAGCGCAAGAAAGAGCGCAAGGGCGGCCAGCGTTGTAGCAGCAGGTAGAGGGAGGTGATCCCGAACATCTCGGGGGCGCTCGGGATGCTGGGCGCCTCACGTCCAAATTTGGATGTTGGAGGAGACTATGAAAAAAGACCAAGAGTTCCCAAGGCAAGAGCGATTCACGCGACCGGGGGAAGACATGGCAACAAACACCAAGCCAACCGGCGTGCCTGTGCCCAATCCAGTGCAGACATGGGACGCGGACAAGGGCACATTTGTGAAGGAGTTCGGGAGGAAGAGGTAAACCATGCCATCAGCCCAACTTGTACTCACGTCGAAATACACAAACTACTGCCTCTGGACGCTCATCAAGGCGTATAACCCCTTGGCACCGGCTGCGCAGCCGGTTGAGTATTCCGGAGCCGGGCCATGCGTGCGGTCGCTTGTGATAACGAACGATCCCGGCATGGGGGCAGGGAAACTGTTTGTCGGGGATGTAAACATGGGCACCGGGGTCGCCCACGCTGGCCGAGCAACCGGTTACGCTCAAGAACTTTCCTTCGGAGGCAAGCAGGAATGGTTTTCAGGCAACGACCTGAACAACATTCCCTTGCAAGACAAATGGGTCCAGACGGACACGGATGGCCTGGTGATTGATGTCGGGTGGGACTACAACTAGGGGGTACCATGAAGAAACTGCTGATTCTCTTTGTTCTGCTGTTTGCCCTGCATGGGCAGGCGCAGAACGTCATTAACGCCGACTGCTCGATCACCCTGACTGTCACGGCGGCAGGGAGTTCCGTTGCTTTCGATAACCGGAGGATCGCCTGCACGACCTGGCACATGGCCTACATGAGCACCGGGTTTACAGCAGTGTCGATGCAACTGGACTATTCAGCCGATAACGCCGGGGTACCGGCCGCATGGACGGTCTGGCCAGCGGCTGATATTGCGGTGGGTGCGCTGCCTCTGACGGTTACGACCGAAACTCAGATCACGGGGTACAAGTACCATCCATGGGTGAGGATCACGCTCAATTCCAAAACTGGAACAGGCACAGTGCGGGCGCTGGCCTATGGCTACAAGCCGTGGTCAGGTTTTGATTCCAGTTTTGGTGGGGCGGTGCTGGTTGACTTGGCGAAAATCGGCGGAACAGCAGTCCCGTCCACCACCATCGGGACCGTCGCCGCAGCCGGAGAAAATACCGCGCAGTGGATCAAGACATACTCTGCGGTTGGGGCTATCGACAGTGCCGCCGGGGCAGGATCAAAGTTGGTTCCACTTACCGTGGTTTCTACAGCGAAGCCCAATCTAAAGGCGGATGTATCCAGCATGGGCGGGACTGATGTGCCCTCTACCGCAGTGAGCACGGCAACGGGTGCGAAGGCTGAAAACGTGGCGAACTGGATTCATGCCTTGGCTGCGATTTCTGGGCAAGATCTAGCTGCTGCTGCGGGTTCGCAGCAGGCCCCGGTTGGGGTTGTGGCACCGAATGCTACCCATGATGAGAGGCTGGTCAACCGTTTGAAGACGCACGCAATTGTGGCTGCATTGGACACGACGCTGGGAGTGGGTTCGCAAGAAGTCCCGATTAACGCAGTGTCAACCCTGCCCGCTGGGACGGAAACCGGATTGATTACTCGCAACATTCCCGCTGTTGTTGCCAATTCCTTCGTGGCACAAAACGGTTTAGGCAGCACAGCGGTCTTGAATGCTGCTTGGCTGGCACCACTGAATCATTCCTTCCAGATCAACGTAACTATCACGGCGAAGACTCTGACGGCTTGCACCTATTCCATTTACGGTTCCCTGGACGGAACAACCTTCGACACCGCACCATTGGCCGACGCCCAGGACTGTTCAGCGGCGGCGACTAAGGCTGTTCTATTCTCGGTCGTCGGCAAGAGGGTCAAATATGTGAAGGGGACGATTTCGGCCTGGACGGAGGGTGGCGCGGGTGCGGCTCCGGCAGTCCAACTACTGTACTCGGGGGGGAACTGATGAAACGGTTACTGATTCTCGCACTTCTTGTTGGCATGGGGGCGCTGGCCCAAGAACCTACGCCGGTCTATAACGGCCCGATAGTGATTCGTGGCGGGACGACCCCCCTGACTGTCATCAAGAACTCGGATTTCCGTGGGACGCATACCCAGACCGGGAACGTTGTGATTACCCCATTGGCGGCCCCAGGAGCGCCTACAGTGACCCCGACGCCGGGTGGTGGGGCTACGACCTGGGGTTATAAGGTGGTGGCCTGCCTGGACGCGCTTTGTACGGCGCACACCACGGCGAGCGTTGAAACTGACGATGTAACTGGTGGTGCGGACTTGCTTGCGGACGGCAGCGTGAAGGAAACAGTTTCCTGGGCAGCCGTTACTGGGGCGCTGTTCTACAATCTGCGCCGGATTGCTTGGGGCGGGACATGTCGCGGAATCGCCTGCGTTGGTGGGTCAATCGGAATTACCACGCTTACCAACTTTGAAGACACCGGCCAAGTCGGAGATGCGACAACCACACCGCTCACGAACACGACTGGGACGTTGACGCTTCCCGCCATGACTGCGGGGTCTGTTCCGTTCTTCGGTGCGGGTGGCTTACTTTCGGAAGCTAATAGCAACTTTTACTGGGACAGCACGAATAAGCAACTGCAAATCACCGCGAATCCTTCCAGTACAAACACCATCCTTGACGTTCTGAAATTGACGCGGAGTACCACCGGCACCGCCGGCAACGGCATCGGTACCGGCCTTGTCCTGTACGCCGAAGACGCCAGCGGGAATATCGAGGAGGCGGGGAGGTTTCAGGCCAGCTTCCCGAATGCTACGCACGCTACGCAAACCGGTCGCGTGGATATTACCGCAATGGGTGCGGCGGCGGGCGTTAGCGTGCAGTCGGATGGCCAGGTGGCGGTTCGACCATCAGGGGCGGCTTTAGCTCGTCTGCACGTCGAGCCTGCGGCGGGGTTGCAAGGGGCGATTATCAACGAGAATGGCGCGGCGTTAGCGACAGGGGGACTCATTGGCGGTTCTCCAGCCCTGCTTACTCTGGAAGCGGGGTCCGCAAGTCCGTACTACCAACTTGGATATATCATTGATGGAGTTGGAAGCATCGCTAACTATCAAGTCCTCGACGGGAACTATCTTCAGTTCGACCACTCTAACTCCGCCGGATCGCCAACAGGAAGCAATTGGCTCGACAGCTATGGGGGTCATGGATACCAAAGTTATACCAGTGATTCCTGGACCTTATACCGGCGCACGGATACCTACAGCGGCCTCGGCAAGTGGACGGACGGTACGGTCTCGACGAACAACCCGTTACCGCTTATCAACGTCTTCGACGCCGGTACGGTTCGCATCTCCTCGCCGTCCACGCTTGGCGGCGAATCGCTGAACGAGACGGCGTTCACCACCCACGCCAAGTGGGATACCACCGGAGACTTCAACGATACCGCAGGCAATGCCAAGTATACCCACAATACCGGCGTGGGGACGTTGACTCAGACCGCAGTAAATATGCTTGCAGCCGGGGCCGCTAATCGCTTCTATCGCTTCCCCTACCTAATATCCGGCTTGTCCGGCGACGTGGCCTGCTCAATTACTACGACGTTCGCAGCGGAAGCAACGCCATTGAACCTGACCGCAGGCGCACAGACCACTGACTTCTTGTCTGCCGCTGCGCCAGGGAGCTTCGTCATTTCTTGTACCTCAACCGTTGCCGGCGGCGTGACGCTGGACGATGTGAGCTTGAAGCCGGTCGCTGGCGGTGACTTGATCGTTGATGGCAAGGTCGGCATCGGGACGGCGGCGCCAGCCGAGAAACATCATGTCTACAACGGCAATTCTCGTATCGACTACGGGCACTTGAGGTTCATCTCCGAGGCCACGCCGGGAGCGCCAACCTCGAATGCTCCTACCGCTGGCGGTTCATGTACGGCAGGTACGCACGTCTTCGTAACGACCTTCGTGACTGCGAATGGCGAGACGCAATACGGAGCAGCCAGCGCCGCACAGACTTGCGGAGCGAATGCTACTGTGCCGTTGAGTGCCATTCCTACTGGCACTTCTGGCGTGACCACGGGCCGGAACATCTGCGCGTCGAAAGCCGGAACCACCACGCCGTTATACCAAGTCGGTGCATCGCCCACGATTGCGGATAACAGCACCACCACTTACAATTTTGTCACCGCAGACGGTTCGCTGACCGTGGCGTGCAATGCGACGGACACCACTACCGGCGGGATTTGGGTGGATGGGACGCAGAAGGTATGGATTGATTCGGCAACGGGTTTTCTCGGCATTGGCGGCGCTCCGTATGCGGGATATACTACTGTACTTACCCCGTTGTACGTGAGTTCAATTTCCTATTTAGGGGGTGCCGTCTCGCTGGGAGGGGGCATCGGAACCTATAAGGCCATCGCCACCGTCTCCAACGGCATCCCCGCAATCTACGGCACGGTGGACCTGACCGCGCAGACCTCTGCAATCGGCGCAACCACGATTTACGCGAACCCTGCAACCACGGGCCAGTACCGCGTCTGTTACCTTGCGCTCACCAAGAAGGCCGGGGATGCGGTGAACCTGGCTGTGCAACTCTCGTTCACCACTCCTGACGACAGCAGCACAGCGCAGAGTATCGCCAGCGCGAACGTAGCGATCAACACGGTTGGCGCGTACACGCAGGGGTGCCCTACTATCGTTGCCAAAGCATCCACCAATATCCAATATGCAACGACGTTAAGCGGAGGCATCGGCGCTGGCGAGTACAGTTTGTGGATCAAGGTGGAGAAATTGTAACAAGGAGGACGGCATGAATAGGCTCTTGAAAGTTCTTATCGTCAGTGCCTTGGCGGTAGGCATTGCGGTCGCGCAGGATGCACCGCCGGTCTACACGTCTTTCCTGACAGGCGTGACGCTGACCAGCGTGCAGGCACAGTCAGTGGCGACGTTGGCCCAAACCCGTGACTCCGCCATTGCTTCGGCACAAACGCAGTCGGACGGAGCACTGGCTGAACTCAACATTCTGCTGGATGCCGCCGATCCTGACCTTGCCCGTATCGGGACGTTATCCCGACGGGTGCGGACGCTGGCTGCGCAGCAGAAACAGGCGTACACGCAGTTCCGGCGCGACGTGTGGCAACTGCTAACTCCAGCGCAGCGGGACGTACTACTGGCGCGATTGGGGTTTTAGACCAGACCACGGCGCAGGTCGCCGTGATTGAGAACATATAAGGGTTTCATGCTTCGCGTATTGACAATCTTCGTGCTTTTGTTCCTTGCAGGATGCGGCGGCAATCCACCAGTGGTCGTGATACCGCCAGTACCACCGCCAGTGGTCGTGCCGGAGCCACCGCCGATTGTCGTTCCTGAGCCGCTGCCGATTGTCGCCCCACAACCCCCTCCGATGCCGGAGATACCCGATTGGATTCTGGCGGACTATCCCGATGCTCGGCAGGTCTGGTTCGGAACGACTGCGGTGATGTACGTGAGCGGCGGATTCGCCCTGGACGACGTGCGGAAATACGTCAACACAGCATTGGCCGACACGCAGAAACTTCGGCCAGCGGCGAAATTGGAGGGCATGTTCGTCGTCAAGGAAATGCCGAACGATTGCCCGCGCAGTTCCGGGCCGGCCTTCTTCGCGGATGGCGTGATGGATTCTCGCGAAGTAGTTGGAATGCGCCAGTGGTATCCTCAGTCGTTTGTGAACAATCGGCCATGTGTCCACGGCTATTTCGGGAGTCGCACGATTCCTCCGGTCATTTACGTGCCGACTGGTTTGCCCGAAGTCATCGAGCATGAGGTACTGCACGGTATCTGGTGGAGCAACTGGGTAGGCGAGAAGTGTGGAGGGGATTTCGTATGGGCTGTGGTTGAACATGGCGGGGCATGTGACCCGTTTTCGGGAGAGAAATGACCGTTTCAGACCTAACCGATGAAGTTCTTCAAGCCCTTGAGGAAGACCCCGCCGCCCCTATTTTCTGGAATCTAGTGGATGAGGTACGTCCAGCGGTGGTAGAGGCTGCACGGTGGGCCACGATTATCACTGGTGAACCGGAGTTGCGGGTTGCGCCAGCCTTCCCTCTGGCTGCCGACACCATGTTGTTCACCGTTCCCTCTTCTCTGATTGCTCTGATTCGCGTGGAAAGCACCTCCGTAGTGCCCAAAAGCAGCCCATGGAAACTGGACCGGATGATCCCCGGCTGGCAGAACGAAATAGGGGATGACCTGAAGGCTTGGTTCCCAGTGGGTCTAACGAAGTTCGGGATTTATCCGCGGCTGAATAACGCGATTGATGTGGCTCTCACGGGAATCGCTCTGCCGGTCACGACAGGGCGCCCGTACACAGGTTTTGAACCGTTGCCTTTCCAGGTGGAATACAGTCATGCCTTGCAACGCATGGGGGTTCACCTACTGCGGGTCAAGGAGAGTGGCCTGGAGTTTTACCAGAGCCTTGACGACCTGGATTCATTCCTGGATGCGATGGTAGACTTGGGCCGGTTCTCGTACCGGAAAGACAAGTTGCGATTCACGTCCGCATTTGGACCCAAGGCGGAAGTAAAACCGGTGGAGGCTCGCTAATGAATGCCCGAGAGGTCCTTGAAGATTGCTCCTACATTCTGTTGCAGCCAATCGTGTCCACCATGCTGGTTGGGGCAGTGGCTGGAGCCGGCGTAGTTTCAGTGGCATTGGATTCGGCTGATTCTATCTACATTGGAGCGCAGTTGGTGGTGGATGTCGATGGGGCTAATGAAGAGGTGGTCACAGTGACGAATCTGTCGGGAACCACGATCACGGCGACCTTCCTTTATGCCCATGCCGCTGGGGTAACTGTGCGGGCGCCGACATTCCCCAAGGGGCAGATCACCCACCCTCTGTTTACCCAAGATGAGTTGCTCGGATATCTTCAGGATTCACAGAATGAATTTCTGGCCGCAGTTGAGCCGGTGGTCTACATCCTTCCGTTGACTATCGGGCCGGCGGCATTTATCTACGATCAACCAGCCAACGTGATTGACGTGAAGCGGATTGAAGCGCGGGGTCAGGGGGTTGATGAAGAGAGCCAATCGCTACTGGACATGGACAACCCGCAGTGGATGTATGATACGCCCAGCGACCCGCCGGACCATTGGTTCCGTGACCGGATGGATGTGAAGAAGATTGGGTTCCATCCGCTTCCAGCAAACACCGTGTCGGCCGGCATATGGGCTTCGTTATCCTATCCGACCGCGCTGGCGCTGAACACCGTCCTGCTGGTCCCCGAACCCTTCTGCCATATCCTGAAATACGAGGTTCTGTCACACGTGTTCAAAAAGGACGGGGAACAGAAAGACCCGATGCGAGCGAAGTATTGTAGCCGGATGTTCCGGGTGGGGATCATCGCTTCGCTGAAATTCATCATCGGGACGGGCCTACGGCAATTGGGCGAGTCTACGGAACTGCATCAGGGTATAGGGAGGTTCACATCATGAGGCGATTGTTCTGGATGTTTGCGTTGCTGCTTCTGCTTCCTCAACTCATTGAGGCGCGGAGCAGATTCCAAAGTTTCTGCGAAACTGGCGGAGTTTCTGTCACTGTTCCAGGGACCCTTGGCAGTGGCACACAAAAATTCCAACGTTCGTATCCCTCCTGCACCGTGGCTGTCTATTTAGCCAGTTCTCATACACTCGCGGCGATTTACTCCGATGATGTCGGCACCAGCAAGGCGAACCCTTTCACCGCTGCCTCTAATGGTCAGTGGTTCTTCTACGCCAATGATGGGCGATACACGGTGGAACTCACTGGTGGAGGCATCAGTGGCACCGTTACATTGGCGGACATCCCGCTGTTTGATCTCATGGGTGGTGTAAGTAGCACCGTTTTCCTCAACGGGGGGAATGCCTTCGGTTCAACTTTCGCTACCCTGGGGACCACAAACAACAAGGACTTGGCAATCATTACCAATGGTGTAGAGCGTGCCAGGGTGCTTGGAAGCGGGACCTATAAAGTTGAGACCGACCTGATGGTTTCCGGTTATTCCGCTTTTTGCGGAAGCGCTTTATACGATACCGTTGCTACCGGGTACGTTGGAATTATCTGTGACAAAACGTGGATAAATACCGATAACGAGGTACGAGGCATCCATGCCACTGTTCGCAATAAGCGGACTATTGCCGATGCCGCATGGGACTTCTTTGCTATCGGCGGGGCTGCTGAGGTTGCTACGGGGAATACTCAGCACATTACTGGGCAAATGAAAGGAGTAGTAGCAGAGCTTTATTTTCAGCCAGGGGTTTACACTGTAGACAAGGCTGTCGGGCTTCAGTCGAACATCCCTACGCTGGGCGCGGGAGTCACGGTAACTGATTGGTACGGCTTGGCAGTCAATGCTCCGCCTGCCGGGGGGACAATTACGAATGGTCGAGGAATATGGATTGAGAACTTGAACGCCAACGGGAACCCCCCCACGAATTCATACGCCATTCAAATCGACGGGATAGGCAACTACGGCAGGATTAAGTGGCAACATGCGACTATCCAGGAATCTCCCACCAACTACCTGGAATTGAACGCTACCACTGCTATTGTAACCGTCCCAGGACTGATTGTCGGTGCTGGAGGAAGCCAAGGAGTAAATGCCGGTAGTTATGCGATTGGCGGGACCACGATTATTGACGGGAGCGGAAACGTTTCAACCACCGGCTATGGGAACTTCTCATATCTCCAAGTGGCGAACGTAGGTGCCCCTGGAACCCCTGCCGGAGGATACATCAGACTGTATGCCAAGTCCGATGCAACCGACCCCGTAGGCTCCAAACTGCTTTACTACAAGGACTCAGGCAGCAACGAATACGTGATCTGCAATACGGGGACCTGTGCTGGGGGAGGCGGGGGCACGATTAGCGGTACTGGAACTGCCACATATATCCCCAAGTTCACCGCAGCCACAGTCATTGCAAACTCTATTCTTACGGACAACGGCGCAGGGGCGATGGTCCTTACCGGCACCAATCACTTTGACAGCGCAGGCGGGTATTACGTGGCGGGGGTGCAAGTCATAGACAGTTCCAAGAGTATTGGGAATGTGGTCAACATGAGCGCTTCGGGGTATATGGTGGCAACGGGGCGCACTGCCGGCTCATATCTTACGCTGACCAACGCAACAGCCCCCGGTGCGCCCGGAACTGGATACACCCACGTCTACATTAAGGCAGATGGCACTGACCCGTTAGGATCGAAGAAACTCTATTACAAGGACTCGGCAGCTAATGAATATGCACTGTACCCTGCCGTAATTGGAGGGATCACCGGCAGCGGTACTACGGGAACGGTTCCCAAGTTTACCGGAGCTTCGGCAATCGGCGATTCCATTCTGACTGATAACGGCGCAGGGGCGATGGTCCTTACCGGCACCAATCACTTTGACAGCGCAGGCGGCTACTATGTGGCGACAACCCAAGTTATAGACGGTTCCAGAAGCATTGGGAACGTAGTCAACGTGATTGCAAGCGGGTATATGACCGCCGTGGGGCGTGTTGCTGGTGCCTACCTAACTTTGGCTGACGGGGCGGCTCCCGGTTCCCCTGGCGCGGGTTACGTTCACCTCTACCCCAAAGTGGGTGAGGTGGGAGTGAAGAATTTATACTATAAGGACTCAGGGGGGACCGAGTATACAGTCTGCAACACGGTTACTTGCCCCGGAGGAGGCGGAGGGATTAGCGGTAGTGGCACCACGAACACGATTACCAAGTTTACGGGCGCTACCGCTGTCGGCAATTCCATTATGACGGAGGCAGGCGGGAGTGCGATAGTCCTGACAGGAGCTAATCACTTCGATTCCGCCGGAGGGTATTACGTTGCGGGAACCCAAGTCATTGACGGTAGCAGGAATATCGGCAATGTGGTGAACATCTCCAATTCCGGCAGTGTCAGCGCCACAGGAAACATCAACACCTCTACGGGATTTCGCATCAACGCTGCCGCACCTGTTCGTCACTACTTGGTAGGAAATGGCAGTTACTATGTGGACGGAACCATACAGGTTGGTGACATTCCTAGCCATGCCCATGCCGGCACGGACATCACCAGTGGTACAGTTGGTACAGCATATCTCCCGGTAGCAGGAACGGGGGTAGCTGGCATCGTCTCTGCCGCTGGCTCACAGTATTTTAGTGGCACTAAGTATTTCAACGCTGTGCTTACGGCTCTTGGTGGAATCAGCGCACCAAGCCAAGGCGTCTCGGCTGGCAGTTTTGCCATCGGTGCCACCACAATTATAGACGCTGCAACAAACGTTAGTACGACCGGCATCGGGAACTTCGGGTCAATCCAAGTGTTGTCCGGAACTGTTGTGACGGCAAATCGTGGAATTATCCATCGTTACTTTGCGTCTGCGGGGTTCCCAACTCTTGATACAAATGAGGTTGCTATCTGGTACAAGACCAGTGGTGGAGGGGGTATTTGGCTGGTTAGCAACGTGGCTGGTGCTGCTAACTACGGTGTCCTGATGACGCTGAATCCGTAAGGAGGTTTGATGAAGCTCACGCTCGTATTGATGCTTGCTATGGTTCTCGGTCCCTTGGCACCCTGCGCGGATAAACCAGACCCATTGGTCTTGGCTAAGATTGAACTGCTGCGCCAAGAGCAGGGGGAGATAGAGAACAGGATTCTCAAAGCGCATGGAGCAGAAGGCGGTTGGATTGATGTGCAGACAAAGCGGGTCATCCCCCCGCTCCCGAAACCCAAGGAGAAGTGATTGGCCGAATTCAAGACACAACCGATACTGTTCCACAACAAGGGCCTGCTGGCCCGTGTAGCTGTAGACCAAGCTCCGCCCGATACTTACCTGAATCTGCTGAACATCGAATCACGAGAAGAGAACGCCCTAGCATCCAGATTTGGACGTTCGGTCATCACCAAGAACACCACAAGCCATCAGAATCTTCCACTCTATTCAGCCGGCCTAGCGCCGCTTCCTGTGTTGTCCATGCACCGGATGGTTTACCAGACCAGCAAATACCGGTATGCTGCAACGAGCCGTCGCCTTTACAGGAGTACAAAGATTGATGACACGTCGGGAGCCTATACCCCGATCAACGGGCACAAATCCGGTGTGGTTAATGTTGATGCTACTGGAAAGATTGTGACTTGGGTATCGGGGGACACATTCAGCACCGCATGGGTCGGGATGCTGATATGGATTACGGGGGGCTATTATCAGGTAGCGCACGTTGTCAGCGCGACCACATTGTACTTGGCCGGTGGCCCCGCAGGTCCCCTAACCGGAGCAACCTACGATTTGGACGAAATGGGGATCTACGGGAACCCGACATTTTCCGCGAATTTCAGACCGGATATGTCGTCGGCACCGTACATCTTCTTTGCTGATTGGTACCAGATGCTGAAGGACACCGGTGCCCTGGCATCGACGCAGCGATGGGGCATCTTTGCGCCAACGCGCCCAGTAACCACGCAGTTAACTTCTCCTGCGGCCACGATCATTGAGGACTTTGACTTTCTTGGGGACTTGGCGATTACCGGAGTCATCACTCCAGCGATCGTAGCGAAAATACCGGCAGCGGCGCAACTCAATCCCGCAGGAGCGGCGATATCGGCTGGACAAATATCCACGGTGACACCCACGGCTGGTGCGATGGTGGCAATTCAACCGGGAGCACTAATTAGGGTCGATGCGACCCTTGGAACCCAAGAGGATATTCTCGTTATTTCCACCACATCCTCGACCTTCACGGCCTACTTCTACTATACGCATGTGGCGACATCGACAATCGACGAAACAGAAGTCATGGGAGGTATCCCGGCTGGCACCACCGGGACGATTACCAGGGCAGTGATTACTCCAGTGATTGATCTCGGCCAGATGCGTTACCCGCCATTTCCATCTGGAACGATTGCTTCTGCCGGGGGGGATGATCGGCTTCACTTCCACTTGCAGGGCATTGTCTCATCGGGGATAGTGATTACCGCAGAGGCTGCTGCTGATCCCGCTGGGTTCACTTCGGTTGCACACGGCTTGGTGGACGGGAACACCATCGAAATCAGCAACTATACAGGTTTGTGGTTGCCAGCCAATGGAGTCTGGACGGTCACGGTGACTGGTCCAGATACGTTCACGGTGCCGTTGGATGCTTCTGGTTTTGGAGCGTCAGCGGACACTCCAACATGGGCCATTGTCTCTGCCAGTGCGGCAGGAGCCATTTCAAAGATCGAGATTTCCATGGATGTGGGCGACGGTTCTTTCACCGAGGACTTCTACATCAAGACCATCGACAATCCTGAATCAACGATGGTCGAAATTCAATTCAAGGACTTTGTGGCCCACGGTCTAGCAGGGGAAGTTGGGCATACATTTTGGAATGTACTCTGCTGGCGAATTGCCATTACGGCGGCGGTGCCCTGCACGATTTACCTGAGCGAATTCTATGAACACGGTGGGACCGGCCTAGATACGACCGGCGGCGTGAAGTACGACTACCGGGTCACGTACTACGACAACAACACCGGAGCGGAATCTTCACCTTCGGTGGTGATGGCCACAGATAGTTGGCTTGATCCTCGGCGCCAGCCGGTGTTGCTCAGTTGGGTGCCCAGCCCTGATTCGCAGGTAACTCATGCACGTCCATACCGCCGTGGCGGAGTGCTCTCATCCGACTGGTACAAACTCGCGGATGTGCCGATTGGCACGAACGTGTATGAAGACAGACTTTCGGATGCCTCGATTGCGCTGAATAAACTCCTGGAAATCGACAACGATCCGCCAATCAGTTCGCTGATACCGGTTCCTGTCAACCGAGTATTGGGCGGAGCAGTGGTGGCCGGCGCGATGGCTTCGGTGGTGCCTGGTGCGGACCCAGGTGTTATGACCGGTATCTATCCGAACCAGTACCTGGACGTGGACACAGGAGATTCTTACGAATCGGTGATTGTGGAATCGACCCGGCTAACCGGCGTGGTAAACACTGTGGCTCCCGCAACCGTCGATTGGGTGAGCGGGCAAACATTCAGCACCACCTGGATCGGGAAAACCATCAAGATCAACAACGTGAACTACGAGGTGCTCGGCGTTGCTTCCTCCATACAGTTGACCCTGACCTCCAATCCGGGAAACCAATCAGCAGTGTGGTACGGGGTCGACTGCATCTATGCCTATTTCCAGAAGGCACACGCAGCCACGGCTATGATCTTTGCTTCGGTACGAACCGGAAAGCCGGCGGCGCTGTGTGCATCGGCCTACGGTCGGATGTGGGTGGCCGGAGACCTGGACAATCCGCACATCCTTTATTACTCGAAACGCAATCGGCCAGAATCATTCCCTCCGCAGAACACGCTGGAGATCGGGAACCCCTCAGATCCGATTATGGCAGTGATCGAACATCGAGGGGTTCTGCTGGTGGCCACCAAGAGCACTTGGTACTATGTCTCCTCGCCAGCCAATGCCGTTCCTTACTACACCTCAACCGGATGCCGGCATGGGTTGCTGACGTACTATGGATGGACAAAAACTGAGGCGGACATCTGGTACAAGTCCCATGGGGGAATCTACGTATTCCGCGGGATGGATGCGACCTACGTGAGCGAACCGGTGGAATGGGTGTTTCGCGGGAAGGCTCTTGGGCCAGTCGTCCCAATGGATCAAACGCAAGAACAGTCCGTTCGGATGGCGTACCACAACAACGAGGTTTACTGCTCTTATGTTGGGACGGATGGTTACGTCTACCGATTGATTTCCCACCTCATCTACCAGCGCGGTAGAAACGACCAGAACTCCGACACACCCAATTGCGTAACCTCGATGTTCCTGGAGGAAGACACAAACACTCTGCTGCTGGGAATGTCGAACGGGATGATTGTCGCAGATCGGCAAGCGATGGACTACGACGACGGAGGCTATGCGGTCGGTGGGGCCGCAGTGCAACTTCCGATTGGCCTGAATTTGCAAACGCCATACCGGGATCAGGGTGAGCCGGAAAAGGAGAAACTTTACGAGCAAGTGACGCTCGATCTAAACACCCGTGGGCAAGACGTGACTGTGGTTGCCCTGTTCAACAACGGAGAAGTGGGTGCCATCACGGCCGCTACGAATGCCACGGCCGCCCAGATGACAAGAGCTAATCACGGCCTGTCAACCGGGGCTATAGTGGTAATTTCTGGTTTTGCTGGAGGCTGGACGACGGCCAATACATCATGGCCCGTTACCGTGGATGGGCCGGATACCTTCACGATCCCATTGGACAGCACAGCATTTGGAGCATTGGCTGGAACCCCGGTTTACACCTTGACTATAACCCTGGGGATCGTGAGCACGCTCACGCGGCAGCAGGTGAAGCTCGACATCAATTCGGGCCTGGGCCAGCTTGCCAGAAACATATCAGTGCGACTGACGGCATCGGTGACGCAGGTGGTGGACTTCTACGGCTTTTACGTGAAGGCTTCCCTGGACACTGAATGGCGCCTGTCCTTTGACACCTATTGGACCGACTTTGGGATGCCGGGCTGGAAATTCGCAAAGCAGGGGTGGTTTGAATACGTCTCGAATGCCACAATCACTTTCTATGTCTACCTGGAGGGAAGCGGCACGCCGACGTACACATTCGACCTGCCATCTAGCGGTGGCCTTCGAGCGGCATTCCGAAAGCGGCTTCCGCCGGTCGAAGGCAAACTGTGGCGGTTCTTGGCCCTTTCGAGCGCCAATTTCAAGTTGTATCCAGGCAGCTTTATCGAAATGAAGCCAGTCTGTGCGGCAGATCAAAAAGGATACACACAATTTCCGTTGGAGGCGTTGTCGCAATAGTGCCCGGCATCATCTTTAACCCGTTTCGGCAGAAAGACCTGCAAGAACCTAGCCTTTCCATGCTCAATGAGTTCTGGCGGAAACTGGCGGAGCAGATCAATGAACTTTGGGGATTGGCCGGCCCGGTTCTTCTTAACGATGATCTTGACCTCCAGGGGCACAGTATTCTGAACGCAAGTCTGGCTGGCGCTGCGGCTTCGTCTTCTTCGGCTGCACCGTCCCTTTACGGTCCGCATTCCAATCGCCCTGATGCCTCCGGCGTAGCAGAAGGCACCCTGTACCTGGAGACTGACCGCACTGTCCTTTATCAGTTGCAGTTGGTCAGTTCGGTTAAGCGGTGGGTCTACATTGCCGGGATCATGCAGGGCTTGTTCTCTGGGCGGCCGCTGGCCTCTTCTTTGGGGCCGGGGGACAGCGGGTTGCTTTACCATGCCAGCGATAATGGCCAGGTCTACAGGTTCAGTTATCCGGCGTGGTCAATCATTAATCTCCGCGGGCCGATGATTGAAGGCACAAATGCCGAACGGCTGGCTGGCGGAAGATACGATGCGAAGAATTTGGCTGTGGGGGCGGAGTTTTTTGAGACCGATACTCTGGCGAGATACATGGTGCAGGTGGTTGCCGGGGTGAACACATGGGTGGTGGAACCCGCAGCGGACATTGACGTGCAGAAGGCTGGAGTATTGGTTGGGACGCGCTCGAAGGTTAATTTCACCGAAGACGGCAACATTGTGTTGACAATGGCCGATAATCCGGGACAGACACGTGTGGACATTGGAATAAAAGCAACTGGTGCGGGCGACGTGATTGGTCCTGGCTCGGCTACTGATTCCGATTTTGCGGGATTTGACGGAACTACCGGCAAGCTCATTAAAGATAGTAGCTCAAAGGCAGCGGACTTCGCCCCAGCGGGATATATCCCTCAAGCTCAGGTTGCCCGTGCGCATCACTCTGCAAACCAGTCCATTCCCAATGTCACGTATACGACACTTAATTTTGACACAAACACCTTTACGCCTGTACCGCCTACAATGCACGATCCTGCTACAAGCAACTCCAAGTTCGTAGCACCAGTCGCAGGGAAATATCTTGTCAAGGCAAGTATATCGTTTGAAACCAATCCAACCGGGGATAGAAGGGTAATACTCCGTCTAAACGGGGCCTCCGGGACTACAGCAGTATTCCAGTCCAGTCCGGCGGCTGAACCTACTATACAAATCTCGGACATTTTAAGTCTTGCGGCAAACGACTACATAGAAGCAAGAGTTTTTCAGTCGTCCGGCGGGACGTTATTGGTAGTATGGGGAGCAACCGATACTTCGATGGCCATGTACTTCTTAGGGGGTAATTAACTCTATGGCAACAGCAGTAATTGAACCGGAGACGAAGACAGACTGGCCATACCAGTCGGAGACCACTGCTCTGATTCCAAGAATCGAGGGGCAGCACGATGACCTCTTGATTCAGGCATACCTCCAGGCGAAGGCAGAGGGTCTCTTGCCCTGGGTATTCCCAGAGGGCGGAGGAGCGATAACCGCCGGCGGATTCATGACCGAGATGCACGGGAAACCCATGGTCTTGGCCTTCAGCAAGGCCACAGGCGAACTGATGGGCATTGGGTGGCTATGGGATGTCAGATGGACGGCGGAAACGAACAAGAAGGCATCCTGCGCGTACTTCTATTTCCGAAAGTGGTGGGGGAAGCCGGAGATCAGGGAAGCCAGCCGGTTTGCCATCCGCTGGTGGTTCTACGGACTCGGGGTGACCGTTCTATTCGGGCCGTTGCTGGCAGCAAACCATCGGGCGGTGAAGTTTGCGGAATCTCTGGGGGCCAAGAAAGTGGCTGATATTCCGCAGTTCTTCTGTAACAATAAGGGCGGGCTGGACGATGCAGTCGTGACAATGTTGGTGCGGGGCGGAGAGAGGTGAACAATGGGCGATCACGGGGAAAAGGAAACGCAGCGGCAAACGCTGGCGCTGGCGCAACAGCAAGCGGCTCAGGGGCAGAAATTTGATGAACTCGCGGGGATGTACCTGCCGATTGCCAAGGGCCAAGAAGCGCGCTCCACCGAACTTTACAACCTCACTTTGCCGGGCCTACAAACCGCCGTTAAGCACTATACAGGTCTGGCCAGCGGTGACACGAACGCCATTTTCAAAGAGATCGCACCAGCCGCTGAGATGCGTCGGCAAGTGGAAAGAGGGGCCGGGGCGCAGATCGAGGAAATGTCACGGGGCGGAGAACAACGTTTAGCGAAGGCGATGAACGTAAGCGCCTCAGCAGGGGACATCGGAAGGCTGGCAACGCAGTCCTATACATCTGCTTTTCCAGCACTGGCACAATTAGCCCAGGGAGGCATCGGTCTGTCGATGGGTGAATTGAGTCAGACACTGGCCGCCATGTCAGGCGCGGGGGGTGCTTACGGTGGGGCCGCGGGTGCCTACGGGGGCGCCGCCAAGATCACGGGGGACGTTGCGCAGCAACAAGCACAGGCGACAGCGGCCCAAAAGGCCATGTTCTCATCGCTGGCGGGCACGGGTGCCGCCTTCATTCCCAAACCGTGCTGGATTGCCGAACTGCTCTATGGTGTGAGCGATATGCGCACCTTCATCATTCGGACGTGGGTATCGCACATCCAAATTCGGACATGGCCAGACCGAATCGGGACGGCACTTTATCGGCGGTTTGGGCGGCAGACCGCGGCGGTCCTGCGGCGGGTTCCGGTGTTGCAGGTTTTCTTCCGGCCGATTTTCAACCACTGGCTTGGTGAAGCATCACGGGCACTGGAAGTGAGGGTTTGACCATGGCGGACAATTTCCAACTCGATGAGATACCGATTCCCAGGGCCGCACCGGTAGAGGCTCAACTTGCACCTATCGTTCAGAACACGGAATGGCAGGCACGGCAGGCACAAGCGCGAGTCGAAGAACCACCGAAGGCATGGGGAATGCCTGGAGCGGGCTTCGCAGGGAAAGGTGCGGGCGCCGCGAACATCGCAGACAGCATTCTGAGGGGCTTGATCGCCGGGAAGACAGCGGCTGCATTAACCATGGCAAAGCAGACCATGGCTGAAGTCGGCACGGCTACCCAGCGGCACAGGGTCAATGAGGAAAGCTACCGGAATGCGAAACTGGCAACCATGGACCCGACCACCATGGAAAATCCAGAGGCGCGGGACAAGGCCGCTGCGGCCCTGGCGACTGCCGAGCAGAATCTCCGGGACAGCCAAAACATGATGCTGCAAGTTTATGGGAAGCACGCTGGCCTCACGGAGCGCAAACCAGGGCAGAAAGAAGGAGGGATTGGCTCAAAGATCGTGCGCGGGATGGCGGGCGCGTTCAAGGCAAAGGACCCCACCTCTGCGGCAATTCAGATAGCGTACTCGATGATGCCAGCAGGGGAAGATATGCCGATGCCAGCCATTGATCCGCTGGCGGCCACGAAGGCACGCATCCTCGGGACTGCGGCCAAGGGTGGTGAACAGCAACTTGAGGTCGGCAAGCAGCAACTCGCGTTAGGCGCGCAGAAACTCGAAGCAGGGAAATTCGAGAACGAGATGCTTGCCATGAATGCCGAGCAAATCCGGGAGGCGCGAAGTTATCTGCGACAGTTTGACGCCGTGGGCGCCATGCGGAGGCAGGCTATCGCATCAGGGAGACCCGCAACCGACCCACAGGTGAGGATATTGGATGCCGAAAGAGGATCACTGGCATCTGGATACGCAGCGCGCACTGGCAGGACTATTCCTTCCCCCAGCGCTTTCGATGCAGAAGAAGAGAAGAACGCTCTAACGATTGCGACCTCTCAGGAAGGCCGTAAATACCTGCAACAGCGTGGAGTGGCCATGGAGAAGGCGGCTCGCGGGGAGAAATTGGCTGCTTTCGACCAGATGCTCGTCGGGATGAGACCAGAGAACGTCTTCCAAGCGTACTGGCAGAGTTTCGGCGGCGATGCTGGCAAAGCGGCGGAACGGATGCACGCTGATGCCTTGCAGATAGCGAATGTCGGTCATCAGGCGAACGGATACGCCTACCTCTATAAAGCCGCCAGAATAATCGAAGATGACAACTGGAAAAAGGCCGGGAACACGGGGCCGGCCCCGGAAGCAAACGTTGCCCGTCACTTTGAACAGATTGACAGGCCGCAAGCCTTCAAGGTACCGACTCGCACCTTCACTGAGGGTGACAAGCAGAGAACTCTCTCCAGTTACCTTGCCCAGGTGTTCAGAGTACAACCAGAATGGGGGAAGTATGGGTTCGCCTCTGGAACAATGGGGAAGGGAACCTACGACACCGTTTTGAGGCGACCTACTCCAGATATCGGTACGATGCCCTGGAATGAGGGCGAGGTGAAAAACGCGAAGGAACTGGCCGATTACGATGAATTTTACGGCACGCTACTCAGTTTGGCTAGGTCTCAGTACGACCAAGCGCGGGCGCGAGGTGCCGAGGCGCAACAGAGGGGACAGGATGTAGACATCAAGCAAATACCTCCAAGCCCAAGCGAACTTGGGTTGGTTCCAGACTTGAGCCAGACACCTCCAGGTGGCACCGCGTCCCAGCAAAGGGAAGGATGGACCCCTCCGGCGGGATCAACCGCACCAGGAGCGCGATTGTATCGGATTACCCTTGAGGGGAAGACGAGGGAAGTAATGCTGCAACCGGAAAGGGCGCAAGAATATCAGGCCCGCGGTGCGAAAGTGGAACCCATAAGCAGGTGAGGCAACATGGCTCTTGGCGATTTCTATTTGGACCCCTTGCCTGAACCTGAAGGATCACAAGCTAAACCTCTCACTTGGGATGAGATCAACCAGAGTGCAATCCGACCAAGTAGGTTAACTCAACCACGCAGGACAACCGCTAAACCTCTCACTTGGGATGAGATCAACCAGAATCAGCGTGCCAGTGCCCAATACCCTGTCACCCAATTGAGTCTTGAACCGCTGCCTTCATTCCAGGAAGACTACGGCCCAGTTCCCAGATCCACAATTGAACCCGCAGTTAAAGAACTGACCCGTCAGTGGCAGACGCCTGCGGGTATGGAGCAGCGCCGGGAGGAACCGCCAGCGGTTCTTGAACCCTTCCGCAAGAAGTTCGGACTCACTGCGCTGGCGCCTGTGGAGCAGAAACCGTCCATTGGCAAGCGATTGGCCCTGGAAGTTTTACCCTCTGTTGCCGCAGGTTTGGTGGCGCCGTTTATCCCGCCCACGACTGCATCGGTGCTGGCAAGGGTGCTGCCGGAACCCTTGGCATCTCTGGCGCAGCACGCAAGCGTCGAGAGCATGTTCCGTGCCTCCGGCGCCATCACGGATATCGCACAGCAGGAAATCATTCATCGGTTGGTTCCCACGCCGGCGGAACAGCGCGAGATCAACCTGAACTACTACCAGGCGCGGTCTCTCAGCCCTCAACTCTCGTCGCAGGAAAGGCAGGAATACCAGCAGAAATACCGCGACCTGAAGGCAAAACCTGAATTGACTGGGGATATCTTCGACGTACTGCGTACTGAAGTGGGGATTCTTGACCCATTGGTGCTAACCCGCGCAGCGGCGGACACCATGATTGAATGGGAAGGCCCATTCATGCAGGGTTTGCGGGCCTTCCATGCTCTCGGTGCGGTGTTAGGCAAGGGGTCGAAGGCAGGGTACCGAGCCGTCCAGGCAGCGAACGCGGCGGTGGCTGGGTACTTCACCGTCGATCAGGCCAAGGCTGGCGGGCAATTGTGGCAGGAAGGTCGATATGTCGAAGCGGTTTCCCAATTCGGTGGCGCCACTGCAATGGCCGTCATGGGATTCATGGGTGCCCTGAGCATCGCCGCTGCTAATCCGAATCTCTCCAAGGTGCAGATCAAGAACGAATGGTGGAAGCGGTTCAGCGGATCAATCGGGAAATACGACGATGCTGCCAAACGGCTTTTTCGGGTTGCAAAGTTCAGCGACGGTCGACAACTGCCGCTATACGGTGAACAGATCACACCAAAAACCCTAAAGGAAGTGAATGCCGCTGTAGCAAAGGGAGACGCGAAAGTTTCCGGCCTGTCGTATGACCAAGTGCCCGACGCGCAGAAACTGGAGGTCATCAACTACGTTGAAGCCAAGCAACGTGCAGCGGTAGCGCCGGAGACGATGAAAAAGGGCTTGGCGCTTGAAGCCCTTCCTGAAGAAGAACGTGCCGCTTGGCTGGGGGTCACGCTCGAATCAGAAGCCCAAAGAACGGTGCGAGAGCAAACCATTGCCAGGATGGCGCAGCGCAACCAGGAAATCCGAGACGAACAAGGGAATCTGAAACCTGGAGTTGTTGTTCGCACGGTTCCCGCAGATGAACGCGCTCGGCTTGCAGGCATTGCTGGCAAAACTTACCGCGACATTGGGAATCTTGATCCAGCAGACCAGACGATGGTAGCGCAGATTGAAGCTGAGGACGGATTCCTTCGCTCACTGAGACCACCCGAAGCCGCGAAGTTGAATGACGCTGAATTCGATGTGTGGCGGGCAGACCGCCGCACCAAGGAAGGAAAGTGGCAACCGACTGCTGACGCAGGGGTAACAAGAGCACATGCGGAAAAGTTGCGGGAGACAGTTGAGGCTCTGATTGCGCGGGGTGATCTGGACGGTGCTGACCGCATTCTGACTGACAACATTGGAACCCGACCGGAGAAGATTCCGGCTGATGCAAAGAAGCAAGCTGATGCGTTTGATGTCCTGGTTAAGGATCTGAAGAAGCAGGTGCAGGATGCCCGCGGGAAACCGGCAGAGGCCGTGGTGGAACCGGCACCTGCGATGCCTCCGGAACTTGCGATGCCGGGGGTTCCGAAGCCAGCGGAACAACCATTGGAAGGCGCGTCAGAAGCATACATTGCCCGTGAACGTGCCCGCATTGAACGTGCTCTTGCCGGCAATCGAGCACGGTTGCAGGACAAGAATCTACGACCGGAAGCACGCAAGGCTGCGGAGGCGGCTGTTGCTCAGTTGGAAGTGACCCTTGAACAGATGGATGCTGCCATTGAGGACATGAAGAACTACCAACTTGGCGGCCCAGACTGGATGGCTGGCAATGAGCAGGTAGAAGAGATCATCGAGCGTCACAGAAAGGAGATTGAGGACTACGAACGCGGCGGGGGGATCACCAGGGAGGGTGCGCTCCCGGTGGATGTCCAAGAGGAAATCAGAAGGCTTGCTCTGGAGGGGCTACCGCCGACTGCCGAACCGGAAGCCTACCAACTGGTTCTTGACTCCCTGGACCGGGCTGAAGCTACGCAACCGGCAGCGACTGTGCCCGCTGGACCGAGACTGTCTTCGGAAGAGAGAAAGCGGATCGCAGACAACGTGATGAATTGGTTCTGGCGTCCGGCGCAAGAATCGGGAAGGCCGCTGACTCCAGATGAGGTCAATGGGATAGCCGATGACGTGCGCAACTACTACCTTGGTGGGCCGCCGTGGAGAGCACCGGAGGAATTGCCCGAAGAGAGGCGCCGGCACACGCCAGATGAACTGGAGCGGATTGCAAAGGACGTAGGCGACTATTGGCGCGGTGGACCAGGATGGAGAGAACCGGGTCCGCCGCGCCGGATGAACGCAGAGGAGCGGCAAGCGGTTGCTGATCGAGCGCGTGAGCGCGCTGAACAGGCTCGCGGTCGGCCCATAACCAGGATCGTACCTGTCCCGCGAAAACCCGCTGTGACTCTGGGCGTGGTTGCCAATCCAGTGCCTGAAGACGTTCAAGGTATAGTTGCCGATCTTCACTTGGAAGCATTGCCACCTCCGCCCACAGAAGTTTCGGCTGCCGCAGAATTACGGCTTGAAGAACCGCCAGTGCCGGGGCGTGATGAGGGCTATCTCGGTGCTCCAGTTGTGGGTCATACAGGTCGGATGGATGTTCGTGGCTTAGACGTAATTCCCGGGAAACTCCAGTTCAAGAAGGGTGCCAACCCTAAGACAGGGGCGACAGATTCCCTTGATGCTATCAAAGCATGGGACCCTGGAGCGGCGGGCGTGATCGCAGTCTGGTGGAATCCAGAAACTGAAAAGTTCACGGTTGTGAATGGTCATACCCGTTTAGCCGCCGCGAAACGCTTTGGGATCAAGGAAGTCAACGTCCTGCGGATTGAGGCCGTATCCATAGAGGATGCCTATGCCTACGGGGCGCTCATTAACATCGGAGAGGGCCAGGGAACGGTCTTTGACGCAGCCACCTATTTCCGGCTCCATACCGGAACTGAGGCAGAGCGTCTGGCAACACTTGAACGGCATGGCCTCAATCTGGAGAAACCTCTCGTTCAGCAGGCATTGGGTTTGGCTCGGTTAGATGAACGGCTCTTTGAGATGGCGGTGAATGATGATCCGAAGTTAAAACCCAAGCGGGCGGCGGCGATTGGAAGATTGACCGCAGACCCAGTTGAGCAATGGGCCATCTTTGAGGAAATCGTAAGACGTGAGAAGCGGCCTGGAGCTTACGTAAACATTGAGGAAATTGAAACCCTCTATCGTTTGGCAAAACAGGCTGGAAAGACCAAGAAAAAAGGCGCGGGAGTTGGACAGACGGGGTTTCTGTTTCCGAGCACTGAGCAAGAGAAGAACTTGCTCATGACGATGAGCCAAGAAGTAGTGCATCAGCGGCAGCGGCTTGTTGCACTACGGGCGCATTATGCTGCCGTGTCCGACGAAGCAAGGGCAAAAGTGCTTGCCGGGCTTGGGAACAAGAACGACTGGGAGAGGAACCAGAGCGAAACCGAAAGAGTCTCACGGGAAATTGAAATTTACGATAAGGAATTTGACAAAAGCGGTACGATAGTGAACATCCTTGCAGAGTCCGCTAGGAGGATTGAAGGCGATGAAAATGCCAACGCCATTGAAATTAGAAACGCCACCCACGATGCCATCCGCAAAGCTGCGGCCGAAATTATCGAACGTAGCGTTCGCTCGGCTGGTGAGAAACCTGAAGGTGACATTGGCGGTAGACCCGCGGGAGAGAGAGCGCTTCCGCCAACCTTAACCGTCGCAGAATTTGAACGGGCATTACTCGCTACGCCGCAGGGCAGGGACAGCCTTGCGGTGGCTCACATCTTTGCCGACTCCGCTGGCATGTCCTTTAAGGACTGGGTGGCCGGCCTTGCTTCAGAGGTCCGCCTTGGTGGGACCTATTGGGACAAACTCCTGCAAGACAGAATCGCTCGCGGTGACTTGGAACCAGGAACAAGTTTTGAGGAAGCAGCCAAAAGATTCCCGGAGTTCCAGGGGATGGATGCAAAAATCGTCCGTGGGATGGCGGAATTCATCGCGGATGGCCGGGCCATCATCCACATCTTCAACACGGCAGATGGTTCTACCGCACTCCATGAAATTACCCACGCAGCCTACAAATACTTGCCTGCTGAAGATCGAGCGGCAGTTGACCGTTGGCTCGATAGTTTAAATATAAAAGATCCCACCGAACGAGCGGAGGTGTTTACACGGGCGGCGGAACGATATCGGTACGAAGGGAAGGCCCCTACCGCCGAATTGCAGCCAGTGTTTGCCCGCATTGCAGCATGGATGCGGGAAATCTACACCGGCGCAAAAGAAGCGCTGCTGATAAAGCCCAATGCTGAAGTCGAACAGGTATTGGAGCGTATGCACGGCGGGAAGGGAGAACGCGGCAAGGCAGAGGCAAAGGTAGGGCCACTGGAACCGCTGCCGCCGGAAGCGCCGAAGGCGGTTCATCCTGCGCTAGAAGAAGTGACGGAAGCGGCGGCGATATTCAAGAAAGCGTTTGGCGCTCGGCCAGCGATGCAGGCAGAGGCGGGCACCCGGCGTTTCCAACTGGAAGCGGTGCCGGGGGAACGAAAGCCTGAACCTGAGATTGCCCGCGCTGCTGAAAAAGGTTTGAGGGTTGGGCGGATTTTGGATACCGACCAAATACCATCGCGTTCTTGGATTAGCCCCTCTGGGAATTTCGCAGAAGTGACTCCAGGCAAAACTCACGATGGTGTGGCTCACCAGATGGGTACCACATCGCTGAGTTTGATGAAAGCGGGCTGGATTCGCAAGCCAGGAGAGGGCTACTACGAGGTTTACCAAGCGGTTCCAGATGTTCTGCGTGTCATTCAACAGGACATGGACGCCACGCCTTATCTTCTGGATGATCCTCGGTCGGTTATCTACATCGACCAAGCGCGGATTATTGGGCAACCTCACACCATTCGGATAACCGGCGCTGATTATGTCCAGGCCAACTATGACTTGACGGAGGCCGTTGGCCAAAGGTTCCAATTCCCCAACATGCAATTACTCCAGGGTGAGGGCTTAGACCCGGAACTTCTGAAAAGCGCCATCATCATAGGGATGGATCAGTACAAAGCCGGCCGCCGGGACTTCGCATCGTGGTCACAGCACTTCATTGACGAATACGGGGAGAAGGCACGTCCGTATTTGGATGCTGCGTGGCGTGGGATGCCTGCTCTAGCCCGCGCCAGGGCAGAGCAGGTAGTAAAGGCTCACCCGGAGGCCAAGGCGCGAACTGAGGCCGACGTAGGCTCATTCCGGGCCATCGAGGAGGCAACCCGTGAAGAAAAACAAGATCAAGAGGCCGCGCAAGCCGCCCGCAAGGGTAAGGCTCAAATTGGAGCCGCCGCCGCGCCAGGTCGAGCGCCCGCCGGTGGTGGACGAGAACAGCCTGGAGGCGAGGTTGGCGGATATGCCCCTGTCGGAACTCCTGGCAGCCCAAGGCGTACCGATCTAGTTACGGGCGCCGGCATCGAGAAGGGATTACAGAAAAAGATCCAGATTGTAGGCGAACCCCCTCCATCCGATGAATCCATGGTGCCGAAAGAAATGGTTCCCCACCTCACGAATTTCCAGCGGCAGGGTGCAGCGTCAGCCATCCGGGCGATGTTCCCTGCGGGGAGTTACCGTGGCGGTGGGTACCTGCTCGCCGATGGGACGGGTACAGGCAAGAGCCTAGTGGCCCTGGCGGTCGCCAAATACGCTATCGACCACGGCCATCCGGTGTTGATCGCCTCGATGCCAGAAGTGTTTAGCATGTATGCAAAGGACGTGAAGCCGGGTGGAACTTTCGGCGAGTGGCTGGAGCGCTTCGGGCTTCCTTCTGCGCGCTACGTCAAACCCAATGCCAAAGGCGAATACACCAAGCGGTTTGAACCTGGGAAACTGTATTTTGCGACGTTCACTCCGGGCTTTAACCACGCTCCGGTGGACAGCAACACGGTGCTGATAATAGACGAATCGCACGGAGCCAAGAACGAATACAAGGCTACTTCCCAGACGAGCCGCGGAGTGGTTGTTGCAGACTTTGCGCGGCGTGCTCATGCCGTGATGTTCATGAGCGCCACTCCGATTGACATGCCGCAGCAGATCACGTACCTAGAACGGGCCGGGATACTGGAAGGAAGAAGCACGCGAGAGGCATACGAATCCCTCGGATTGAAGTCGAAGACCGTCACCGTTCATTCGAAGTGGGGAGACATCGACAAAGAGGTCTGGTACGTTGACCCCAATGTTGGTGCTCGCGGTGTAAATAAACGCTTGGATGCGTTGACCACGCGCATGATCGGCGACGGGAAGATGCTCAAGCGTGAACTCTCGATGGACGGGGTGAATGTCAACATCCTGGATGTTCCGGTGTCCCAACGTGCTCGGGAGATTTCGGAAGACATCGAATACGCATTGCGTGGACAGACCAGCGTGGCGGGGACCGGCTTGGAAGACGCCATCATCCGGATGCACCAGCGCCGGCAATTCGAAAACGACAAGATCGACCACGTTATAAACATCGTGAGGAAGAGGCTGGCTGGGAATCCGAACGAGAAATTTGTCCTCTTCATGGCTCGGACCAATGAATCCCAAGTGATGATTCCCAAAACACTCCGGGACCCCATCACGGGCGAAAGGATCAAGACCAGGGAACCAGCCAAGGACCGCCATGGGAACGACATCATCTCCCCTGGAACGACCGCTGCATTGAAGAAGCGGTTGGTTGACGAAGGTATTGTCAAGGCAGAGGACATCGCCGAGATCCACGGTGAGGCTGAAGAGGAATTCTTGGGCGCAAAGGGACAAACGAGAACTCGTCCCAAGGACAATAAAACCGAGATGGCGCGGTTCCAGACGGGCAAAGTCAAGGTGGTGATCGCCACAATTGAGAGCGGAGGAACGGGGATCAACCTCGATGATGTCACCGGGAAGAACCCGCGCACGATGATTATTATTACCGCGCCGTTCAGCGCCGTGCAGAACATGCAGGCAGTCGGCCGGGTGTGGCGTCTGAGCACGCAGTCCCATCCAGAAATTTTCTACCTACGTGGCGATATCGATATCGACCACTGGAACTTCGGAATCATCCAGAACAAGATGGCAACGCTGGGTGCTGTGGTAAAGGGTGAGGCTCCGCGGTTGGACCCGGCGTACATGGAATCTCAGGCGTTACTGTACCAGTCTGAGCGGGGGAAGCGTGGTGAAGAGAAACCCGGCCCACTGATGGCGATGATCCCCGGCATGGAAGATGTGCTGCGGGAGCAGCAGGCCACCAAGGACAAGATTCAGGGAGAGGAACTAACCGCCCAGTTCGCCGGGAAGATATCGACCAAGGGAAGACCGGAAGCTGGGCCATTGTTCCGAGGGACGGAAGCGGCACCGCAGCGGGAATTGTTTGGGCTGGAAGCATTGCCTGAAGAAAAGCCAACAGCAAAGACTGAACCGCAAGGGGCACTCTTCCAAGAAGACTTAGAGATGCCCAAATCCCTGGAAGGCCCGAGCCAAGGCGAACTTAACGAATTGCGCGTGATGGACGTAACAGATGCCCGCAGACTGATGGACATGCTGCGAAAGATGGGGCCACGGGCAAACCGTGGGGAAGTATTGGATACCTTCCTCAAACGGTCAAAGGAACAAATGGAGGAGCAGGGCCGAGTGCTTGATGCAGCAGCGGCCACGGTCAAAGGGGGCGCGGCACGTGCGAGAGCAGAGGAGGAAATGTTGCCACCGGCAGGCGGTGGTACTCCCGCGCCAAAGGGCGAGAAAGCCTACGTCGTTAGGCTGGAAGATGGAAGTGGGTGTACATTCCGTTCTCTTCGTCGTGCTGAACGGTTCTATAAGGAGAGACTGGAAGCCGGGGAATCCGTGTTCGAGCCGAAACTGACGGATATAACCAGCGAGAGGCTTTCTGGAGACATCGCAACGTGGGAGGGGTCATTTAGAAGCCAGAATTTGGCGCTGGGGTCAGTCCGCGAGACCAGACCGATTGCTGAAAAATTGGAATTCGGAATAGATGATGAGTACACCTTTAAGGGCATTTTCATGCGCTTATTGGCGGAGGCTGACCCGCGGTACGAGGTGTGGGTGGAAGGTGAAAAGGGGCCAAGTGAGTCTTTCACAATTATCAGCAGAAAAGGGACCTTAGTAGACGCCAAGCAGCACGCTGAGTCGGTTAAAAGAGCCGAGGAAGGTGCCAACAGTTACGCCGAGACACTACGGCGCGAAGGGAAGGCAGTTGATGTTCGATACAACGAAGGGAAGACGTTGGAAGGACTTGGCCTTGGTGGGCACGGGTGGTTTGGGTTGAAGAAATTCCTGGAAATCGGCGACATCCTTGATCGGTTCGAGAATCCGCTGGAAGCCATCGGTGAGCGGTCAGTGCGCTTCAGGAGAAAGTATGACCCTGATCTTGCGCAACGGGCAGCAGTGATTCGCAGCGTTCTTGACGAGATTTGGGAGATGCTGCCCGAAAAGGCTACACGAGAAGGCGGTAAGGCGGGATTCATCAAGAACTACCTGACGCACATGGAGCGAATTGCGTCATCCAACAATGACCTGATGGCTGGAATTCAGCAGGTGTGGGACTACCATTTCCGCAAGCCGCTTGATGACATCCTAGCTCCATGGTGGAGTTGGCGGAATCGGCGGCGCCAGTCTTATGAACACAAAATCCAGATGGATGCCGAAGGGCATGTCATCCGGGACAAGGCTGGCAGGCCAGTCTACCTACGACCGCCGGGAATGGGCAAGCCAGGGTCACCGTATGTTGAGCACCGCGGCGGATTCGTGAAGAATCCTGAAATGGATGTGCGCCGAGTGCTACCGGCCTATGTGGACTCGATTGCCCGTGTGATTTTCCGCAAACCGATAGCAGAAGAAGTTGCGAAGATGATCCGCCAATTGCCGGAGGATCTACCGATAGGGCGGGAATTGGCAGAGTCTACCTTGCGGAATTACACCCGCTATGACGTATACCGGGAGATGGAAAGGGATTGGGAACGCTCCGCATACTCGTTTATGCGGATTACGGGCCGGTCGATGGTGGGTGGAAAGCTGGCCATCCAAACGTATCATGCGTGCCGTTTCCTATTGAACACATTTCCGGAACTGAAAATCAAGTACAGCGCAATCGGCGTGGGGAGGGTTCTGCGAAACCCCGTCAAAGCCTATGACGAAATGGGCCGACTCGGCATGATGCAGATAAGCATTCGACCGGCGAAATTCCGCCTGCCAACCCAGGCGCTTGATAATGCCCTGGGATATTTCTATATCGTTGACGGCCTTGAACGCGCAGCGGCCTACCATGGATTCCGGCAGAAGTTCCTGGATGCCGGGATGGACGAATTACAAGCATCGCGGGAGGCCATCAGAGAGGTCAAGCGTGTATCGGCGTTCATTGATCCTGTGCGGTCAATTGGAATCTTCACCGAGGGTAAAGGGGCGGTCGGTGTTGGTGCGCGTTTCGGGTTGCAATTCAAACACCAAGTCGCTCGGTTGGTTGAGCAGTACGCTGGCATCATACTGAAGGCTCGGCAAGATCCAGCCCGGTTTTTCTATTTCATGGGCATGGCGGCGCTGGTTTACGAGGTCCAGGGCGCCACTGGCCTGAAACTGTGGCATATTGGACCGTATATGCTCAATTTCGCAGGAGCTGTGCCGGGGCAGATCACTAAAATTGCGGTTGCACTTTGGGAGGGGAACGTAGAGAAAGCCGTGGAAGAAACCGGGTTGTGGCTTATTCCTGGCGGTCTTTCAGCGCGACACGAGTGGCAAGGCATCAAGAAAGAGGGTTTGATGGGGTTGAGTGCTGTTCGGAAACACGAACCATGGTTCGAACGGGGTGCCACCTTCATGCGGCAGCAGCCAGCGATACGAGGACCGCTTGAGGAAACATTCGGACTGAAGCACGTCAAACCGAGACGGCAATCGGCGCGGGAACGGCTGGGCTTGGAGCCGCTGCCGCTAGAGCGGATGGAGATGCCGCAGTGAACATCCAAATTTGGATGTTGGGAGGAAGATCGTGCCCGACAACAACAAGAAAAATGGCCCAATGGGCCAGAATGACGCTCACTTCGATAAGAAGTTGCTGTGCTTCATCTTCCTGGTGGTTCTTGGGTGCCTGATGGGTGTCTATCGGTCCCCGGTAACTGACCAGTTTGAGATCGCGCAGAACATGCTGGTGACGGTGCTCACGGGTGCGCTCACCACGCTCTTGGGTGGCATCATTACCCTGACATCCGGAAGATTATCGCAGCGGTCTGCGGACCCGCAGCAACCGAGCACTGAGCCATCCCCGAAACCGATAGAACCAGTCTAAGCGGGCGCACCAACGGATGCCAATTCCTGGGCCAATTTCTTCGCTGCCCAATCGTGGATTCGATCTTTGGCAGCAGCCCGTCTTCTTGATTTCACGTACTTGATCTCCCCACAGTGGACGGCCAATAGATACCTGCGAACCTGATTCACTGAGAATCGGATGTCCCCATTGGAGCCAGTGAAGTGCTGAATCGTGTGGACCTTGCGCATCTCTCTGAGGTTTGCTGTGTTCGTGCCGAGCAACTCGGCCACCTCGATACCGCGCAGGATGGGGAGATCATCAATGTTGCGGCGGTGGCGCCGAGCGTCCAGCACCAGATCCCAACCGATATCCAGCACGCGGGTGCCCTGGGACGTTTCCAGCACGGGGAGTTCGCGCTCCTCGATCATCTCGGCAACCTGGGCGGAACTGAACCCGTAAAGGAGGCCCCATTCGGAGGGCCTCATCCAACGCTCCAGTGGCATGGGTTCCATGGTAGCAGAGGGGACCCAAAAAGATTTGAAAAAAAACCTTGATTTCTGTAAAACGTGGTGGTAGGCTTGTGCCCGCGTTTCCCTTAGCGAAAGGAGCCACGCAAAAATGAGCACTCCCGACCAGCAGTTCCAAGTGGACAATTCAGTTCCAAAGGTTGAATACGCGATAGTCGAAGCACCCACGCAGATGGGCCGTGGACCACAGGACATCGTATCCAGCGCGCTGACCCCAGCACAGATCACGAAACAGGTCCAACTCATCCAGCAGGTGATGAAAGACCACATGCAGGTGGATGAGCACTACGGCGTGATTCCCGGCACCCTGAAGCCGACGCTATACCAAGCTGGAGCGCAGAAACTTGCGTTGCTGTTCCGTCTTGGGGTGCGGCCAACGGTGACATTCCGGGTGATCGAAAAGGACTTCATCTTTTACGAAGTGCGCGTGGACGTATACCACATCCCGACCGGCCAGCACGTGTCTGCTGGCATGGGATCGTGTTCCTCGCGGGAGGAGAAATACGCTTACCGGAACGCAGCCCGGAAGTGCCCGTCTTGCGGTAATGAAGCGATAATCCAGGGCAAAGTCGAATACGCCCCCAAGGGACCGGGATACGCCAAAGGCGGATTCGTTTGCTTCAAAAAGAAAGGCGGATGCGGGAAAGCGTTTCGGGATGATGACGAAACGATCACGAAGCAAAAGGCTGGAAAGATTCCGAACGAGAACATCTGGGAACTGCACAACACGATCCTGAAGATTGCCGTCAAACGGGCCTGCAACACAGGGGTGCTCAACGCAACGGCAGCCAGTGACATTTTCACGGTGGATGTGGAGGATTTACCACCTGAATACTTGGGTGATCCAGGGCCATCGTTTAAACAATCGCAGCAACAGACGCCGCCAGAACCGCCTCCTCAACCACGAGGGAGGCCGAAAGGGGGAACGAAGCCCCAAGCGCCTCCAGAGGAGCAGGTGGAGAAGGCAACTGCTCCAGCATCGGCACCGGCTACACCCCCGGCATCGGCCGCAACGCCAGCCGTGCCAGCGGTACCGCTTACGAACCAAACGAAATCCGAAGAAATCAAGAAGAGGAGCGGCTGCAACCAAACAACTCTCATAATGTTCGTCCGTGACATGGTGCGCAAATGTACCAAGAACGCCACCTGGGATTTGCCGCCAAAGACCGATGCCCAGCGAGGTCTGGTATCGCAGATACTCGACGTGCTGGTTGAGGGGCTGGAGAGAATCCCATCGGCATCCATTGGGGCGTTCATCCACGGTCAACCGATTTCAGAAGCGGAACGCGCCATCATGCAGGAAGTGTGGAAAGAAAAGGTGAGGTAGAGATGCTAGACGAAATCAACCCTGATTGGAACGTGGACAGAGTTAAATCCGGCAACTACATCTGGGCGCTCAAAGTTCTCGCCTGCGCCCACCGCGATTTTCCTGGCCCGAAACCGTATCTAGCGATGACCTTCCAAGTAACGACAGGGGAGCAAAAAGGCTTCAAGTTCTCCGCACGGCTCTACTTCACACCAGCGGCCGAACATTTCTGCCGATATTTCCTGAAGAAGTTCGGCTACCCAGAAGAACTGCTGACACGACAGCCGCGGGCGGTTCTGCGGATGTCCGCAATCGAGGGCTTGGAGGGGAAGGCCCTACTGGCAGTCGAAGTGGAAAACCAGTATGGAGTCGAGGCTGATCTAAAACTCTTCGAGCGCTCGGACGAGACTGAAATCGAGGACCGGATAGACAAGAAAACCGTGGACGCAACTCTGCCGGGGAAGGATGAACCAGTGATTGACGTGGAGAAAGAGGGTCTGGAGGAACCGGTGCCAGAACCGCCTCCAGAGGAAGAGAGGAATGTATGGGACTGAAAGGGCTGGGTGTTTTGGAACAGCACCGAGCCGGTGTGGGAGGAATAGGAAGATGGTCACAATCACCTTAACCAACAGGTTCTGGTTCACGGACGAAGTAACCGAAGGGATGTCGGACGAGGAACTTATCGCGCTGGTGAGCGAGGACTTGCCGGAGATCGTGGACGGGGCGGCGTGGACCATCGAAAGGAAGCAATCGTGAACTACGACAACATCACCGAAGTGGTCGGCCTGGACCTGAGTTTGACTGGGACCGGCGTGGCACTGGGGATCGCCGCTATTACCGATCTGTTTGACGGCAGGCGGCGCATTGATGCCGCCGGTCGCGTCGGGATGGATCGCTTGGCACATATCCGAGACGAGGTTCTCACCGGATGCAAGGAAACGACCCTCGCAATCATCGAGGGCTACGCTTTCGGCAAGATACAGGGCATGGCAGCCCTTGGCGAATTAGGCGGAGTCGTCAAACTGGCGCTGCACGAACGCGGCATCCCATTCGTTATCGTCGCGCCGGCCAGCCTAAAAAAGTTCGTGGCCGGGAAGGGCAACGCCGACAAGGCGGTGATGATAAAGGAGGTCTTCAAGCGGTTCGGCGTGGATACAAACGACCATAATATCGCTGATGCTGTCGGGCTCATGTACATCGGTCGCGCCCTGTGCGGCTGGTACGAGCCGACGACGGAGGCACAGCGGCAAGTGATCGAAGAAATCAAGACCGGCAAGCGGGCGAAGAAGGCGGAATTGAATCTGGCGGTGGCATGACGGCAGTACGGGTGAAGGAGAGGGGGAAGAAATGAAGGTTACAAGGTACTTTATCGGTTACAAGCGCGATATTAATATTACCCCCATCATCGATCCGGGATTTCGCTCGGTCAACGTCGCTTGGGGGCAACGGGACGAATTGTGGCCCGAGAAAACACCCATATGGAAGGTGGTTCAGACAACCACGATTAGAAAGGTTCCTGAGCCGAAGCGTGGCAAGAGGAAGCCTGTCAGCCAGAAAGGAGGTGGTCCAGGTGCGTGAGATAATGACCCCAAGCGGCTGCCGACCGCCTAGAGTCGTGTGTTGCCGCTGGAAGCGAAGGCGAGGCGATCCTAATATGTACGATTGCCCTGACTGCCTTTCGTATACGGGAAATCCAAGGTTTTACGCCAAGGTCTCGTTTTGCATTTGTCCTAAAAAAGACCGGCGCAAAGAGAACCGCCGCTCGGAAAAGCAGGATAGGAGACACAACGCTAACTGACCTCGAGATCGTCGAGAGGCTGGCAGGGGCGCTTACGGGAGGGTGCGGCTGTTCGGACTGCCTGGACTATGCAGCGCGGGCGCTCCCCACAATGAAGGCCATGCTGCTGGAGGAGCGGCGCTGGGGCGTGACCATGTTTGGAAACTGCCTCTGTGCAGTCTATGGGCCAGACGCACCAGCCAACTCCTGTGAGTGGTGCCGGGAACGGATTCGTATTGAGCGCGAACTGGCCGCGCTGAAAGAGGGGAAGTGATGTGCAACTGTAGAATCGGCGTCGTCTGCGAGGAATGCCTTGAGCGAAACAAGGCAGGACGGAAGGGAACGGTCATGCCAGAAGCAAGTGAGAAGGCGAGGAAGACAGCGGAAAAGATTGTTGATCCATTCCATCACGACAACTTCAGTTCGACTGGAGACCGTGTAGTGCGTGAAATCACCGCCGCCATCCAGTCGGAGCGGGATAGAAAAGTGGGGTCGGCTCCTAAAACCATTGCAAGTCTTTGCGCGGATATTGCGCGTGCGGCAGGGCGCATCACGGAACTGGAATCTGACCTTCAGTATCAGACCGAGGCCAGAGTGCGGGACGCAAAGGACAGCAGTGCTAATTTCCTAACATGGAAGAAGGCTCAACACGATCCACTTAAACAGCACATCGCGGACCTGGAAGCTGTCCTCAAAAAATCAGAGGACGCCCAGCGAGAATACTTTGAGTTGAATGAGAAGCTGGAAACCGACCTGAAACTCCAGCGACAGGCAATCAAGGTGAACCTCGATGAGCACCAGCAGGAAGTTGAAGAACTGAAAAGGGAGTTGGAGCAAGCCACCATCGCTGTAGACCAAGCGTCTGACGCACTGTTTAAGAAAGATGCGCTAATCGAGAACATTACCAGATCGCTCCCGACGATTGGCGATGTTCTAGCTTCAGAGAGGGTTACTGAACTGGAGAACCAACTCTCCCCCTCGCCCTGCGGCGTCAAGGGCCATTACAAGGTCGATTGGACGGATTGGACGGAGAGGCGGGCAGGTGAGAGGCGTGTCATGGCACACATCTGTACTCCGTACAGCGGTGACTGTGTCAAGTTCCATCCTGGTCGGGTTGGTAATCAACGGACTTGGAGGAGTGATAAGCCAGGCAATTCGCGGATTCACGTGAACCGTCGCGTCACCAACTCCGGCGGTTACTGTGCGCGCTGCGGGGAAGTGGAGGAGGCTAAACTAGAAGCCATGCGCCATGTTGCAACTGGCTGCGGTCTTGCTTGTCGGCCACGCAGTAACCTGGATGACCTTGTGACTGCGATCAAACAAGAAACGGGGCGGGCCGTCACCGCCGCCCTCGAAGCGGCCGGGCAGTATATTCCCGGCGATCTTCGTGCCCTGGGTTGGTCTGTTGCTACTCATAACGACTATCGGCAAGACGGTAAGTTCCACACCTTCTGGTTGCTCACCAAGAGTGGCCAGTGTGTAAAGGGCGAGGGTGAAAGCGATGCGGAAGCATTGAATCAGATTCGGGTCGCCATTCTCGGGAAGGCGGTGAAGGGATGAGCGGCCTGATTCTCACACTGGCGATTGTAGCGATATACTTCAGCATCTTTCGCTACAAGCTGGAACGTCACAATGATAGGACCATCGAGTTGCTGAAGAAGGAGAAACCATGACCAGACGAGGAGCAGTAGCGTTGCTGGCGGTTGTCGCCGGTATTGCATCAAAGCTGGCCGCTTCACAGGTACTCGCTACTTTCAAGGGCGTTGTCACCAAGAAGAAAGAAGCCGCGTACCAAGCATGTCTTGCCAAACACGAGAAACAGAATACCATCGCTTCCGGATGTACGCCACCCGACCTCGACGCGCCTTTCTGGTGCGAGATCAATGCCGATGTTTGGAGTGGTATCCGCATTGTCTCCGGCAAGGAAACCGTCGAGATCACGATGGCGGAAGTGATGGAGGCGCTGCGGGCACCACGATAAGGGGACGGTCGCCATTCGTGAGAAGGAGAAACAGTAATGATCGAAGCAGGGAAGGGGGTGAAGCCATTGTTTGTTCTAAACGACGACTATGAAAATCCTGTCGACGACGCTTCCCATAAGTTTATTGAGTATGAACGGGAAATGCAAGTGGTTTGCAGCCGGTGTGGATTCTGTTACGAACTGGGCGGAGGCCATAAATGCCCCGGTGCAAAGCATGAAGGCTGCAACTCTAGACGAGTATAAAGCCGCCATTCGTGGGAAGGAAATGAGATGAAGAGGCTCTGGTGGCACGGTACAACGACCGAATGCGCTAGGGTGATTTTGCGCGAGGGCTTCCGCAAGGGGACATACTACGCTGCACAACTTGAGGATGCCTTGAAGTTTGGTGGTCCCCATGTCTTTACAGTGGCCTTTTCAGTCAATAGGCGGGCCGGGGCGGTGAAACTATATGATCCTGGTTTGCGCATATGGCAGGTTTGCCTGGACAATAAACTGCCGCCAGAAGCAATCGTGGGTTATCGCATCTATCACGTTGAACAAAAGTTCTACAACGCAGAGAAGATAGACAAGCGGTTTAACGGATGGCAGGACGGCGAAATGGCGTGCTGTGAACAGACCGCCATTCGCAATGGACCTACGGGTCGTTGACGATGCGCTTGTATCGCTCATCACCAGGTGCGAAGTCTGAAGAACGCATTGGCGCGACTCAATCGCAAGGA
>Ga0315274_10000148_pt1 | contig 103643 bp, 86 predicted proteins | sample YL17G02_20_MG_FD_203700 | JGI IMG/M metagenome (GOLD analysis project Ga0315274, IMG submission 203700) | Sediment microbial communities from Yellowstone Lake, YNP, Wyoming, USA - YL17G02_20 | ecosystem: Environmental > Aquatic > Freshwater > Lake > Sediment | place: USA: Wyoming | collected...
CTTGATACACTCAAGTCACTGGTAACTATTATAGAAGCGAAAGACCTCTATACTCAACAGCATTCAGCAAGAGTAACTGCCTATGCCTTGAAGTTTGCAGAAGAAATGAAATGTTCTGAAGAAGACCTTGAAATACTCGCATTTGCAGGATACTTACATGACATTGGGAAGATTGGTATCAGTGATAGTATATTAACGAAAAGTGGAAAGTTAACACCGTCTGAATATGAGGCTATTAAACTTCATCCCGTTATTGGTGACCATATTGTTGAGCCATTAGGACTTCTTCAAACAGAAAGAGAAATAATCAAATATCATCATGAAAGACCTGATGGGAAGGGTTATCCGGAGGGATTAATGGGAGAAGAAATCCCGCGTTTAGCAAGGATAATGGCGGTTGCGGATGCGTTTGATGCGATGACTTCTACTCGGTCATATAGACAGGCGTTGGAATTGGATTTTGCTGTGGAGGAGTTGAAGAGATATTCTGGGAAGATGTTTGATGTGGAAGTAGTTAAGGCGGCTTTAAGTTACATTAATCAGATGGGAAATGTTGCCACACAGGTGGGATAAATAAATAATCATTAGCCACGAAAGTACACTAAAATTCACGAAAGCCTAAAACAAGAAATAATATTTTTAGTGTGATTTAGTGTTATTTCGTGGCTTATTTTTTTTGTATTTAAGTCTCAAAGGATTGAAAGACTTTTGGCAGATAATTGATTATATCAGTGGGTATCATTGCGGGTTCTGTTAGTTCCTTTGAGGCATAGTCACCGGCAAGCCCATGAATGTATACACCACAAATTGCTGAATGAAATGGTGTGAATCCTTGCGCTAACAAACTGCCAATAATTCCCGTTAATACATCTCCGGAGCCACCTTTTGCCATCCCCGGATTCCCCGTATCATTTATGAATACAGTTCCATCAGGTGCAGAAACTACTGTCCTGAAGCCTTTAAGGACTAAGTAGAGTTTGTAATTGACGGCGATTTCTGTAGCCGTATTGATTCTATCCGCTTGAATATCTTTTATATCTTTTTTGATAAGTCGTGAGAGTTCTTTAGGATGAGGAGTAAGAATGGTAAAAGATTTTTTGGAGGAAAGTCCTGAAAGAGTTTTCAAATCGAGAGAGTTAATTCCATCCGCATCAACAACCATTGGTTTATCAATTTCGAGGAGAACTTTTCTTACCAGTTTTGCAGTATCTGAATGAGTCGATAATCCAGGACCTATAGCTATGGCTTTGGATTTTTCAGCAAAGTCTCTGATTTCTTTAAAACTGCTTGAGGAGAGAGTTTGCTCGGTGGTTTCATATAGGGGCAATGTCATAGCCTCTGTCAATTTTACCTCAAGGATTGAATTCAATGATTTCGGGATTCCGAGCGTTACTAATCCTGCGCCTGTTCTCAGTGCCGCTTCTGCAACAAGAGTAGAGGCACCCGTGAATCCTCTTGAACCACTTATGACAAATAGGTGACCATAATTTCCTTTATGTGAAGCTCTATCTCGCTTTGGGAATAATGATGAGACGAATGAATGGGTTGTGAGGTTTGTCTTAAGCTCAGGGTTATCAAATAAATCTTTTGGGAAACCAATGTCTGCTATTAATATTTCTCCCGTAACTTTATAAGCATCATTAATGTACAAACCAATTTTAGGGGCACCCATTGTTATAGTCAAATCTGCCTTGATGCAAGCCCCTTCCCAATTTCCCGTATCGCTCTGAAGACCTGAAGGAATATCGATAGCGATAACCGGCTTGTGGCTCATATTTATGGCATCAATTACAGTTTTATAGAGACTCTGGACTTCTCCTTCAATTCCAGTACCTAATAAACCATCAACAACGCAGGAACAGCTTGCAAGTTTTTCAGGCAAGCTGTCAACTGTGCTGGGTTCATTGTAAAGATTTATTTTCAGGATATATTCAGGAATTCTTTCGTATTTTGTTTTTGCATCACCTTGAATAGAAGAAGGGTCTGCAACGACAAATACGACTGCATCAACACCTTTTTCTGAGAGGATTCGGGCGACAACCGAGCCATCGCCACCATTATTGCCTTTACCTATGAACACGGCTACACAGGAAGGGGCGTATCTTTTGACAACCTGATTTGCGACAGCGACACCAGCCCTTTCCATCAAGGTTAATCCTGATATGCCTCGTTCTTCGATAGTGATTTTGTCGATGTTTCTCATTTGTGAAGAGGTTAGTAGTTTCATTTATTTTTTACCTATAACGAAAAATCGTTTAACCACAGAGATTGCAAAGTAGACACAAAGTTTATTGTAGAGACGTGATATATCACGTCTCTACTTTAAGAATTGGGTTCTTTAGTTTGAGGAGCAGTAAGGGTTCCTATTCCTCGAATTATATATCTGTAACCTGAGTAGATTGTAACAATGACAACTAAATAAGTAAGATATTCAATGATTGGTCTATAGTATTTGTCCCCCTGCCCTGCAAGTATGAGTGTGTTGAAAAATAAGACGGCAATAACAGTAATTAATTGGAGAAATGTGGTGATTTTCCCTGAAAGGATTGGTTTAATTTCAATCTTTAAAGAGTAGACTTCAAGAAGTCCGATACCGAGAAGGATAACTACGTCACGGAAGACCACGATAATTGCAATCCACTTATCAATCTTTAAAAATATATTATCGGAAAGGGACGATATTAAGAAAGCTGTGGAAAGTAAAAGTTTGTCAGCTATAGGATCGAGAAATGTTCCCAACTTAGTTTTCTGGCTGAAGATTCTTGCGATGAAACCGTCGACCGCATCAGTTAATGCGGCGAATAGGAAAACGATTAACGCCCAACCGATATGATTGTAAACAATAAAAATAACAAAGATTGGCAGAGTTAGTATTCTGAGAATTGTGAATTGAGTTGCCAGATTCAGCTTTGGGTATGTAGGGAATCCGAATTTCATTGGTCTTAGCCCCTAAATCCATTTTTTAACTAAACTTAGACTTTTTATTTGCTTACCCTTTAATACCATTTTTAATTCTGTCTTAATATCGGGGTAGATTATCAAGTTGTCAAGTTCATCATAAGAGAAAAAACCTACTGCATTAAGCCTTTCTTCATTTCCAATTTTGATGTCTTGACACTCTCCATCAACGGTAACGCCGGCATCTTGCCGGCTATTATCCAGTCGACGAGACGTCGGCGCTACAACTTTATAAAAGAGATTCAGGATGTGGCGTTCTTTATCAGGTGAAATTGTTTCGACTAAAAATAGAAAATCTTGAACCAATATTTCAAGAAATAATTCTTCTTTAAACTCTCTTATTAAACAAGTATGGATATTCTCACCATATTCCAGATTGCCACCGGGAACAAGCCAATATTTTTGCTTCTTCTTTTTATGCTGAATTAGTAGAATTTTATTGTCCCTGATAAGTATACCAGCAACTCTTATGCTTATTTTTTTGTCGTGCATATCTGTTTCTCTGTGTCCTCTGTGGCTAAACCGTGTTGTTTTTAGAAATTATTTATAATAGTTCTCAAACATTTTTTCATATCGTTTGGGGATGTTTGCGTAGACGTATACAGAAGAGCTATCATATTCTTCGGATATGATTTTTGCGTATTTTTTTAATGAATAAATTAGATTACTTTCAGAATAAGGAATTTCAAGGTATCTAACAATAGATTCTTCTTTCAATTTTTCTTCTATCTTTTGGAAAAGCCCATCCAGATTAATTCCCCTGAGTCCTGAAATCACTACATAATTCTTTTGGAATACATCGGATGGAATTATTGGTAGATGAGAATCGAATAGGTCTATTTTGTTAAAAACAGTAATAGTAGGCTTATCATCACTACCGAGTTCGTGAAGAACTTTCAGGACAGAGTTGTATTGTTGTTGATAAAATGGTGAACTTATATCAACAATGTGTAGAAGTAAGTCAGCCATCTTGACCTCTTCCAGAGTGGATTTGAAGGCAGCGATGAGCTGGTGCGGTAATCTATCCACAAAACCGACTGTGTCAGTGAGCGTAAATTTTAATCCGCTTTTTAATCGGACGAGTTTTGTTTTTGTATCAAGAGTCATAAAAAGTTTATCGTCGACAGGGACATTAGAATTTGTTATGGTATTTAAGAGCGTGGATTTGCCGGAATTTGTATATCCCACGATAGAGATCATTGCGATGGGGATTTTCTTTCTACTTTTCCTTTGAGTTTCACGACGTTTTCTGAGCTTTTCAATTTCTCTCTCTAATTTTCTTATACGTTCTTTGATTCTTCGCCTGTCTGTTTCTAATTTGGTTTCGCCGGGACCTCTTGTTCCAATGCCACCGCCAAGTCTTGAGAGCATAATTCCTTTACCTGCGAGACGAGGGAGGAGATATTTCAACTGGGCAAGTTCAACCTGGAGTTTGCCTTCGTTTGTTGTAGCTCTTTTGGCAAAGATATCGAGAATAAGTTGAGTTCTATCAAGAATTTTTAAGTTGGTCAGATTTTCTAAGTTTCTTTGTTGAGCGGGTGATAATTCGTTATTGAAGATAATGCCATCAGCATCATTGGCTGTAGCGAGTAATCTTAATTCCTCTGCTTTACCTTTGCCGATGAAATAGGTGGAATCAATCCTTTCCCTTTTGGCTTTTTCAATCGCTATAACTTCACCATCGGCTGATACTGTGAGTCGAAATAATTCTTTGAGAGATTCATCGTACTCAATATTTTTGTCAGTTTTAAATAGCTGGACACCCGTGAGTATGAATTTTTCTTTGAGATTATTTTTCACTTTGTTATTTCAAAACTCCAATGAAAAAGTTTAATCGAAAGATAGTTTCAATACGGTTATATGTAAGTCAATATTTTCTTTGTGAGACAGAAGATTGAATAAATATTCAAGCCCCCAATCTTATTTAATCTTGAAAAATTTTTTTACTTTTCCCAAATCTTCTTTGTATTTTATGTTTGCGGGGAAATATTTAACGGCGAGTTTAATCTCTTCAGATGCCTCTTTGAACTTCCCCATATTAAGATAAAAGTTTCCAAGGTCATTGTGGATATAGGATTGGTAGGGATTATATTTAATCGCCTCTTTTAAATGATAAATCGTTTGTGGTGGATTTGGATAAGGTGGAGACATATATACGTGACTTAATCCGATGTGTGCTTTGTAATTATCTTTGCAAAATGATAAGGATTTATTTAGCATAATGTTTGCATACTTATCATTACCTAAATTATAGAACGATCTTCCACGTTCTTCGTATAAATCTGATAAAGTGGGTAGACAAATTGTATAAATTACACCCCATAATAAAAGGGCAGAGAAGGTTGAGAATAGTATAGCCTCGGGGATAATCAGTTTTTGTTTTTGTGATTCGGCTGTATTATCATTTTCGATGATGGGCTGATTTTTTACCTGCTCTGAAACGATGGTATCTTTTAGAGTCAAGCCCAGAGCCATTCCGCTTAAGAGCATCCAGTCGATGAATAGTTCTTCGAAGTAGAAGGAGTATTCCAATAGTCCATTAAAGAGAAAAGTCAGGATTGAAGCAAGAACAGTAATTCTTGCGAATGAATATTCGTTTTTTTCATTTTGTGATTTGTAAATGCTTTTGAAAATGGTAGAGATTATAAAAATGGTAAAGAGAAGAAAGATGGTTATGCCTATAATTCCTGTTTCGCAAAGAAGTTGAACGATGAAATTGTGAGTGAATTTAGAACCTGATGTTGTAGGGAGAAATTGAGTGCATAATATGGCGTAAGAGCCTTGTCCATAGCCAATAAGAGGGCTTCTAAGGAATAGCTGAATCCCAACAGTCAAATAAGTTATTCTGTCGCGAATCGTAGAGGAACTTAAGAGCCTGTCAAAGAAACTTGGGCTTTGAATTCCTTGTTCCTGTTGTTTATCTTCCTGCCAGAAAATGTTTGCTAATAATAATATTATGGTTGCAAGAATAATTAAGGCTAAAAAAACAATCAAAAATTTTTTCATTAATCTTTTATCTTTGAGTGAAAAGAGAAATAATGTGATAAAAAAGGAGAATATTAGTGTGAGCAAACCGCCCCTTGAAGATGTGAGAAAGAATCCGTAAAGGAATATAATCAGAAGTAATGCCAAGGAAATCCGCATCAGGAGCTTTTTAGAACGAGTAAGAGCGTAAATGAAAAAGGGGAATGTAATTGTGAGGAAACCAGCGAAGATATTTGCGGCACCAAAAGTTGAGCCAATTCGTTTATGTTTCAATGCATATAAAATTCCACCGAGAAGTTGGTCACCACTTGTATCTAAGCCTTCATATTTTTTGAGAAGATAGTTAAAGTAAAAGTGGTATTGAAATATACCAAAAGCTGACAATATAACCGCTAATATTGTATAGAAGAGGATGAGAGAGAAGACATACTTTGGTTGATTAAACATTAAATAAGCGATGATGAAAATAGTAAAGCCGATTAAGAACAGGGCAAAGACTTTTTTAGATTCATAACTCGACGGTGCGAAATAGATGAGAATATAAGAGTAAATCAGGAATAAAAAATAGATGAGAATGCACGGGTTTAATAATTTTCTAATTCCCTCTTTTTTAAGACACCATAATCCGGAGGAAATTAGAAGGTAGAACAAAACTGATGGGGCAATTAATCGCACCAGATAAAATGATGAGATGGGTCTTATGTGCATTATGAATAAGGCAATGAGGACAATAGCAAAAACAAAATCGTTTTTTGTTAGTTTTGATAAAGTATGATTTATTTTTTTTACTGTTTCCATTTGCGTTATTTAATACTAAAAATAATTTAAACCACGAAGAGCACGAAAAAAGGCAAAAGATTTTTTAAATCACAAATCCCACTAAAGTGGGGACTACAAACAAAGATAAAATAATTTCTTTAGTGTAATTTCGTATTTTTTCGTGGCAAATTTATAAACCTATATTCTGAAAGATTCTTTATTTTTGAAAAACTGTTTTATATGAGAAATGAATTCATTAGGAACTTTCTTAAATTGGTTCTGAACGATTGTCTTAAAAGGAACATAGTCTTGATGTGGGATCATCTTCGTAGAGTATTGAACAATCAGCCCGATATTCCACAAAAAGAAAATCAGAAATAAAAAGATAACAATAAATTTATTTTCTCTAAAGATATGTTTATAGAATGCGGCAAATCCGAAGGCGAACATTATTCCCGATGATACAAACATCCTGTGCCCAAATGATGCTCCCGCAAACCATACTGCCCAACAACTTATAAGATATAATGTGCATAAGAATGCTAATAGGAATATGATAGATATGACCCATTCTTTTTTTAAATAAATTATCAGGCCCACTACTGCGATTAGTAAAAATGGATGATAGAAAAATAATCCATTTTTTGATGAGAACATCACATCAAAAAAATGAACAGGTTTAAAAAGATTTGTTCCATAATCGAGATACGGAGTTGGACCCGAGAAGAAGCTTCCGTTGAGATATTTCCAGACAATCATTTGTGGGATGAAAGTTAAAATTGTTGCGATAATAAATGCTATAATTGAGTAACGGACTTTTTTAAGTTTCGGATTGTTCTCCTTCTTTAGTTTTATGATGAGAATTATTATTGCGATGATAAAGGGGATTATGTGGATGATGTCTTGATAGCGTGTCATTACAGCAAGAGAAAATAATATTCCAAGTCGGAAATATTTATGAGGTTTTATCTGATAGATTCGTTTGAACAATAAATAATAAAATGTTGATATGAGAAAAAATGAGGGGATATGCGACATCGATGGATGAAGATACATATAAAAAATGGCTGGTGAGCAGAACCAGAAGCTTAAAACAGCAATAAATGACAAGAACGGAGTGAAATATAATCGGAGAAGAAGGTAAATAGCAATCAAACCGAGACTTCCATAGAAAGCTGTTCCCAGAGCTGTTGCCAAGACGAATGGATATTCGTATCCTTCGAGGGAAAATTTGTAGTCGAAGATATTCAATATTGCTCTGATGTTATAAACAGTGATGTAGAAAGGTGACCAGAGGATTGATGAGCCTATGCCATATCTATTTACAGGCTTTCCCGTTTGTGTAACACCAAGGTCTTTGAATTTGAAAGGATAATCTTTCGTGTTGTCAAAATATTCATACTCATTTGTGAAATCGATATTATGGTCGACCACAAGAGACCTTAAATAAACAAAGTTTGATACACCATCGGTCCCATGAATTGAGGGTGAAAGCAAAAAAATTGTAAAGACAATCTCAATCAGGATTAAGAGAAGAAAATATTTATCCTTAAGGAGCGATTCTTTTTCTTTGTTGTCTAATTTATCTATCATAAAATTTTTTATTTGATAAAAGTTATCGAGTGAATCAGGAGCTATAAAATACTGGACATAAATCTATCTAAAAAGAATTTTTTCAAAAGGCGCCTTTGCTGAGGATGACTGCGGGAATTGTTCTGATTATAATTGATAAATCGAGTAGTAATGATTGGTTTTTGATATAGTAAAAATCATATTCAAGATTCATATGGAGTGGAAGATTTTTTCTTCCGACGACTTGCCAGAGTCCTGTGATACCGGGTTTGACGTCTAATCTCCTTTTTTGCCATTCATCATATCCTTCAACAATGAACGGCATCTCAGGTCTGGGACCGACCATACTCATTTCACCTTTGAGCACGTTGATTAACTGGGGCAATTCGTCAAGACTTGTCTTTCTCAAGAACCGACCAAATTTTGTTATTCTCGGATCAGTTTGGTCGAAAGGAGCTACCTGAAATGGATTCACATCTTGCCGCATTGTTCTATACTTATAAAGAGTAAAAATCTTTCCATCTTTCCCGACACGTTTATGTTTAAAAATTATCGATCCTTTACTATCTAATTTTATCAATAACCAGATGATGAGATATGTTGGTATGAAAATGAAAACGAATAAAAGCAGAGCGATAATAATATCGATGACACGCTTTATGAATGCCTGTAAGGTGGGAAGATGACCGTTCGCCAATTTTATAACGGGGATATCGTTAATCTCGTCAATCTTAACTTTACTTGTAATGACCTCAAAAAGATTTGATACAACTTTAAAGTTCACATTCATCTTTTCACACGAGACAATCAGGTTCATAATAAATTTTTGTGGCATAGAAGGTATGGCGAGAAAAACTTCTTCAACCTTATTGTTTTTTATTATATCTGTTAGTTTTGTGGTTTGACCCAGAACGGGAATGCCGTTGATTGTTGTCCCTTGTTTATTTGGGTCGTCATCGACAAAACCCAATAAATTGAATCCGATTTCTGGATGATATTTCATACTCTCCACAACAGATTTGCCCGTAACCCCTGCTCCGATAATAATTGCCCGTGTTAAGCCAACCCCTTTCTTAATCCATCTGGATTTGATTGACCTGAAAGCGGTTCTTGAGAGAAAAAGATAACCGACAGCGAACACAGGCATTAATATGTTGACCGATCTGCCGATATCGAGGTGTTTTATGAAGTAAGACACAAAGACGGAAAATATGAATCCAGCTTTTATTGCTTTAAAAATAGATGAGAGCTCATTCAGGCTTGAAGTCTTTTCTTTATGAAAGTATAGACCGTAATAAGATGTGCTTACTAACCATACAGCGACAATTAGAGGAATGATTTTCAGATAATTTTCGACAGGATTGATGATTATACCGAGATGTTGATTGAGTTTTAGTCTGAGAAAGTAACTGACAATCCAGCAGATTGAAAATGCAATGGCGTCAATTACAATGAGGATTATTGTTATCAGGTTACTTTTGACAAATCTGTCTGTCATAGGTCTAAATTATTTCTCATTAAAACAGTTATTTAGCAACGAAAGGAGACGAAAAAGACGAAAGACTTTTCAACCGCGAATCACACAAATTGAAACGAGTATTAAAGAAAAATGATCAATGAGAATTCGTATGATTTTGTATCTTCTTCTATTAATAAAGTTTTTATTATTTACTGTTAATCACATTCCAAGCCATTTGCAATGCTTTTTTATGGAATCCTACGTTGTGGACACGGAAGATTCTCGCTCCGTTTATTAAACCGATGATATTCGTTGCCACCGTTCCTTCTATTAATTCTTTATCTGAATCGGGATAACCTATTGTTTTTGTTATGAATGATTTACGCGATGTTCCGATTAATATGGGTCGTTCTAATTCGAGGAATTTGTGAAGTTCCTTAAGCAATTTTAAATTGTCCTCAAGTCTTTTTCCAAAGCCGAATCCGGGGTCAAACACGATTTGTTCGTTATTTATTCCCCTTGTTTCCAATTCGCATTTTTTATTAGAGAAAAAATTCATTATCTCTTTAACAACGTTCTCATAGAAGGGATTTGACTGCATATTTTTAGGCGTTCCTTTCATATGCATAATCACAATTCCCGCTTGATATTTTTTTATTAGTTCAATCATAGAAGCTGAAGAACAACCGCTAATGTCGTTGACAATCTTTGCACCTATTTCCAGAGCGGATTCAGCTACTTCGGGTTTGTAGGTATCAATTGAGAGTGGGACGTTGGTTATTTCGGAAAGTTTTTCTAATATTGGTAGGACACGTCGTTTTTCTTCATCGACGCTGACAGGCTCTGAGAAAGGTCGAGAGGATTCTCCACCGATATCAATAATGTCAGCACCTTCATTAATCATATCTTGAGCATGTTTCAGGGCATCATCAACGTTAAAAAATTCCCCACCATCGCTGAAAGAATCTGGTGTTACATTCAGAATACCAATTATCAACGGTTTTTCTGTTAGGTTAAAAATTTTGTCTCTGCATTTCCATATATTTGCATTAGTATCATTCATTGTTTTTGATGCCTTTTATTAATAAAAATATTCTCCTGGCTAAGCATTCAATCAGTTCTTTACTTCTTTCGATAACCTTGTTGAGTTCCATAGGTTCATTAATAATTGAGAAGATCGATGTAACACCAATATTATAGAGTTCTCCGAGGTTTTCTTCAATAGAGCCTCCGATGGCAATTACAGGGATATCGTGTTTCTTGGCGATTTTAGCGACTCCTGCCACAACCTTTCCATAAGCAGTCTGGGAGTCGATTCGTCCTTCGCCTGTGATAATTAAATCCGCATCTTTTATCATTTCTTCAAAATGAATTGTATCGAGAATGAGCTTGATTCCAGATTCTAATTGTGCATTTAAAAATGCGACAAGACCACCTCCAAGACCACCTGCAGCACCGCTTCCAGGAAGGTTGATGATATCTATGCCCAAAGTATCTTTAATAGTTCCGGCAAATTTTTTAAGATTATTTTCAAGAATCTCTACCTGCTCAGGAGTCGCACCTTTTTGCGGTCCATAAACACGTGCCGCTCCTTTTTCTCCCAAAAGTGGATTATCAACATCACAGGCGACAATAATTTCGCAATTGTCAATTCTTTTATCAAGTTTTGAAATATCAATTTTTTCCATGTCCGCTAATAATCCACCTGTCATTTTATCTTTAATCTCATAAAATTGAGGAACTGCCGAGTTTGGTCTCTTCCCAATTTTGTAGAACTTTACTCCCAGAGCCTGTGCCATTCCTGAACCGCCATCAACAGTTGCAGAGCCACCAATACCGATAATTATTTTTTTGCAGCCTTTATCAAGGGCATCCTTTATCAATTCGCCTGTTCCGAATGAGGTTGTATTAAGGGGATTTCTCTTTTCAACTGGTACGAGAGTTAGTCCTGATGCCTTTGCCATTTCAATTACTGCTGTATAAAATTGGGGGGCAGACGAGTCCCGTCTTTCTCCAATTTTCAGCAATCCATAGTAAGCTTTGATAGGATTCCCCAATGGATCAGAGACATTTACACTAAGAATCACACCCTTAGAAAAATTTACAAGGGCTTCGACCGTGCCTTCACCACCATCCGCCAGAGGAATCTTGATGATTTCGGTATTAGAATCGACTGCCAAAATCCCTTTCTCAATCGCATCAGCAACCTCAGACGATGTTAGACTTCCTTTGAATGAATCCGGTGCAATTATGACTTTCATAGTTTAAAATTGTAACAGAAAATTGTATACTATTTTTTAACCAATTAAATTTAAGATTATACTATGAAATATCAATATGAAAATTATGTCAAATGATAAGAAATGAAAGGTGGGTTTTGCACTTTTGTGAATTGATCTCTCTGATATATTACTAATATCTGATGAAGCCATCTCGTAATTTATATCATATTGATAATATTAAAGTGATCTCAATTAAGGATGTATATTTAAGTTATTGTAAATTGGGCTACAAAAGAACTAAGGAAAACATTTTACGTTATAAAAGTTAATTTAAAGTTAACTTGAGAGGAAAATGGGGTTATACAAAGAGGAGAATTTCAGGAATTTCCTGTTTTTATAAGTCCTAAATCTTCTAGGAATTTTATGGCTAACCTCGCATCTTCGTCACTAATATCCCAGCCCAAAAATTTCGCCTCTTTAATAATATCGTCAGTAGTCATCTTCTCAACTGATTTTAGAATATTGTACATTTTACCAGCTATAGACAATACTTTATAATCATTTTTGGAAGCTTTTTTTATTTCCTTAACAGTATCACTAATTTTATCGGCACAACTTTTGTGTTTACTTTCTATAATATTAAAAAGCCCATTTCCAAATTCGTTAATTTTATACTTATATAGTTTAGGTTCATATTTTTGTATAAAAGGATCGAAAGGTAATCTTTCAACTTCCTCTTCTATTACCCCAACTTGTTTCATCTCTTCAATGGCTGATGTAACTAAAGAACTATAGGGTCCATAATAGTATGGACTAAAATTAATTCCTAAATTTAATTTTTCATTTACAAAATAAATTGTCTTTTGAAGAAGTGTTTTCCCTTCAACCTCATCTTTATCATTAGCCGTATATTTCATTATTAATAAGACTTTTTCGTCTATTCTCATTTTCTTATCCTCTTAGAATATTTAGTAAAATACTTTTAATATGACTCGTCAATTCTTTTTTTAAATTTTCTTTTACATCCCTATTTAGTTCATCAATAGGAGCATAAACATATAGCCAATTTCTCTCTGGTTCAATAGATGGATTCTTAAAAACAACAGAAAGTTCATTAAATTCTTCTCTATTTCCATCCTTTGTAAGTACTGAAATTGTTTTGGTATCTATTTTAATTCCTGGAGATTTGAATGTTGGATTCGTAAAAGTTTGTATATCAATTATTATCAATTCTGCTTTGATATTCAATCCGTATTTTTCTTGTAATAGGGATGAAATACTTTCCGATATTTTTAATAATCCAATTTCATTAATATTTTTTATTTTTAAAAAAATGTTAACAAAACCAACTCCATCCACACCAAGCTCTTCTTTTGTTAATTCCAAAGCGTGTATCTCTTTAAACAGATTTCTGTTGTTTAATCTTTCAAAATAATATTTGGTTATATTTCCCCGTTGCTTTAACTCATTTACTATTAAAAAGTCATTGTATTTCACATATTTATCTAAAAATTCCGGATTATCTTCTATAGTGAATAATTTTTTTATCCCATTCACGTTTTCCTTTATAGCATAGTTAATTCCTCTTATTAACATTGCGTCTGCAATTCTTCGTACCCGATGATAGTAAACTTGCATCTTCATATGATAATAAGCCAATAAAAACTGTTCTAACGAGTAGATTCCTTCTTCATTAATTCCAATACTATTTTCTTTTGTGCTCAGAGGTATTTTCACCATAGACTCTATCAGTTTGTCTTTATCAAATACCCCATAAGTAACACCACAAAAATATGAGTCTCTTAGCAAGTAATCTAATTTATCTGCATCTAATGGACCAGATACTATATCTTTGTCTAAAAAACCTTCTTGACTCTTTTGTATCAATTTTATTATATTATAGATTGTTTCATCATCTAAAATGTCATTGATTTCATTGTTATTTTTAATGATAAGAATTGACATTAATTCATGAGCATTTTCTGCCTTGTATTCTTCTTTTAATTTATCAAGATTTTTTGTAATATCATCAAGCAATTGTTCAGACACATGGGAGAAAGGACCATGACCAATATCATGAAGTAATCCTGCCAATCTAATAGTTTTAACTTTTGATTCGTCTTTCTTATCCGGATAAAAAATTTTGGCTATTTTACCCGCTAAATGCATAACTCCGATAGAATGGTCAAAACGTGTGTGCAAAGCCCCTGGATATACATAATTTGCCAATGCTAATTGCTTAATATTTCTAAGTCGTTGGAAAACCTTAGTATTAATAATTTTTTCTTCTATTTCATCATACTCAATAAATCCATGTATTGGATCTCTAATTTCCATTTTTTCTCGTATTCTGATTTATTATAAACATTTATGAATTCATTTTAAAATCATCTATTATATAAATTTATAAAATAGAAAATTCAACATAATTTTTAAACTTTTCTGTATAATTAGTAGAGTAATAGGACTATTTGAAATAAAATAATTGTCCATTGTTTTCGTAAACCAGATTTTATTATATTACTCTTGAAACATTTAAAAATAGATTGGGTGGTGGTGAGCATTCGCTTATCAATATAAATCATCTCCTTCCCCCTACCCTCCTTTGTAAGCAAATGCGCCACCACTTGTTAAACTACTTAAAACAATTATGTATTAACCACGAATTTCACGAATCTTCACCAATATTTAATAATAAAAATTTGTAGGGATTTATTGTGATAGCCTCCACATTTAAATCGGTGATAATTCGTGTGATTCGTGGTTTAAATCTTTTTTAAGGAGGTCAATAAAGACATAAAAAAAGATGATATTGTAAAAAATCAACTCCTGAAATCACTTTCTGATTTTTCTCTTCAGGATTTTTTTAAATTAATTAATGTTTTCCCTAAAAATCTAATTCCTCTTTTGATTCAGTACAGATGCCTTTATGATGTGGCTTTGTTTGCGCGATTATTTTTTTCTCATCATTGCAGGCTTCCGTTCAGTCCTTTTCATTACTTCATTTTCGATAGATATAAGGACAATATTGCATTTGATATATTTTCGAGAAAAGGGAAGAATTTCGCTTTCGCCGCTCCGAGAGGTTCAGCTAAATCTACCATTACATCTCTTATCCTGCCGATTCATAGCCTTATTTATCAGCTTGAGAGATACATCATTTTAATTTCAGCGACGTTGACTCAGGCAAGTTTGAAATTAAGCACAATCAAAAATGAGCTTATTACTAACGAGCTATTAAAATGTATTTATGGTGAATTTAAAGAAAAAGGCGAACATTGGTCAAGACGTTCCATCATTGCGAAAAATGTTAAGATTGATGCCTTTTCTGCAGGGACTGAATTGAGAGGTATATCGTTTAATGAATTCCGACCGACGAGAATTATTCTCGATGATTGCGAAGATTCGCGAAAGGTTATGAATCCGAATTCAAGGGAACAGCTCTATGAGTGGTTCTGCGAGGTCATTGAAAATTTGGGCGATGTTTATACAAATATCAATGTTGTGGGGACAGCTCTGCATCAGGAATCGCTTCTTTCAAGGTTGATTAAACGACCTGATTATCAAACAGCAATTTTCCGTTCTATTATCAATTTTTCATCCGAACAATCGCTCTGGAATAAGTGGAGAGAAATTTACACTGACCTTGTGAACCCCAATAGAAGCCCGGATGCGTATAATTTCTTCGTCGGAAATAAAGAAGCAATGCTGAAAAATGCAAAAGTTTTATGGGAGGAGAAAGAGGATTATTATTATTTAATGTCGCAATTGGTGACGAAAGGTAGAAAGGCATTTTTCAAGGAGAAACAGAATGACCCGAGAAGTGATGAATCCCAAATTTTCAGTCTCGAGAAGATGGAATTTTTCAGGATTGAAGGAACAAAAATTGTCGTCGAAAAGAGTGAGATGAAGATACCTCTAACATCGCTAATTATTTATGGTTTTCTCGACCCATCGATGGGAAATTCAAAACATAAAAGTAAGAAACTTTCTGACTACGCCTCTATCGCTACGATTGGAAAAGACTCCGCGGGCTTTATCTATGTACTAAATATCTGGATGGATAGAGTTCCGCCATCAAGACAGATAAAAAAGATTTTTGAGCTTCACGAACATTATCGCTATTCACTTTTCGGAATCGAAACGAATAATTTTCAGAAATTGTTGCTTGAGCCATTAGAAGATGAGCGAGTTCTGCGAAGGTCCCAGGGACTTGTCTGGGACGTGCCGATAATCGAAGTCAATCAACACGCCAATAAAATTGAGAGAATATCAACTTTAGAGACAAGTATTGCAAATGGCTGGATATTATTCAACCGAGATTTATCTGAAGAGTTCTATCAACTACTTGAGCAATTCCCAACAGCGATGTATGACGACCCATTAGACGCCCTCGAATCCGCCATCAAAATCGCCAAAGTCCGCATCATAAACGACGAACAGGAAGAGAATTTTATTTTCAAAAAGTAAGGCGACATAATCACCAGAATACATTATAGTTTAAGCTATTAAGAAAGTAACTAATCAGTTTCTGCTATTTCTTCACAAGAGATTATATATTTTACCATAATCTTTAAGCCCCGAAGGGACGCCTTATTTTAGCCCAGTGCGAAGCGCTGGGTAAAATTGACATAATTGATTGTTTATCATTTAAAAAATTCTCTGAGCCCTGAAGGGGCGATCTATTCAAAATCAATTTATCTCACTCAGTCCTTAAATAACTTCGCAAATGATAATCGTCATTATGATCCCGATGGGGCACTACAAATTTTTAGTCCCAGATATAATGCTCATCAAAAGCTACTTTGTATTTCTTTAAAAATGCGATTACCTCTTCTTGAAATGAGATTTTCTTATGATGTTCTTTTTGATTCTCAATATAACTAATTAGTTTTTGAAGACCTGATTGTCCTATCGAAAAAGCTGAATATCCCACCTGCCAGAAAAATTTTTCATACTTCATCCCCTTTGTTTTGATCCATTGGGAAGAACTTGTTTTTATCTTCTCAACTATTTCAGAAATAGCCTTTGTTCGAGGTAAATAACATAATATATGAATGTGGTCTTCAGTGCCACCGATTTTTAATACATTGGAATCCATTGTTTGCAGGACTTTTGTTATATAGGGATATAATTCTTTTTCAATATCCATATCAATAAATGGGTAGCGGTTTTTTGTGCTGAAGATAATATGTGTAAAAATACTAACAAGCGATTGAGACATTGATTATCCTTTCGATTAGGGAATATATGACGCCCTTTCAGGGCTTAAAAAACATATAATAGGGGAAACCAATATGTTATTGCGTTCTTATACCCAGTGCTTCGCACTGGGCTAAAATACACCGCCCTTTCAGGGCTTAAAAAACATATAATAGGGGAAACCAATATGTTATTGCGTTCTTATACCCAGTGCTTTGCACTGGGCTAAAATATTTCGGGCTTTCAGTCCTTTAATCCGATGTAATTATCTATATAAGTTCTGAAAGAGCGAAATACTTTAGTTTATGGCGGAGCCATAAGAACAATATTCTGTATTTAACCTTAATTTATAAAGCTTCCTGCATAGCTTGGAAGCCGAGTTGGAGGGCTTTTTTGTTGAGGTCTTCGGTGCCTTTGGGGACTTTGGCAAGGACGGCTTTTTCGATTGATTCTTTCGAGACAATTTTTGTTTTTTCAACTAATGCGCCAAGGGCAATAATGTTCGTTGTGATTTCTTTTCCTACTTTTTCTCTTGCGATTGTTGAAAAAGGTATCCCGATGACGTTTGATTCTGTATTGTCAAATTTTACAAGGTGTGAATCAACAATTATAATTCCATCTTCTTTAACGTCACCTTTGTAAGCATAATAAGAATCTTGATTGAAGGCGACTAATGCGTCGAGTGAGATGGCTTTTGGATAATCAATTTCTTCGTTTGATATAACAACGTCGGATTTGCTTACGCCACCGCGTGATTCAGGACCATAGCTTTGCGTCTGCGTCACGTTTTTCCCTTCAAGAATGCAGGCTTCAGCCATAATGATAGCAGCAGTAATTATCCCTTGTCCGCCATAGCCACTGAATCTTATCTCATAACGGTCTTTCATATTAATTATCCTTAAAAAAAATGGAACCACGAATTTCACGAATCTTCACGAAAAGAGAATAATAGAACACAGATGACACAGATTAAAACTGATTATCGCGGATATAATTAAAAATAAATCCGTGTGCATCTGTAACTATCCGCGTTAATCCGCGTTCTATTTTTCAAATTATTTCTCTGTGTTCTCTGTGGTTACTTTATTTAGCTTTCTCTTTGAGTTTTTCAATGAGTTTGTCGTATTCAGCCGTATATTCGGGCAAGGGTTTTTCTTTAAAAATACCCGTAAGAATTTTCTCACCAAGATTTTCTTCAGCGGTTTCAAGATTGCCCCATTGTTTAATGGCAGTATTTACATTAATTGTGTTATCTTTAAACCAATTAATCATATCAAACGCAGAACCTTTTTTGTTGTATCTTCCATAAATCACATGGCAATTACTTAAGGCGTCAATAACGGAAAAGCCTTTGTTCTCGATGCCTTTCTTGATGTATGATTCGAGAATTTTTGCATGATAAACAGTGCTTCGTGCAACAAATGTCGCTCCTGCTCCTATTGTTAATTTACATAAATCAAATGGGTGGTCGGTATTTCCATAAGGCATAGTTGATGCCTTAGCGCCACAAGGGGTTGTCGGAGAATATTGCCCGCCGGTCATACCATAAATGTAATTGTTAAAAATCACGGTGGTTATATCAATATTTCTTCTACAGGCGTGGATGAGATGATTTCCACCAATAGCTGTCGCATCACCATCACCCGTAATAACAATCACGGTCAATTTCGGATTAGCGAGTTTAACTCCAGTGGCGAATGGGATTGCTCTGCCATGTGTGGTATGAAGCGTGTTGAAATCAACGTAGAGAGGCGCTCTGGAACTGCATCCGATGCCTGAGACCAGAACCACTTCGTCTCTTGATAACCCCAAACTATCAATAGCATTCACTATTGCAGAGAGAATAATTCCATTCCCACAACCCGCACACCAGACATTGGGGAATTTTACCGCCCGTCGCATATATTTATGAATGACTGCCATAATCAATACCTCTAAGGGAACGTATCTACGAGTTCAATAATATAAGGAAAAATTAGAAGCGGGGGCTTCTAACCATATTTTTGTTCCCAAGCAGGGGCTTGGGAACGAGACAAGAAAACGAAATAGTTCTTATGTGGAGTGCGGTATCTTGCTACCGCTTTGGATTGCGAGACCTTGGTCTCGCCCATTTGTAGGGGATAGGATGACTATTACCTGCTGTGGAAGCAAGCTTCCACGAAACAAAGCGAAAGCAAGCTTTCGCACTCCAAAGAGAAAATTTATTATGTGTTCACCTTATAAATTTATATCTATTAAATTATTGCCTTATAAATCTCATCGGGTTCGAGTATTGTGCCATCATATTTGTTAACGCCGATTATTTCAGCGTCTTTTGGTGCGTATTTCATTACTTCACCAATCATCTGTCCTTGATTCAGTTCGGGGACGATGAATTTTTTTGCCTTAGCACAAATCCGTTTAAATTGAATATTGGGAAAGGGCCAGATGGTAATTAATTTGAAAAGCCCGACTTTAATACCCTGTTTTCTTGCCTTTAATACTGCTGACTTTGCCACCCTATAACTAATTCCATAAGCTACAACAATTGTTTCTGCATCCTCACAAAACAAAGCTTCATACTTGCAAATGTCTTCGAGATTTTTAGCTATTTTATTCTTTAACCTTGTCAGTAATTTGTGTGTTGATACAGGGTCCATTGCGGGTTTGCCCCATTCATCATGGGTTAGTCCTGTAACATGAAACCTGTAACCCTTTCCAAAATTAGCAAGTGGCGGAATGTAATCAGGAACATCATCGAAAGGTTTATACTCTTCAGGTGGACAGGTCGGTCTTTTTCTCTCGATTAATTCAATTTCTTCTGGTAAAGGGATTTCAACCTTTTCCCGCATATGTCCAATAACTTCGTCAGAGAGGATTATTACAGGAACGCGATATTTTTCTGAGAGGTTAACTGCAAGAATGGTAAAAGTGATACACTCCTGAACAGAGGAGGGACAAACAGCGATAATTGGATAATCGCCGTGAGAGCCCCATTTTGCCTGCATCATATCTGCTTGTGAAACATACGTGGGAAGTCCTGTGCTGGGTCCACCTCTCTGAATATTAATAATAATACAGGGGATTTCGGTAAAGCTTGCGTATCCGATATTTTCTTGTTTAAGAGAGAATCCGGGACCGGAGGTTGCGGTCATCGATTTAAGTCCAGTGAGAGATGCGCCAATTATGGCTCCCATACTGGCGATTTCGTCTTCCATCTGGATAAATTTGCCACCGAGCAATGGGAGTTTCCTCGACATTTCTTCAGCAATTTCAGAGGAAGGGGTGATTGGATAACCGGCGAAGAATCTTATACCAGCTAAAATAGCCCCTTCGCAAAATGCCTCGTTTCCTTGAAGAAGTTTAACTGTATGTTTTGGCATTTTCCTCTTTCTATGACTCCTGACATTCTTTGTGATTTTGATATTTAACCGCAAAGGTCGCAAAGAAGACGCAAAGAACGCAGAAAAATTGTTATTCACTTATACTAAATTCTTTAAGTAATTGATTATATAGTTCTTCCTCTTCGACAATGGCGTAGTCAGGACAATGAGTCCAGCACAGCCCGCAAAAGATACATTTGTCTAAATGAGCAAATACCGGGTAGCCTTCCTCATCGTATTCAATCACTTGCTTTGGGCAGATAGAAGCGCATATTCCACACTTTTTACACCAGGTTTTAATCGCTTTCAAAAATATTTTCTTCTTTTCCTTAACAGGCATTTTAGCAATCCTTCAAAAATCAATTTGCCAGCATTTCTCTGACTAATCCGGCAATCTGATCGGGTCTTTCGGCAACAGGGATATTGGCGGAATTTAAAACCTTTATCTTTTCTTTAGCTGTTCCTGTTCCGCCTGAAATGATCGCACCAGCATGACCCATACGTTTCCCTGGTGGTGCTGTCAATCCTGCGATAAATCCTATGACAGGTTTATTAAATTCCTTTCTTATATATTCTGCCGCCATTTCTTCATCAGTTCCACCGATTTCACCAATCATTACGACTGCATCAGTCTCAGGGTCATTTTTATACATCTTGAGAGCATCAATAAATTTTGTCCCGATGATGGGGTCGCCACCAATTCCGATGCAAGTGGATTGCCCCAATTTATTTTTCGTTAGTTCATAGACGATTTCATAAGTTAACGTTCCACTACGTGAAACAACACCAATTCTTCCTTCTAAATGTATATGACCGGGCATAATTCCAACTTTGCATTTTCCTGGAGAAATAACTCCTGGGCAATTTGGTCCAATTAAAATGGTGTCATTTGCTTTCGCTTCCCAATATACCTTTATCATATCAAGGGTCGGTATGCCTTCTGTAATACAGACTACAACTTTTATTCCAGCATCGATGGATTCGAGAATCGCATCAGTGGCGAAGGCAGCAGGAACGTAGATTATCGAAGCGTTGGCATCGGTTTTTTCTTTTGCTTCAGAAACAGTATTAAATACAGGGACTCCAAGGCAGGTTTCACCACCTTTTCCGGGGACGACTCCACCAACAACTTTGGTGCCATATTTAATCATTTGTTCCCCGTGGAATTGCCCTTCATTACCTGTTATGCCCTGGATAATAAGGCGTGTATTTTTGTCTACAATTATGCTCATTGATTAGAAACCTAATTTATTCTACTTTTGCTTATCTCAACAGCTTTTTTTGCGGTTTCGGACATAGTTGGCATTGAGATAAGCTTTGTTCCTTTAAGCATCTCTTTTGCTTTATCTTCATTTGTGCCCGATAATCTGATTATAATCGGAATGTTCAATCTCAAAATGTTAAGCGCTTGTAAAATTCCTTCAGCAACAAGATCACATCTAACAATCCCACCGAAGATATTAAAAAGTATTGTGTTCACATTCTTATCAGATGTGATGATTTTCAAGGCTTCTGTAACTTGTTCAGCTTTAGCGCCTCCCCCAATATCAAGAAAGTTTGCAGGTTCACCACCAAAGTGTTTGACCATATCCATTGTCGCCATTGCGAGACCTGCACCATTGACGATGCAACCAATTTTTCCGTCCAATTTCACGTAATTGACGCGTTTTTTTCGTGCAACAGTTTCAAGTGGTTCTTCCTCCGATTCATCGCGAAATTCCTCAATTTCCGGATGACGAGAAAGGGCATTGTCGTCAAAGTTCATTTTAGCATCGCAGGCAAGGATTTGATTCTGTTTCGTGATAACAAGTGGATTTATCTCGGCTAAGGAACAGTCTTTATCAATAAATGCGTTAAAAAGTCCTTTAGCAACAAGAGCAAAATCCTTCATCCCTTCTTTCGGGATATTGAGGAAATAGGCAATTTTTTTGATGAGGAACGGTGCTAATCCAATAGTGAATTTTATCGGTATGATGAGAATTTTTTCTGGAGTAGTTGCGGCAACTTCTTCAATGTCAATTCCACCAGCAGGGCTTGCCATAATCACGGGTAAATTTCTTGCCCTATCTATAACAATCCCGATATATAATTCTTTATCAATCTCAGCCGCTTTTTCTATCAGGACTTTTTTAACTGTTATTCCCTTTATGTTCATACCGAGAATTTTGGTAGTGTTTTCAATCAACTCATCAAGATTTTTAGCTAATTTAACGCCACCAGCTTTGCCTCTACCTCCGACTTGAACCTGAGCTTTTATAACACAGGGGAAACCGATTTCATTGACCACATTTTTTGCCGATTCAACACTTGTAACCATTTTATTGGGGGGAATAGGAACGTTGTATTGCTGGAGGACGGCTTTAGCTTGGTATTCGTGAATTTTCATAATTGGATTTTTTAGAAATAAGGGAAAATTTAAAGTAGTAGTTTTTAAACAAGTATATTTTGAAATATCAAGATAAATGTCAAGAATTTTAAATTAACAAAAAGAGATTAAGATAAATGGGATAAATTAAGACTTTAAGATGGACAACTGACAATTTAAAAACATTTAACCGCAGAGAACGCAAAGGAACCATAGATGGACACGGATGATAAAATTTATTTTTAATAATTCGGATTGTGTTTGTCATATTGAACTTGTTTCAGCATCCCAATTGAGATTCCGAAACAAGTTCGGAATGACCACTATTATTTCTTTTCAGCTTCACCTGTCATCGGGACAAATCTGACCGGAATAACTGATTTCTTTTTCACGCCGTCTTTGGTTTTTGTAAGTACAATCAGTTCTTGATACAAATCACCAACAGGTATAACCAATTTTCCACCGACTTTTAACTGGTCGACTAATGGTTGTGGAATATGATCAGGAGCGGCTGTAACAATGATGCCATCAAAAGGTGCGTGTTCGAGCCATCCCTGATAACCATCACCACATTTTACCGTTATATTTTTATATCCTAATTCCTTAAGACGTTCTTCAGCTGTTTTTGCCAGCTTTGGGACGATTTCGATCGTGTAGACCTCTTTAACAATTTCAGCAAGGATGGCAGCTTGATAACCTGAGCCAGTCCCAATCTCAAGAACCTTGTCATCCTTTTTGGGTTCGAGCAATTCTGTCATTATTGCGACGATGTAAGGTTGAGAAATTGTTTGTCCTTCACCAATGGGTAGTGGTCCATCCGTATAAGAATAGGGTTTCATTTCATCAGGGACAAAGAGATGTCTTTTGACCTTTCGCATTGCATCTAAGACAGCATTATCTTTAATTTCGCGTGCTAAAATCTGTGAATTAACCATATCCTGACGAGCTTTTGTATAATCTTCTTCTTTTGAATCTTGTGACATAACGTTTCCTCCGCTTGGTTGTTTACAACCCATAATAACTACCCCTAAAATAACAATTATTGTCGATGCTATCAAAATTGTGATAAACGACATATTATTAAAAACCTTTTTTTGAATCATTAGAATCACCATACTTAAAATAGCGGTTGCATTATAAATTATGCGAAAATATTGTTCACAATTTATTTTGTAGGGGCGGGGTCACACCGCCCTTCTATATAGGCGAGGAAACCTCGCCCCTACAGTTTATTTATAAACGGAACATTTGCAAAATCTATTATGCAACTATGCATATTTATGATTCGATTTCTTATTCAATAGATAATCCTATCAATATATTTATGAAACCAGTAAAAACCATTTGCAATGAAAATATTGCGTGGGATGAATACTAAATTGAGAACTCTGAAATATTAACAGTTGATGCTGTGTCATTCCCCTCGACATTTTTAATCGAGGGGAAAGCAGGAATCCAGTCGTTTTTTGTCATTCCGTGCTTGACACGGAATCCAGATTATTTTTGTATAGTTCCCTGCTTCCGCAGAGACGGCGTCTGGATTCCCGTTTACACGGGAATGACACGGTTTGATTTGTCTGTTTTTCAGAATCCTTATTTTATTATTGCAATATATCAGCTAATTATCATATATTTAACAAAAGATTTATATACAGAATGGTTTATAGAACAAATCACATAGAAAGGAGAAGTTAAATGGGTAAGCTTAATGGGAAAAAAGTTTTGATGATTATAGCTAAAGACCAGTTTAGAGATGAGGAGTATGCTGAGCCGAGAAAGATTTTAGAAGGGGAGGGAGCAGCAATCACTGTGGCGTCTTCATCGCTTAACAAGTCAAAGGGAATGCTTGGTATGATTGCCAAACCTGATATTTTAATCTCAGATGTGAAGGTTCAAGATTACGATGCCGTTATCTTTGTCGGTGGTATGGGTTCGAGCGAATATTGGGATTGCCCAACCGCTCATAAAATTGCTAAAGATGCATACAACGCAGGTAAGGTTGTTTCAGCAATATGCATAGCTCCCGTTACACTTGCAAGAGCGGGATTGTTGAAAGGCAAGAAAGCGACTGTTTATCCTTCTGAGATTGATAAAATAAAGGCAGGAGGCGCCATTTACGGAAGCGCAGATGTTGAAAAGGATGGAAAAATCATTACAGGTAGCGGACCAATCGTTGCATCAAAGTTCGGTAAGACTGTCGTTCAGGCAATGCTTGAATAAAAAAGCGAAACCACGAATCACACGAATTTTCACAAATAAAAAAACAGAAACCACGGATTAACACTGTTAAAAAGAATAATTAGTAGGGAACGGTTTTAAATCATTTCTTACATCGTTTCCTCTCCCCTTGTGGGAGAGGATCAAGGAGAGAGGTTTATGTTTATCTGTGGTTCATATTTTTTATTTCTGTGTTCTTTGCGGTTAGAATATTTATAATACATTATGGAGGAAAATATGCACAAAAATTTTTTGTCTATTCTGATTCTATGGGGAACTCTCTTTCTTTTTCTTTCCTGTAAAAAACCTGAGGAGACTCAAATATCCACTCCAGAAAAGACTGAGAAAAAGCCCGTTACTATAAGCTTCTGGCACGCTATGGGTGGCGAACATCAGGAGATCATTAAGGAGTTCGTTGATAAATTCCAGAAGGCGTATCCCGATATTACTGTAAATGCTGTATATCAAAGTAATTACACAATATTGAAGCAGGGCATTGTTACTTCTCTTCAATCTGGTGATAATCCTACCATCTCGCAAATGTATGAGAATTGGATAACATCATTCATAGAAAATGATGTGATTATTCCCGTTGAAAATTTTTTCGCGGGTGAAGATGGTTTTTCTAAAGATGACATTGATGACATCTTCGAACCATTTCGAAAAAATTGTACATTTGGTGGCAAGATATGGACTCTTCCTTTTAATAAAAGCATCTATGTAATGGTGTATAATGAAGACCATCTGAAAAAAGTAGGTTTCGATAATCCACCGAAAACGTGGGAAGAACTTAGAGAAGTATGCAAAAAATTAACCATAAAAGATGACAAAGGAGGAGTTGTCAGATACGGTTATGCCTTGCGACCGTTCGTTGAGATATTCTCAATGTTCTTTTATCAGACTGGTGGAGATTATTATAGCGAAGATGGGGAAAAGTTATTATTCGCGGGACCCGAAGGAGTTGAAACTCTGAAATTTATCACGGATATGATTAAAGATAAAATCGCATACTCAGAGGCAACTTATCTGAATGCTCCATTTGCGGCAGAAAAATTTTCAATATTTTATAATTCATCCTCAGGCACACCTTTTGTTGCCACATCTGTCGGCGAAAAATTCAAATGGCGCATAGCTCCAATGCCGAAGGGAAAAGTCAATGCGGTTCTGGCGCAAGGGACAAATTTGGGCATATTTAAAAATGTTAAGAAGGAAGAACAATTAGCCGCCTGGAAATTTATTAAATTCCTCACGAATTCTGAAAATTCTGCTTACTGGTCAATAAAGACAGGTTATGCACCTATAAGAAAATCATCCTTAAAAACGCAAATTATGCAGGATTATCTTAAGGAACATCCTGATTTCGAAGAATGTTACAACCAAATCCAATATGTAAAATTCGACCCGATATTTGCCTCTTGGTCGAAAATCAGAGACCTGATTTCAGATGCAGTTGATAAGGCTATTGAAGGTGGAACCACCCCCGAAGATGCCCTGAAAACTGTCCTCAAAGATGCCGAAAGCGAAGTATTTGGTCAGAAATAATTGATTAGTATTTATTTGATAGTGGGACATCAGGATTTCTTTCTGCTTGTTTATCTTTCAATTCCTTATACTCTTTTAATTGTTTAATTAGAGGACTATTTTTATAATCTTTTTCGAATTCATCTAAAATAGAGGAATACTCTTTATCATTTCCATCCTCAATGGCTTGACCACCTAATAAACCCAATGCCATTTCTCCCGTTTTTGTTTTATGATAATTTCGTTTGAATTCCTTTAATTTTTTAATACTTTCTTCTTTATTTTTTTTCTTCAAACAAAAATAGAATTGACGTACTGTCTCTTCACTTATATCTCTATCAGGGTCCTCTTCTATAATTTTTTGTGCAAGATTTATAGCAGTATCAACGTCTCCTAATAGTTTATGGACAACAACCATCTGGAAAGGTATTAATTCTTCATTTAATCTCTTATATATTCCTTTTTTATCAGAGTCAGGTTGTTTAAGAACAATTTCCTGAAGTTCGGTTAATACATCTTTACTTTCATTGAAATATTTTCTTCTGTTTTCTTTATCTTTATATGATGTAGCTTTACACTCAAGGTCAAAAACTTGATAATATTTCCCCGCAATGATTAATGGAGTATTCGAAGAGTTCTCTTTTAATACATTTGATATCATTTCAATCGCTTGATCATATTTATCTAATTTAATTAAGTCTATTACTTCTCTATATTTTCCTTGCACTTCTTTATTATTTGACAATTCACCTAAATCTAATTCGTCAAGGCAAAGAATAATTGTAGAAAATAACAAAATAAAAAAAATGATAATTAGGTTTTTTAAATAGGTTCTTTTTGAATTAAATGGCATCATTTCTTTACTCCCTTCTAATTTATTATTCTTGAACATCAGGATTACCACTTAAGGATTACCACTCAATCTTTGGCAATGATGACAACAACCATAACAAAATTGACAATGCCACGATCCTACTATCAAATTGTCCAGTCCTATGGGTTCACGCTACTCTTACTACGTTCATATCTGCTCTTTATATCATCATATTTTTCTTGTAAGTCATTTTTTTGTTTTTCATCAAGGTGAAGATTTACTATTTTATTTTCATAGCCTGTCATAGCTTTCTCAAAATATTTCTGAGCATCTGGATAAATCTTATATTCTTCATCATATAAACGACCGAGATGGTCATAGTATGAGAATTCAGTATAGATGATAGCTTCATTGTGTTGTTTCTCCTCTTTTATATCCTTGACATAAGGTAAAAGGCTCTCTCTATACTTTTCCCAAGAATTTATTACTTTTGAAAAATCTCTTTCAAAATATAGTTGACCTTCTTCAATCATAGCCTTAAATTTTAGCACATCTAATGGAACGTATTTAGAGACACTTTGCACACCAATAATACCATCAACAGGAAAATCTTTGTTTTTATATATTTCTATCAATCTTTGTAAATGTTGATTGGCTATTTCGCCATCAAATATACCTAGTTCACTATGATATTCTATTATTTCCTCTTGAATCCGATATTCCTCAGATTCATCTTTAATCTTATTATTCTCAAGGAAGATTTTATTTTGTAGTATATTATACCTTTTCTTTAGGTTTTCCTTTACAGGGATGATTAAATCCAAATTAATTAGTTTTTTCTCATAATTATTAACCGCCTGTTTATATTGTTCCATTGCCTTTTGCATATTATTATCTAATTCAAATATCTCTCCTGATTGCTGAAAATGAGTAAACTCAGTTTGAATCATAAAGCTATTCTTTAGTTCACCTCCAGATAGCTCTTGTATATGGCTGAGTAGAAAATCTCTCTCCTTTTGCAGAAGCTCGATTACTTTTGAGTAATCTTTGACTTCTCCTGCTCTGTAATATTGCCGATATTTCTCAATCTCTCTCTGTAATCTAAACTCTGTGGATGGTAAATAAGTTTGAACGTTCCGTACACCAAAATAACCATTAATAGTAAAATCAGCCCCTTTATATTTTTCTTTGAAATCTTTAAACCATGTTTCAGCTATTTCAATATTACCTAATTGAGCAGGTATCTCTATTACAATCCCGTAATATTTTAATTTTTCTTTTAAGTTCAAAGAATCATTTTCGACAGCCCACTTATATATTTCATATCTATCATCAAGTGGAGGATATTTTTTATTTATGTAATCCTCAATGCCCCCCTGAATATAACCATCATTTTCTTTAATATAGTTCTGTATGTCTGATAATATCTCTGCGCTTAACTCCGAATATAGATTATGGCAATTTAATAGCATCAGAATAATTGTGATGAATATTTTTAACATCATTTTCATAATATCTAATCTCCTTTAAATGAATTGAAACTTATTAATTGCATTGTCCTCCACAGCCACCTATATCAGGTGGTCCTTCATGACAAACGTTACCGGGGAAACCACATCGTTTATCACATTGGCAAAAAAGCGAATCATCTGTGCAATTATTATTTTGGCAAGTAGTTGTCCCATTCTTGCTAAACTCACATCGAACACAGTTTCCATCATTATTATAATAGAAGCAATTATGCCCTTGCTCTGCATTACAAGCGCAACAATTCCATGTAGTAGATATATCAGGTCTCTTACAAATAGAATTGCTTTTCGAACTACAATGATAATAACAACCGCAACCTATTCTCTTATCAGTTTATAAGTATCTGAATGTCCAGTCCTATGGGTTCACTCCAGATTGATACATTTAACATAAAAATTTTTTATATTTGTTTTCTCAAAGATAGTCTCAATAGTTCATTACTCATCAAAACCAATCATATCCTCTTAAGAGTAGATATTAGTCAGGCTTTATTATAACGTAATTAAACTCGAAATCCCAATTAACAATAAATATTTTAATCAACCAGTAATCATTTTAAATCTTTCAGGGATTCTTCGATTTTCTTAACTTCTTCTTCTAAATATTTTCTTTTTAAATCATTAAGATTTAATTCTTTGAATGATTTTAACGCTTGTTGAGCTTTTTTCTCATATTCTTTCATCTTTTCTTTTTTACCAATTTTCTGGTAACATTTAGCGATTCTAACAGGTACTTCAACACTATAATGTAATATATCAACAGGTCGTTTATAATTTTCTCTCTTTAACTGCTTATAATTACTTTTTTGAAGAAATTGCTCTAAACTATCAATTTCACTTTTGCAATTTTGAAGATCAGAACCCGATATATAAGCCTCAGCTAAGTGAAGACATATACCAACAAAAGGATTATATAATTCTCTTTTCACTTCGTCATTGGAGAGGTCTTTAGTTTTAAAAAATGTCTCCCATAAGGATTTTGCAATTTTTCGCTGTTCAATAACTTTATCAGGCGTTTTCTTTTGTTCATAATATTCAGCTAAATTATAAGACATATGTAGCTTAGCGTTTTCTCCTTCGGTAAAAATTGATATGCCTAAGGGTTTTTTACTTTCGGAAAACCGATGGAGTGAGTTAATCGCTTCTTCAACTATTTTATCATCCATTTCTGGTATGTTTTCCCCTTGATTCTTCTTCTTCCAGATCATGAAAATTCCCCCTTCAGCAATTCTTGCTGCTCCATACCCGTCTGTATTATCAAGAACGTATTGAAAATTCTTTAATGCATTTTTATAATCATTTAGCTCATACTCACTACAAGCTTTATTAAGAAGTTCAGTAATCTCCCACTGAAGCATTTTAGTCTTTGTTTTCTCTGAATTATTTGAATCAGGAGATTTTTCTTGTAAAGATGCTCGTTCAGTAGAATGATCAGTGGGGAGATATTCCCCTGAACTAACAAAACCAATAAATAGGATTATAATAATCACTTCTATTAATAATATTCTCTTTCTTAAAAACATAATACATTTTTCCTCCTTATCAAAAAGGAATTAAAAAAACATTATTATATTATACCCAATAAAAGAGTCATGGCTACAATCTCTATATTTTTACAGTTTATCCCTCTTCAATCCCGATAATTAACTTTACTTTATGACAAACACAATCTATTCTCTTATCAGTCTATAACTATAAGAATGTCCAGTCCTATGGGTTCAATCTATATTTATACTCATTTGATAATTGGGTATTTTTCAGGATTTAAAAGCGTATTTTTTTTCAATTGGTGTTGCAATTCTTTTTCGATCTGTTTATAAAGGGCTCCCATACTGTGGAAAAAAATTAGGTTAATGTCCTTTACTTTCTTCTCCCCAACCGATCCCATTGTAAATTTAGTTTCTAATATATTCTTGTCACCATTCTTCATTTTAGAAAAGATTTCATAATAAGGTTCTGTTTCTTTTTTTAGCTCCTCTAACATTTTAATTGCTTCATTTTCAGGACCAAGAACTTCTTTTATGACTGCTATATCAAATTGTACTTCTTTTTCTGTGGTGTATAAAGTAGGCATATTAACAGCATTTAACCACTCTTCTTTTCCTTTTATCTCTTCTAATATTTCATTATTGATAATTAAAGCTTTTTTGAGTAAACTTTCTAAATCTTGTGGTTCTGAGGAGTCAAATTCCCCTCCAAAAAGTCTCCCAGTCATATAGATACCAGCTATCCTTTCTTTACAATGGATATAACTTTCGAATTCATCTTGATCAGACTTAATATTTTTTGCCGAATTAATGGCTTTTCTATAAAGAGCAATCTTTTCAGAAAGATTTCCGTTACTCTTCTTATTTTGAGCTTCCGTTATTAAATTAAACATCTCGGGATTAATATCTCTTATTGTTTTTTTGTTTGCTTTGGGATTCGTTTCATTTGAACTGACTAACATATAACATAGAAAAAAGCTGATAAATATGATTATCAACCTGAGATTCTTAGTCATCGTTTTTTCCTCCTTAATATTAATTTTCTGGTAAGTGATTTTATTTAATTCTTATCCTTGACATCCACGAATATCTATTTTATTCATACATCAATTTGAATTAATGTCAAGGAGATAGTAACAATGAACGTAATGATATATGCGCAATATTCCAGTTATAAAGGGGAGGTTCGTCTGCCTGGCGAAGATCCTCGAGCTACTCCTTCAGAAATTACAACTCACAGATTACAGGACGTTATGAATAATCCGATGTTAATGTATAATATTGCTGAGAATCCTTCACGACAGGTTTTGATGAGGAATGTTTCCATATTTTTGGAAAGTAAAGAAGGCGTTGTCACTCTTGAAAAGCCCGTAATGTTTGTTGACCCCAATTGTGTAGAGATTGTTTATGAGCTTGAGAGAGCAAAAGGGGAAGTTAAAAGATTTTTCCGTGCTGATTATGAAAAGAAAATGGCGCAATCCCTTAAGGAAACGGTGGAAATCATTACAGGCCATCAAAGAAAGATTGTGGGAGTCATTGTGGGTGGAGTGGACTTAATCGCTCATCCGAGAATTGATAGAAAATTTTTTGCTATCCGAGATGCGCAAATAGAAGTCTTTCGTCCAGAACATACAATAGAAGAGGTTCATTACGTTTTAATTAATCGAGATTTTGTAGAGTCATTTAGAGAAGTTACGGAGTAGCCCGGAATCTTTTCCCAGATGCTGAAACAAGTTCAGCATGACATAAAGAGGGAAATGTTATTCAGCATAACAGGAAGAAAAAATTGTCATTCCGAACTTGTTTCGGAATTTGTTCCCCATTTTATTATTCAGTCTAATATTCTTCTGTAATCCTGCCATTAATATTTTTACTCAACCACAATAAAAGAGCCTGTAAAAATATTGGTAAAAATGCCATAAAAATCACTTGATTACTAAAACCATATTGAAATCCTATGAAACTTGCTACTACTAATATTAAAATAAATGAAATAGTGAAGCTACTTTTCATAAACTTTATCGGGAATCCCCTTTTTTTAAACCGCATAAATAATATTACTAAAACATTTATAATGTAAACTAACATCACTCCCAAACATATAAAACATACAATATCCCGATACATTTGATAAGGATCATAAGAGGAGGAAAAAAGATGCCAGCCAATGAAGGTGATATATATAATAAATCCAAATAAAAGAACGCCGTGTATAAAACTTGTTAAAATACACAAGACAGGAAGGCTCGCCTTGAGCCCCATACTGAATCCTGTAATTCCCACAATTGTGGCAATTATGTATTCAGCTATATAGTTAACACCTCAGCGACTACCGGTCCGCTCCGTGACAAATAACATAAGAAGAAAGACGTATAATCCCACTAAAAGTCCAGAAATGAAACGGCATAGTTGATTTGATGAAATAAGATTATTAGTCATCTTTTCCCTCCTTATTTTCCCAAACCATTTATAAAATGAAGACCAAACATATTACAACAAAAATCTTAATTTTAATCTTAATCGATCGAGATACTAATTATCAAAACTATCCTTTTCTTTTGATAATCATTTACATTTAAACGGATTAAACTTATTCGGCTTTTTCCAGACAAAACATATTGGCAGTGGTTTTTGTTCATAATTTGTATCTTCAATCGATTCCTTTGTGGAATAAATTCGCTTTCCTGTTTGCTTATGAATGTATTCATATAAAGTGGTAGTTGATGAGAAGTGAAAACTTGAAACAGGACTTACTGCGTAGAAAGTGACTTTGGTGTCCTTCTTCGAAGAATCATCTGACAATGACGTGGTTAAAATTGTGGTGTTATTCTTTTTATCAATAATTTCATAAACAGGAACAGTATTTTTCAATTGCCTATCTGGTGCGTAGAATACAATCTCTCGTTCTTTTATAGTATTAGGAATTTTATCAACGGTAAGATAGTGTGTGCCTTCATTTTCTACTTTGTAAATTGGAACAGGCAAAAAGAGTCTTGGGTCATCCAATTCTAATTTATACATCATCTGATTATAATCATAGCGAGGAGTCGGAATCTTGGTCCCGGAAAATGCCATTGTATATGTCCCCTCAAAAAAAATAACGCGCCCATTTTCTTTCATAAAGTACGGATGCTGAACGGGATTATAACAACTATAGTCTTTGTGCGTTACAACTTTTTTTGCATAAACCCACGGACCCAATGGCGTGTCTCCCTCTATATACCAGATTTCACCTAAGAGGGATGTGCCGAAGACTTCATTCATAATCATCGTCCAGCGATTACGATAAGGATTCCAGTAAATAGAACTATTGTGATACAGAATCTCTTTGCCAGTATCTATATCATAAAGTTGAAACCATTTTTCTTCTGGTTTGATGAGATTTTTTTTAACAAGTTCACCTAATTCTTTCTGCCCAATTGATGAAGTATTTTTCTTCCACGAATAACAAAGCTTGTCATTTTCATCCCTATCAAGTTGTTCTTGAGTGCAATTGAATCTACAGCCTTCTCTAAGGCAAGTGAAGGCTTCGAATGTGCTTCGGTCTATTAACGATTCATATTCAGCTTTTGAACGAGTAAATTTTGTGTCATAAGGGAAATAATAATACTCAGTTCTATTCTCAGTAACTTTAAAAGGATGACCATCAGGCTGAATAATGTCATCAAGAGAATTTCGTGCTATCTCTTCAAAGATTTGTTTCTCGTCATTGAATTGAACAATGCCTCTGCCGACAGCTTCCATTGGTGCTTTGATCCTTGCGTAATTAGCGATAAGTCGCTCCTGCCCAGATTTATCCTTAATTGCAATGAGACTGCTCAACCAGTATAGTCCTTCTTCAGGAAGCGGAACCATCTTTTTAACAAAATCTCCTTCTGTAAAATAATTTAAATTCACACCGATTTCAGGATCAAGTCCGCTGTCAGAAGGGAGTTTTGATGTTGCACAAGTCGTTCTGAAATTTCCTGCAATTGGATGTTTCGGATGAGCTGTATCTCCCCAGACCCAGAAAAGTTGCCCTTTGTAAATCGTGATAAGCGTGCTATCCTGACCTAACACTTGAGAATTAATAAGTGGATTATTTATCGGGACTTTATCACCGAGTAAAATACTATCGTTATAAATTCCTTCACCTGTAATTCTATAAAGCCTCTGGGCGATATTCTCACGCTTCATTTTCAAAATGGCACTTCCACCAGAGACAACTTTGAGAGCTTTCCCAACAGAATCGAAGGCATCTTTTTCAAATGAATATCCATGACTCTCGACATTAAAGAACACATCCTTATTCATCAAACCAGGCTCATAAAAAGCAACTACTCCTGTACTATCTGTGTAATGGTCGATGCCGTTTAAGGTTGAAAGTTTCACAAGTGGAATTCCACGTCCTGTCTCTTCATCAATAATGGTGATTCGGAAATAAAGTTTTGAATCAGGAATCCACCCTGTTTGTAATGCTAATTGGGGAATAGACTGATTGGCTCTTTGATTTTCCTCTTTTGTTAATGATTTTTCTGAATGTAAACATCCAGAAAAAAGGAAAATGATAAGAGAAAAGAAAAAATAGAAATAAACAAAGCTGATAATTTTTTTTACAGGTGTCATAAGAAATGTATCCTTACAAAATTATTTAAAGGCAATTATTTTTAACTTTGATTTCTCACGGTATCAACCTTTTTGTGAAACAAATTTAATATGGAATATGGATTTTATCGCAAACCCTATCCATAAGAAGGCAAGCATAACAAAAAGTCGAAAACACCATACGGGAGGCAATATAATAATAAATAGTATAACAAAGGAAACCAGAACAATTGTATGAATTGGTTTGGGAAATTCAGTTGTAAAGACTATCGGCATAAGAAGAGCAATTACTATTAGAATTAATTTTAATTTAAGAACTGGACGGGCATAATTTACCAAAAAGTAGGATTTAAGATTTCTATATGGACGTAGAACAACTTCACCCTTGCGATAATCTACAATATAATTTCCTGGCGTAATCATATCGTATATATGTTTGCTTGATGGATAACGGGGTTGATGAATAAATATCTCCAAATCCTTATCTTGATCCAGATTAATAAAGTTCAGATATGCCCTTTGAGTAAATTCAGAATAATAGTTGTCCAAAAGCCTTACAGAGACCGCAGGCGTTGCATCTTGTTTATTACTAATAGTAAGGAGTGCTTCACATCCAACAAGTGACTTCCAAACCTGAAGATGTAATCTTCTCTGGTCAGATTCGGGTCCGAATGTAGAGATGCGATTCAAATCTGACCCTGTTTCAATATAATACGAGATAGGACTCAAAACATATTTGTCAGTGATGATTTCAATTATACCGATACAAAATATCATAATCCCCGATATTATTATCAATGCCCATCGCCACATCTTTAATCCACCTCTCTTTATTTAAATAATCTTTAATTTTATATTAATAACCCTTTTTAGATAATAAAATCTCCTTTTTAATTATTTCTCCTTCATTCACACTTATTTCTTCCGTTATCTCATCATAATCAGAGGCACTAATCTTTATTTTATAATCATCTTCCCACAATCCACAAAGTGTTGTCGAACCCTCATCGTCTGTAACTGTCCAACAAAAATCCATATCATTCAGAGAAACCTTAGCATACGAAATAGGCATCTTCGTATCTCTATCTCTGACAAGTAATTCGATTAATGCAGGTTCATTGAAGTTAATTTGCAGATTATCAATTTTTTCTCCCCACCCAACAGAAATCTTTTTCAAAAGCATTTTCTGCTTATACATATCACGACAGACTATAATATAATCTCCCTCAGGTAAATAGCGAAACTCAAAGTAGTTATCTTCCTCAGAACGAACTGTCTGATTATAGGGTTTTTCTTTATTCTCTGGTTGCCCATTACTTATTAAATATGCTTCTAATACAGTTATATAAGTTATTAAATAAGATATGTGACCCGATACCAATGAGTCATTTATTTCAAATTTAAAATTATTCTCTTTATTCTCTTCAATGGAAACAACCTTTTGCAGAACATCCCATTCTGGATAATAATAAGGATTATATCTTAGATTTAATAAATAATCACCTCCCGGAATTCTTTTTATAGAGAACTTGCCATCAATGTCCGTTACTCCTCTGAAGCAAAACGATTTTGATTCGGCAGATATGTTAACGCTTCTGAGTCCTTGATTCCTGAGCAAAATTTCAAAGTTAGCCACAGTCTCTTTTAAATAAATATCAATCTGCTCTTCATATTTTTCTTCTTTAAGTTCGGACTTGATTATAATTTCAGGAAATTCTTCTAATATAATAGAGAACTTCCCCAAATTCAAATTAGTAAACTCATAATAACCATTGGTATTGGTAAGTTTTTGCTGATGAGAAGGATTATTCAACATTACCATTACATTTTTGATAGGATTTTTATATTGGTCATAAATTGTCCCGAAAACTTTGCCTGCCTTCTTTTTTAGATAAATATCTCCGAGTTCTAAGACCTCACTCTTACCGATGTTGTGAGTCAGGGTCTTAGTGAAATAATCCTCAGCATTCACTAATATAGTTACGTTCGGATTTTTGTAGTAAAAAATATCTGCTATAAAAAATCCATTTTTATCTGTTTGTGCTTGTGATATATCCTGATAAAATTCTTCATTCTTATCAATAAAGCGGACAGTAGCATTTGAAATAGGCTGATTATTCGTCTCTGATAAGACCCTTCCTTTAGCTTTTTTATATTGAGAAAGGGCTATTGTATATACCTGTTTACTCTCAAGAATAAGCGTGTTTCCTGGCTGATATCCTTCTGCGTGAACCTTCAAGAAAGAATTCGGAACTAAGAGTTGAGGCAAGTCAAATTTCCCTTCAGGGTCATTGAATTCAAATTTCTTTTCATCTTCTTGTTTACCATTATAGGGTCGTGTTTCAATAGTAAATGATTGAACTGGTTCTCGTGTATACTGATTAATTACCTTTCCGCTTATCTTCATCTCTTTGTTCTTGAAGATGAAATCTACATCTGTGCTTCCTGCTTTTACATTTCTTTTGACTATATGGTCATAACCCGAATCATAAGCATGCATCACATAATATCCTGGTTTCAGCCCTTGAATTTTATAGTATCCCGTATCATCTGTTTTAACACGCCAGTGCTTGAGGAGGTCATCTGAAGGATGTGTAAAAACATTAGTATCTTTTGCAGGCTCTTTTTTCCCATTGACTTCTTTTAAAACCATTCCAGAGATTGATAATCCCGGTTCAATTTTTAAGATAATATCTTTTACATAATCGTTTTCTTTTGCTTTTAGTTCTACATTTTCTGACCTTGCTCCCTCTTTTGTCATAGCATACAGAGTAATAAGCCCCGGTCTTACATTCTCAAATTTGAAATGTTGTCCTTTTTGTTCTTCCTCCATACTAAAATTTTCATCTTCCCACTTGCCATCTGCGGACTGGTAATTTACACATCCACCTACAACAACTGTAGAAGATTTTAAAGAATCATCGACTAACACTTTTCCTTCTAATGTAACGCCTTTATTCATAATCAGAATAATGTTATCAACAGGCTTATCTTTGATTAGATACTTCTCTGATACAGTTTCAATAAACCCTTCTGCTCTTGCCCTAAATTGAAATACAGATTCCGGCATAACCGGCAGAGAAAATCTACCTTCATCATCCGTTACATCATATATCTTGCTGAGTCCTCCCTTCACATAAGTAAGATTAGCCCATTTAACAGGCTTCTTATCAGGACTAACAACAAACCCTGATACTCTCACACCTTTTGTTACGTAAATATCATCATTGACGATATAATGATTTTCATAGTCTTTACTAAAGACACCAAACGGGTCGAATAGATTTACATCAGGCTTACAAATGATATATACATCTGAAATTAATCTTATATCGTATCTTGAGTATGTTGAAGCTTCAAATACATAAACCCCTTCTTTGTTGGTTTTAGTCTTTACATCCTCAAACCCTGAACGCACTCGCAATTCTAAATCAGCCATAGGAAGTCCTGACTCTTTTTCTAATACTCTCCCTGTAATAATATATGCTTCTGTTAATTTCAAAACGACATCGTCTTTAATTTCGTCTTCGGAAATGGCAAAATACGAAGGATATGATGTGCCAAAAGTCCCCTTCTTTGCCTTAATGGAATAATGTCCGGGGATAAGTTTATCAGCAATAAATTCACCGTTTGCATCGGATTTAAATTGAGTAAAAGGAATTACACCACCTGCAAATAAAAATACATCAGCCTCAGACATCGGCTCGGATGTTTTTTCATTAATAACCTTTCCGAGGACTTTTCCAAACCTCTCCCCCCTATCAAGAATAATCTTCAGATACTCCTTATCTGGCTTGATATTGCCCAAGATTTTTCCTGTATATCCCACTGCAGTTATCATCAAAACATAAGAATTGTCCTTAGAAGAATAACCCTTCAGAGTGAATGGTTGAATTCTGAATTTTCCCTGAGAGTCGGATTTATACTCTTCATAAACTTTATCCTTCATCAATTCCTTGAGTGTGGTATATTGGATATTTTCTATAGAAATCTTTATCAAAGCCCCTGCGATAGGTTTATCTGAATCATCAATAACCGTTCCAGCGATAAATTTATTGATATGATAAATTTGGGCAGAGAGTTGGTCTTCTTGTTTTGATGAAGTCGATGCACTTTGGGGCACTTTGTCCGTTGGGGTAAATGTTTTTGGTATAGGAGAAGGTTTTTCACTTTCCAAAAAATTTGTTTCAGGCTTTACTCTTTTGTTTTGATCTTCAATAGTGATGATTTGTCGGGTAGGTGTTGTAGGGAACGGTTTCAAACCGTTCCTTACATCTGAAAGGGATTCAGAAATATTCTTGAAATGAATAAAGACTAAAAATCCTCCAATAAGCACACAGAATATAATGAGAAGAACCAGGATATTCTTCTTCATCAAAACCACCTCCGCCTTCGTCAAAAAAGTTTATATACCTATAGTTAAAAACTCGGGACAAATATACACCTTATTTTATTAAACGTTATGAAAGTGAAAATGGTTTACATAAATGCTTCTTACAGATTTTGAATTTTGGATTGTCTAAAAGACATCGTAGGTAATTGAGGTTGATAAAGCAATATTATTTTCATAACTTCTAATAGTTTTAATTTATAAAAATGTGCGGGTTATCAGTTTAGAGAAGAAGGGCCTATTAGTTACAGTAGATGAACGCTGATAGATACAGATTTCTCTTTTTAATCCTCCTCTCTCACAAGAGAAGAGGAAATGATACAAGGAAAGTTTTAAAACCGTTCCCTACCAATGATTTTTTTAGCAGTGTTAATCTGTGTTTATCCGTGGTTCATTCTTGTTTTAAATTCGTGAAGATTAGTGTGATTCGTGGTTTCAAATATTGTTTTTTCTTCGTGCCTTTTGTGCTTTCGCTGTCAAAGTATTTTCTCTATGGTTTATTTGTATTTATTCATAAAGCAAATCTTTTCCAGAGGCAAGCGTTCTGGTCTTTGCTTTTCCGCTTCAATCTGATGTTCCGAAAGTTCAGGATTCATTTTATTAGAATGCTTGCCTACTATAACAAGCGTAATAATGTGCATCTCTTCAGGAATCCCGAGAATTTCTCTCACTTTTTGTGGACTATATCCTGCGATAGGATGAGCCACGAGACCTAATTCTGTAGTCCTTAAGATAATAAATGCCGTTGCCATCCCTGTATCAAAAAGGAAATATTCTCTATCTTTAATAATGCAGTCCAAATCTTTCTTGGTGAAAACTGCGATTATCATTGAGGCTCTCTGAGCCCATTCATTGCCCTTTGATAAAGCGGAATGCATCTCCTTCAATTTCTCTGGTTCATAGACAAAGACATATCGCCAGGGTTGATTATTGAAACAAGAAGGAGTGAGTTGGGCACATTCAGCTAAGTCTTTAATTAAGTCATCTGTAATTTTCACAGATTCAAATGAGCGATAAGCTCTTCGTTCCTGAATTGCTTTTTTAACATCCATTATTTTTCCTCCATATAGAACGCAGATGAACACGGATAAAATAATAAACGCGGATAAACGCTGATTAAAAATAAAAAATCGGTGTAAATCCGCGTGAATCTGTGTCTAATTATTTGGTGTTAATCCGATAACATCCGTGTAAATCTGCATTCGATTATTTTTTGAATAGTTTATGCGGCGACGTAATAAATTTTTAAGAATTATTGTTTATAAATTATTTCCCCGTTTTCACGAGGGCAAGCTTTGGAGTGCGAAAGCTTGCTTTCGCTTTATATTAGCAGAAACTTGTTTCTGCTTCTTTTTTTGACTGGTTTGGCGAGACCAAGGTCTCGCAATCTAAAGCGGTAGCAAGCTACCGCACTCCACATATAATTGAATAATACTCTTGAAAATTTATAAAGTCGCACTACGATCGTTTATAGCTCTCTTATTGAATTGTAATAGTTTTATCGTGAGTGCCCATAATACTACACTGCGATTCAATCCTTATTTTGTTACCTTTTTCCGCATCAATCAAAACATAAGAAACTTCCTGAGCATTAGCGCTCGATTGACTCTTGAAAGTCTGTTGAATCACCATTTCATCGTTTAAATAAACCTTAATCTCTTTAATAAAATGTTTTTTGACATCGGTATCCTTTACAGGATGAGAAACTGAAATTTTCAAGGTCTTCGTCTCTTTATTAAAATCTATCATTATGTCCTTTGGGGGATGAGCTAAGACTGTGACTGAGGAGCTAATCATAAAGAGACAAAATAAAATTCCGATAATGAAGGTTTTGAAATATTTCATTTTACTTATATCCTCCTTTTTTAAGAAAATATAATAAGAAAAATGATATGCTTAATCAATTCTATCAACTATAATTTTGATTACAAAAAAATCTTTTGAATTTTAGGATTTTTACACGCCCCTAAACTAATTGTGTTCAGTCAATATTATCGAACAGGATATCTGTGAAATCTATGGTGTATTTGCTCACTCAGGCATAAGTTGTTCACTTAGCTCATATGATCTCAAGGTCAACGCTGTACTGTCTGGTATACTGCAATCCGGCAGGACTAAAAGTTCGAAGGCTGGGTATATCTTGGGCTCAAGTGTTCCCGTCCGCGCAGCTCCATCATAGTAGAACCACAAATCAATCGGCGGAGTTGTTGCTTCATCAACTGTCAATTGCTTGTTATTAGCACTACCAAAGTTGCTGAACAAGTTACCAGCAACGGCTAAATGGCTATCGCCTGTCTGTATACGAACTTTTGGAATCGGCTGGTTAACAGACGCACTCGCTACTATGGCAGTTGTAATCTTGAAGGTTGCTCTGTAAAGAACACCACCACTGAAGGTCGGCAAGGATGCTGCTAAGCCAGGATTAGCATCCCAGGAACCATATACATATGTGTTGCTGCCTAATGGATTGCCCGTGATGACCAGTCCTTCATTGTCCGCAGCTTTGGCTCCTACAGACCCAGCATTCCCACCTGTGGTGAAGGTTGTGAATGCCCAACCATTGGCTGTCCCTGAACCTATTGCAAATCCATCGATATCATTGACCAAATGTATAACAGTTCCAGTAGAATTAACTGCATAAGCGGGGTATGCATCAACTTCAGCTCTGTTCAATCCAATCGCTGCACCAATTAAGTTCACACGACCAGCAAATGGGAAGTTAAAGCCTTCAAATTGCATTATTAATGCTGAAGTCTGTCCCGTTGGTAATCCAGTAGCTTCAAAATAGATATTATAATCTCTTGGAGAAGCTTGAGGTGAAATATAATTCGAACCACCATCGCTTAAGAAACTACTAACAAAGTACAATTCACTTGCACCATTCTGTAAGCTTGTTGCTACACAAAAGTCAGGAATATCACCTGCTGTTGAACTTGACGTAACGGATGATGTTATATTCATTATGGCACGATATAACTGATTTGCACTTAAAGGACCGATATCAGGATCAGCACCACTCAGTGGACGTTTCCAAAAACTGTACGCGGAGGTGTTGTTGTAGGTTATATTCAACGCACCAGAAACCCAATTCCCCGATGAGCTACCCAGTATTGATGTAAATACCCAGCCTTCATCACCTGAGTCAAATGTATCTACTATATAGGGCCATTCATAATAGTGATCTCTTCCATTATCTTCTATAAAGATACCTACCATAGGTGATGTATAAGGAGTATCTATTCCGTCATCAAATATAAATTCGATGATTCTACTATAATCTAAGGTGGAATCCAATGGCGGAGTATTTACATATTCTAAATATAAATTGCCTGCGTCAATACCTGCTGCACCGCTATCGAGGTCTTCTGCTGTTCCAAGGACAACAGGTGCCGTCCTATTGTCAGAGGTTTCAAGAGGATGTAAAACTCCTTCAATAGAAAGTTGTAATCTTGAATCGATAATTGGTGCATAATAATCTACAACTGTATATGATATTGTTACTGGATTTGTGGAACTAAATCCGGCTCCATAAGCATATTCTTCAAAAGAAAATGGTTTACTAAAAACGAAATCATCATCTCCTGGGGTGCCACTTGGATTCCCATCATCAGCCACATCAATTTCGAGATATGGAACAGGATTGGGAAAAAGACTCATTTGTAGAACAAGGAGAGTAAAAATTGAAATAGTTAAAATAAATTTCCACATAAAAAGTCCCCCCGTTTATTAAAAGTCCATTTGATTATTTAATAATGGAATAATTATAATGATACTTAATTTGTAAAATCAATCAAAATCTATTTCTTTATTAGATTTTTTTAATCATTAATTTTATTATAAATAGAGTGTGAGGACAAGTAAGGCGTGAATTGTGGCAAAGATAAATGTGATAATAGCCATTTTTTTATGGTGTTTGAATTGCCATCTAAAAAGTCCCATTGAAAGTGTGGTGAGAAGACAAAGGTAGGTAATAATTCCTAACGGTTTGATGAAAATATAGAGATTCATACTTAGTCTCCTTTTTTCTTTGAGCAATTAATGTCTTCTTTGTGCCCTTTGTGATTAGAGTCATTAACCGCAAAGAACGCGCAAAGATCTTAAAGAGAAATCTCTGAAAAACTGCCATTTTATAGCTAAAAGCGAGATTGCTTCCCCTGTATTGAATACGGGGGAAGATTATTCAAAGTGACATATACCCCTCTCCTTAATCCTCTCCCATAATTGTAACGCAGGCATCTTGCCTGCTTTAACAAAGCCGACGTGACGTCGGCGCTACTTAGGGGAGAGGAAACGAAGGGTGTCGTTGCGAGAAACATCAGCAACAAAAACGAGATTGCTTCGTTGCCTTCGGCTCTTCACAATGACATTAAAACAGTCTCATAATATGTAGTTTTAAAAAATCACATCTAATGTATTTTTATATTTGGCATCAATAATTTTCAATCATTATTTTGATAATTATTTATATACAAAATTCTGATGAATAATGTAAGTGGAATTAATAATTTATAACATTTCTTTTATAGGTTTTCAATCAAACCACAAAAATGATTTGACTTAAATCTCGCTTTGTTTAGATTGATTTAAAAAATCATTTCATAAGTTGATGAGCTATGTTTATTGATACACATTGTCATCTGGATGATAACGCTTTTGAAAGAGATTTGCCCGAGATTATTCAGCGAGCCGAAAATTACCGTGTTGGCAAAATTGTCTCCATCGCCGAAAGCGTTGAATCCTGTTATCGAACGTTAAAACTCGCTGAAAATTTCCCTGAGGTATATGCGGTAATTGGCGTTCATCCTCATAATGCTGATTCTTTTAATGAATTGGCAAAAAGCAGATTGAAAAATTTTCTCAATCATCACAAAGTGGTTGGCATCGGTGAGACAGGTCTCGATTACTATTATGATTATTCCGAAAGAAAAAATCAGCGCAATGCGTTTATTAGTCATCTGAACGTTGCCACAGAAAATAATCTGCCTGTCGTGATTCATTGTAGAGATGCCTATAATGACCTCATAGCCATTTTAAAAGAACAGAATTTGTCTCAAATCAAAGGAGTAGTTCATTGCTTTTCGGGAAATTCAGCGAATGCAAAAATACTTATTGAAATGGGATTCTATATCTCTGTCACAGGTGCCATAACGTTCAAGAATGCTAATAAACTAAGAGAAGTTATCAAAGGAATCTCTATTGATAAATTAATGCTCGAAACTGATGCACCGTATTTAGCACCTGAACCGTATAGAGGAAAAAGAAATGAACCTTCCTATATAATTCAGATAGCTAAAACACTGGCTGAAGTAAAATCTTTATCGATTGATGATGTGGAAAGAATTACAACGCTCAATGCCAGCAAATTATTTAACATCCCGATAGAAATTGAATCCAGGATTGCCTACAAGATAAGAAATTCGCTCTATCTCAATATTACAAATCGATGTTCAAATGCCTGTGACTTCTGTCCGCGTGGAAAAGATTATGTTGTTAAGGGACATTACCTTTATTTAGAAAAAGAACCGACGGTTGAGGAAATAATCACTGCGATTGGGGATCCGAAATACTATGATGAGGTTGTCTTTTGCGGTTATGGAGAGCCAACAATAAGGCTTGATGCGATGAAAGAAGTGGCAAAATGGCTTAAGAAAAAAGGTGTTAAGGTAAGATTGAACACAAATGGTCACGGAAATGTGATAAATAAGCGAAATATTCTTCCTGAGCTTGAAGGATTAATCGACGTCATATCAGTGAGTCTTAATTCCGATAACAAGGAACAGTATTATGCCCTCTGCAATCCGACTATTGAAGGGGATGCCTTTGAAGCAGTGAAGGAGTTTATTCGTGAATCAGTGAAACATATTCCGATGGTGATTGTGACGATTGTGGCAAAACCAGAAGTTGACCTCAAAAAATGTGAAGAGTTAGCATATTCTCTCGGAGCCAAATTCAGAGTAAGAGAATATATGGAAGTAGGATAGATTCTAATTTTTCATATGTTGAGACCTACGAAATACTGACTAATGTGTCATTCCCGCTTTCGTAGGAATGACACAATACAAGTTGTTAGTTTTTCAGAGGTCTTTATTTGAGATCTCTGAAAAACTGGGATTATGGTCAACAAAAGATTGTAGGGGCGGGGTTTCCCCGCCCAGTTCTTGAGGGCGACGAGACATCGCTCCTACAATTAGTTAGTTCTTCAGAGGTCTCAACTCGCCAATTATTTCTGTAGGACGAATACTTACAAAGGAAGGAGTAAAAATCCTACAAAAAAATCAGTCAAATACCGATATGATTAGTATTTTTTATGTGATTATATTTTTAAATAATAACAGTGATTGTTTAAAAACTCATTTCAGGAACAAAAGGATGAGATTACCACGGTCACATTCGTTCGCTCGCAATGACCTTACGGGTGCTCTAGAAGCGGTTTGTAGAATAGCTCAAGTGTCATTGCGAGGATGCCGAAGGCGACGAAGCAATCTCGTCCTTATAGGTTTTTAAACAGTCATTTAATAAATATGGAATCTAACTCTAAACACTCAGGCAAAAATAAAGATTTAATAAGGAGGGAGATGAGATCAAACAAAGAGTTAATATGGGCTATCGGAAGCCCGCATAAAATAAGACATTCAGAGTTTTCTATTTAGTAAATCATCACTGAATCTGGGTAATCGTTCTAATTCATCTTCATATCTCAACCCTTTAAAATCGTATAATCACCCAGCATTTTTCAAATTTTTCAATTGACACTTAATATGGTTGTGTTATGTTGAGATATAATATTTTAAATTGTCTCAAAAAATTACTTAATCCGGGTAAATATTCTAATAACATAATAATCTCACTTTTTCGCCACTTTAGTCTTTAAGGAGTAAAATTATAATATATTAAAGGAGGGTATGACTATGAGAAAATTAGTTGCCTCAGTTGTTGTGGTATTGATTGCATTAGCCTCAGTGGCGTTTGCGCAAGGCAACACAAAGCTTGATGTCCTTTACGGTGGAGATCCAGCTCTTGCTAAAATGACAAGTGATCTCATTCAGATGCGGAAGGCAGTAATAGAAGGTAAGTCATTGCAAGCAGCGGTTAGCAAAAATGCACCCCAGGCACTCCGTAATGGGAAATTGCAGTGTATCATCGGTGCAAAAGCTATCACTGATGATCTCCTGAAAGCTTGTGCTTCAGCCAAATTAGAGGTAATTGGAACCTACACTTATACTGGACTGAACCAGATAGTTGTTCGTTGTTCAGACCCGAAACAACTTGATGCCATTGCAAAGCGTTCTGATGTTCGTGGAATTGCTCCTGAACCTCTCGCAAAAACCTTAGTTGGTGCAGTAACAAGTCAGGCAGACATCTCTATCAACGCTGATGATGCACGGACAACTTATGGTGTGAATGGTTCCGGGGTTCGTGTTGGTGTAATGAGTGACAGCATTTTTGACACACGAGGTGGAACACCTCCAGGTGTTTATCCCGGAAATCATACAGGGTCTCTTGACCAAGTATCGGGTGATTTACCAGCAAGTGTCTGGGTAATCGATCCAGGACCAGGTGGTAATACCGATGAAGGTAATGGTATGGCACAATTGATTTACGACCTTGCTCCTGGTTGCAGTATTTCATTTGCCTCAGCCTTTACAAGTTATGCAGCTTTTGCTTCAAACATCACAGCCTTACGCACTGATGTAACAAACCCAGCGAATATAATCGTTGATGATGTTTACTACTTTGTTGAACCAATGTACCAGAATGGACCTATTGCCATTGCGGCTAATAATGCCTATGCAGCAGGTGTTCCTTATTTCAGTTCTGCAGGTAATTTTGCTGACCAGGGTCACGAGAGAAACTATGTGGACATTGTTCCACTCGCTGACGATCAGCTTTGGTGGCCCTCAGGCGATGACCTTCACGATTTTGGTGTTGCCTCAGGTCTGCCATCTGACCCTTACCTTACCCTTAGTCTTCCCTCAGGAGGTTACGTCATTGCTACTCTCCATTGGGATGAACCTTATGGTGGCACTTATGGTGCTGGTCCTGGCTCCCAGGCGGACCTCGACTTATTTCTTGTTAACACTGCCGCAGTTCCAAATCCTGGAAACACAGTTGCTTTGAGTGCAAATACTCAGGGTGTAGTAGGGTCTCCTGCTGGTGAAGCGTGGGAGTTTATCAATACATCGGTCGGACCAGGAACCTACCATCTTGTTATCGATAACTACTGGATTGCTGGTCGTAGTGATACTTCTATTCCACCGCTTTTGCTTAGTCTAATAGTCGAGGTAGGAGGCTCGGGCGCTATTGTTGTTGATTTTGCCTATTTGGGAGACCGCACTATCTATGGTCATAATGCTGCAGAGAATGCTATGGCAACAGCGGCGATGTTCTATGGTGAAATTAATTCTAATGGTGCACTTCAAGATGGTCCAGCGCTTAATGTTGAGCTGTTTTCATCCCTCGGTGGCAATCTACCATTTTACTTCTCTGATAATGGTGTAACGCGGTATCCAGTAGCTCAAACGCGCTTCAAACCCGAAATCACAGGTCCTGATGGAACAGATACAACCTTTTTCGGGGGCGGTGACTATGAACCCAATGGATGGCCCAACTTTTATGGGACTTCAGCGGCAGCACCGCATGTAGCGGCGGTAGCAGCACTGATGCTTGATGCCGCGCCAACTCCTATAACACCCGCACAAGTTTATAGCAATATGAGAAGCACAACAGTTGACGCTGAAACCGCAGGACCAGATTTCTGGTCAGGTGATGGATTAATTGATGCAAATAATGCGGTTCAGATAACTCCAATTGTAGATTGGATTCTATATTAATAATAATAAGACTCAAAGTCTAACAAAGATATAGGATAAACTTTATCACACAATCTAGAAGTGTTATTATAGAAGATTTCTTAATACAATTTTAAATGTAGGGAGCTTTTAATGAGCTCCCTACTTTTTATTTTAAGAATATTTATTATATTGACCCGAATAAAAACTTCTGATAACAATTCCTTCACATAATATTAAGGATTATTAACAATCGACCCAATGAGAAAAAGATTACCTGACAAATATGGGCATTTTGGAGAGTTTGGTGGAAAGTATGTCCCCGAAACTTTGATGACAGCTCTGAATGAGCTTGAAAGAGAATATTTGAAGGCGAAAAGTGACCCGAAATTTAAAAAGGATTTGGATTATTATTTAAAAGAATATGCGGGTAGACCTTCTCCACTTTATTTTGCAGAAAGATTGACAAATAAATTAGGCGGTAAGGTGAAGATATATCTTAAACGTGAGGATTTAAATCATACGGGGGCTCACAAGATAAATAACACAATTGGACAGGGCTTATTGACTTTACGATTGGGTAAAAAGAGAGTTATTGCAGAGACAGGTGCAGGGCAACACGGCGTGGCTACGGCAACTGCTGCCGCTTTGTTTAATCTTAAATGTGACGTGTTTATGGGAGAAGAAGACATTGAAAGACAGAAATTGAATGTCTTCAGGATGAAATTATTAGGTGCGGATGTGATTCCTGTTTCTTCGGGAACAAAGACCTTGAAAGATGCGATGAATGAGGCGATTCGTGATTGGATGGCAACGGTTGATAATACTCATTATGTTATTGGAACGGTCTCAGGACCCCATCCTTATCCGATGATGGTTCGTGATTTTCAATCAGTTATTGGAATCGAGACAAAGAAACAGATTTTGAAAAAAGAGAATCGATTACCTGATGTAATTGTTGCTTGTGTGGGTGGTGGAAGTAATGCAATGGGAATTTTTTATCCGTTTCTAAATGATAAAGATGTTCAATTAATAGGCGTAGAAGCGGCTGGCAGAGGGATTCGCACAGGAAAGCATGCGAGTAGTCTCGGTTTTGGAGATATCGGTGTATTGCACGGCTCAAAGCAGTATCTTTTACAGACAGAAGATGGGCAGATAAAGCCGGCTCATTCGATTTCTGCTGGGCTTGATTATCCTGGCGTGGGACCTGAACTTTGTTACTTGAAACAAATAAAAAGAGCCACTTATGTTTCGATAACGGATAAAGAGGCACTCGAAGGATTTGAACTATTAACAAAGTCAGAAGGGATATTACCAGCTCTTGAAAGTGCTCATGCAGTTGCGTATTTGAGAAAACTTATTCCGAAAATGAAAAAAGGGAACATAGTTGTTGTCAACCTTTCTGGACGCGGTGATAAAGATATTGGCATCATTGCAAAGGTGATGGGAATTGAACTGTAGCGGTTTGATTTATCAAACCTTTGTCTTGTTTCCAAGCCCCTGCTTGGGAACAAGACAAAAATTAAATTTTCTCTGCGGACTCTGCGTCTCTGCGTGAAAATAAATATCTAAATATTTCTTTAACAATATTTTAAGGCATATGATGAATAGAATTGATAAATTATTCAAAAAGAAGAAAAAGGTGTTAATTATCTTTTTAACCGCTGGTGACCCTGATTTGAAGACAACTGTGGGATTAGTTCGGGAATTGGAAAAGAGCGGGGCGGACCTGATTGAATTAGGTATTCCTTTTTCGGACCCGTTAGCCGATGGTCCCGTGATTCAGAAAGCATCGCTACGGTCGCTGAATGCTGGAACTACAGTTAAAAAAATACTTAACGCTGTCAGCGAAATCAGAAAATATTCTGATATCCCTATTGTTTTATTTACAGCTTATAATCCAATATTCAAATATGGAATAAAAAAAATAGTTCAGGATGCGAAGTGTATGGGAGCTGATGGTTTTCTTGTTCCGGATTTGCCACCTGAAGAGTCTAACGAGCTTTTACGATTGTCAAAAGCTCAGGGTTTAAAAATGATTTTTTTACTTGCACCCACGACAAAAAAGGAGCGTATTAAGTATATCGCTAATAAGGGTTCGGGGTTTTTATATTACATATCATTGATGGGCGTTACAGGTGCGAGAGAAAGTCTTGCGAGAACCATTAAGGAAAAAGTAAGAGAAATAAAAAGCATCACTAACAAACCAATTGTGGTGGGTTTTGGTGTTTCACGACCCGAACACGCTAAAGAGGTTAGTCGATATGCTGATGGAGTTGTGGTAGGAAGCGCTGTTGTGAAATTGATTGAGAAGTATGGGAAACAAAAAAGGGTATTTAAAGAAGTTGGAGATTTTGTTAAAGGCTTGAAAATGGCTATGGGAGTGGATCAATGAGGGAATTTGTAATTTCAAATTGAGGTCTCTGAAATACTTCAAAAACAAGATTGTTTTGCCTGTCATGCTGAACTTGTTTCAGCATCTTAATTGAGATTCCGAAACAAGTTCGGAATGACACAGTAAGAATAGTAACTTTAAAACGAGATTGATTCGTCGGCTTTGCCTTCTCACAATGACATCTTAATGTTTCTGTCATTCTGAGCGAAGCGAAGAATCTCGTAGTTTTGTCAGTATTTCAGAGCTCTCAAATTATTCTCTGCGTTCTCTGCGACTCTGCGTGAAATAGAAAATATTTTGAAGGATAATCGTATGAAAACAAGAAAGGCAACGATAAAGAGGAAAACAAAAGAGACGAGCATCGAATTAACCTTGAATCTTGATGGTGAAGGAAAGTACGAAGGGAAAGTCGGGATAGGATTTCTGGAACATATGCTTGAACTTTTTGCGAAACACGGACTTTTCGATTTGAAAATTGTTGCTCAAGGCGATGTGCAAGTTGATTATCATCATCTTACCGAAGATATTGCGATATGTTTAGGACAGGCTCTGAAAAAGGCTCTGGGGGATAAGAAGGGCATAATTAGGTACGGTAATTTTGAATTACCGATGGAAGAAACCCTTGTTAAATGCGCTGTAGATATTTCTGAGAGACCCTTGCTTGTTTACAATGTCAATATGCCGAAGGGGAAAGTTGGTGATTATGACGTTGAACTAACAGAAGAATTTATGAGGGCATTGGTGAATAACGGTGGCTTGAATCTTCATTTGAATTTAATATACGGTTCCAATTTGCACCACATTAACGAAGCCTTATTCAAAGGGCTTGCGAAGGCACTCTCACAAGCAACAAGGATTGATAAAAGAATAAAAGGCGTAATGTCAACCAAAGGGAGAATTTAAGACTGACAAAATAGCCACGAAAATAAACAAAATTTGTATTAACAGGGATAGACAGGATTAACAGGATAAATAAAAAAATTATCCTGAGTATCCTGTATATCCCTGTTAATTTTTTCCTTATTAATCTAATTCATTAAAAATTTTTCTTGAAATTACCTTAATAACATCATATTTATTCATTGTTTGAATTAACTAAAAGTTAAAAACTATCCCACTATGAGTGAGATTCTTTTATGTATATATTCCATAGGAAGAATTTCAAATATTTTGCTTTTATAGTTGTTGTTTCAATAGCTCTTTTTTTTATTTCCTGTTCAAACTTTAAAGATGAGAAAAAGAGCATCAAGTTTGTCTGGTTTGGAAGTGAAGTCGAAGAAAAAGTCATCAGAGAAATAGTAGCAGATTTCGAGAAAGAAAATCCTGACATAGAAGTTGTAATTCAGATGGTTGAATGGATGCGATTCAATGAGAAACTAAAAACAATGCTTTTAGGAAGAAGGGCTCCGGATATATCCCGAATCTCAGTTCAGTGGTGCAAAGGATATGCAGAGTTAGGTGCATTTACAGATATTTCTGATTTGATTCCAAAGGAAGAGATTGATGACTTTGTTGACCCTCGTCTTGCTTCTTGTAAAGATGGGACTATACTTTTTGGATTACCTCACAGCTCTATAGGTTTGATGATGTTTTATAATGAGGATGCTGTAAAGAAAGCGGGAATAAAAATTCCTGAGACTCCTGAGGAATCCTGGACCTGGAAAGAGTTAGAAGACAATTGCAAGACGGTGATGGGAAAAGGTGGAATACAATATGGCTGGAGTACATTTCGTGGATTTTTCCCGTTCATTCCATTTTTTTATCAGAACGGAGGGAGGGTATTTAACGATGAACTTACCCATTCCACGTTTGCCAGAAAAGAAAACGTAGAGGCGTTGGAATGGTTTATAGACCAGCATAAAAGGGGGATTGCACCCATTTCATCGTGGACAGGAGGTGACCCAGGGGCTGATTTATTTATGCGTGGATTTTGCGCATTTCACATCACTGGCAATTGGAGTTTAGTAACATTCTCGAACAGAATAACCGAGTTCAAATGGGGCGTGACTTATCTTCCCAGACAAAAAAGGCGAGCAACAAATATCGGTGGAGAAAATTTAGTTATCTTTAATACGAAAAATAGAGAACCAGCGGTTAAACTTTTAAGGTTTATGACAGGTAAAGAACAGATAGAGAGATTTTCAAAAAAAGCACTTTTCATTCCAACGCGAAAATCTCTTTTAGAATCAGGATTTGAGTATGAAAAATATAATGAGTTTATGAAAAAGTTTGTGATTCAATCAAAGGATTTTGAACCGGAATGGGCAGTCGAACAGAGCCTGACAGAATTCTCTGAATTAGAGAATGACCTCTTGAAGAACGTGGAATTAGCGGTATTAGGACAAGAGACTCCCGAAGAGGCTATGAAAAGCGTTGATAAGGAATTTGATAATTTAAGGAAATAAAAGAGAAACCGCGAATCGCGCGAATCTTCACGAATATGAATTGTAGGGGCGTATCGCAATATGTTCCGATAGTGTCATTCTGAGCGAAGCGAAGAATCTCGTAGTTTATTTGATTTTTAAGATATCTCAGTTTGCATTTATGATTCATATAAAGCCGTTTAAATTTGTGTTAATCTGTGTTCAATATTTTAAATTAGTAAAATATTTTTATGAATAAACCGTTATGCTAAAGAGAGACATTAGAGAAAATATTAATGCTTATGTGTTCTTGCTGCCTGCGTTGGTTATAATCGCAACGTTCTCTTTTATCCCAATTATTTCAGCATTCATCTTGAGTTTTTGTAAGTGGAAGATACTCGGGAATCCTGAGTTCATCGGTCTAAAAAATTATATTAGTGTATTTAAGGATTCTGTATTCTGGACTGCGTTGAAAAATACGGCATATTACAGCTTTACAACTGTTCCTGCGGGATTGGTATTAGCATTAGGTAGTGCATTACTTCTTAATCAAAAATTGAAAGGGCGAGTCTTCTTTCGTGGTGTAATATTTTTCCCTGTCACCATTGCAATGATTGTCATATCACTCATCTGGGGATGGATGTTCAGTGAACATTATGGAATAGTGAACTTTGTGTTAGAAAAAATTGGAATTGCACCACGAAATTGGCTAAGTAATCCCAAAATCTCATTGCCCGTCATAATGGTAATGAGCGTTTGGAAAGGCTTTGGATATGGGATGGTGATTTATCTTGCGGCGTTGCAATCGATTCCTGAAGTCTATTACGAAGCGGCGAAGATTGATGGGGCAAGCCCCTGGCAAAGGTTCTGGAATATAACCTTGCCTCTATTAAATCCGACAACGTTATTTGTTCTTGTAGTTGCATTCATTGGCTCTTTCCAGGTCTTTGACCAGGTGTACGTTTTGACAAGAGGCGGTCCAGGACACGCCACTACAGTTATGGTTTTATATTTATATGAAGAGGCATTTGGTAGTAAATACAGGATGGGACGAGCCTGTGCCATTGCGTATATCTTGTTCCTCATAATAATGGTCTTTACGATCTTGCAGATAAAAGTCTTTAAAGAGAAAGGATTTGAGAGGTAAGAAAAGAGAAACCGCGAATTTCGCGAATCTACGCGAATTAAATTTAAATGAATTTATAGTAAATATTGTAATTCATCTTTAAGTAGGGGACTTTATTATTATGGAATTGTTATTCAAAGATGAAGTATATAAAATAATTGGGGCAGCAATCGAAGTTTACAATACATTAGGTTCAGGCTTTCTTGAAGCGGTTTATCAGGAAGCGTTAGAAATAGAATTTAACTTACAGCAAATACCGTATGCATCTCAAACGATGTTACCTATCTATTATAAGAATAGAAAGCTAAAGAAGGAATATATAGCAGATTTCATAATATGGAATGAAATAATTGTAGAACTAAAAGTAGAAGAGAAAATAACTAAAATGGATGAGGCACAGATTTTGAATTATCTCAAAGCCTCAAAGAAAAAATTGGGACTATTAATAAATTTTGGAAACAAAAAAGAATTGGATTGGAAAAGAATAGCAAAATCTAAATGAACTAAATTTAAGAAAATTCGCGTAGATTCGCGTGATTCGCGGTTAAGGGTATCTTATGAATCAAAAGCTGAAAATAGGAAAGGCGTTTAGTTATGTAGTATTAATTTTTGTTTCCTTCATTATGCTTTTTCCATTTTTTTATATGTTTGTAACCGCCTGTAAAGATGAGTCGCAGTTTATCAAAAAAAGTTTTTTCCCGAATCCCTGGCATCTCGAGAATTTTTATAAAGCTTGGACAAAGGAACCATTCACACTCTTCTTCATAAATAGTCTCATCGTTGCTGCGATCACAATGTTCTTAGCTGTCTTTATTTCCTCAATGGGAGGTTTTGTATTTTCAAAATATCGTTTTAAAGGAAAGAATATTATTTTTGGGATGATACTGGCGACGATGATGGTTCCTGCTCAGGTCACAATGATACCGAATTTTATGATTTCAAGTCGACTTGGATTACTTGATAGTTTCGGAGGTTTAATTATACCCGTGTTGCCATTAGCTTTTGGAATTTTTATGATGAGGCAATTTATGTATTCTGTGCCGACGAGTTTAATAGAGGCAGCGAGAATTGATGGCTCGAATGAATTTGGCATTTATTTTAAAATTATGCTTCCCTTATGCAAACCTGCCCTTTTGACTCTCGGAATATTTACCTTTATGTCGAGCTGGAATAATTTTATGTGGCCCCTGATTATTTTGGACACCCCAACCAAATATACTATTCCAATTGGGTTATTAAGGTTTGCTCAACAATATGACACGCAATTTCATTTTCAGATGGCGGTATCATTACTAAGCATATTGCCAATAATGATACTCTTCATCCTTTTCCAGAGGGCATTTGTGCAAGGTATGGCATTGACAGGGATAAAGGAATAAAAGAAGATATTAACCGCGAATTTCGCTAATCGACGCGAATAAGAAATATTAATTAGCGTTTATTAGCGTGATTCGCGGTTTAAACTTTCTTCGTAGTTTTAGTTACGGTTGTTCCCCTTCTCCAATCCCTAAAATCCACCGGAAGGTTCCGATAATATTTATTGCCATTCGTCTGACAATGCTATCCCAAATAAACTGCCTCTTCAACCGTTGATAACTTTTTTCAAGCTCTATGGTTTCTTTAATTGTTTCATCAGAGATCGGTTTAACTAAAAAGACGGCGTCTTTCGTTTTCCTTTTTACCCATTCCCCTTCCGGAGAGGGTCCAAATTCTTCACCGAATGTCTTTTGTATATCCATAATTAGTCTCCTAAAAGTTGTGAAAAATACTTGGTGAAATTCTCGATGAGTTCGACTTTATCATCTGAAAAAGTGGTCTTGCTATTCGAGTCAAAACTCAAAATTCCCAGAACTTTATTATTTTTTAGAATCGGAACGCATAAGTAACTTCTTCTATCACGGACAAATTTTATTGACTGCTTTTCGGAGAAACCGAGCGATGAAATCATCGATTCAACAAAATTCCCTTCAACAATGAATTTCACAATTGAACGAGACCTAAAGCATTTTCCAGCAACACCCTGATTCAACCCAATCTTCCATAAACCATAAGTTCTCTCACTTCCCCTATCAGTTATTCGTATCCTCTGAATGAAACATCTGCCCAAATAAGATGGAATCAAGAGCGTTAGACGAATGTCTTGTACGCGGTCAAAGTTCAACGCATCATACAGAATCCTCATCAAGATATAAATCGGATTATTAATACTGGCAACGTTGTAAAGAAACTCAATTAGCGGTAACAAGAGGAAAATGAGGGCGGGTAATATTGCTAATACATAAAATTTGAGAATCCATAATTGGGCGATAGCAATCCCACAGAATAATCCCAAAATAGGAATTATGAAAACCCTGATTGTATTTTTCATATGTTTTTCCCCTAAGTGTCATTGCAAGCCACTGGTAGAACAGGCATCTTGCCTGTTAAATTAGGGCAGACAAGAATGCTATCCCAGCAGTGAGCGTGGCAATCTCGCTTTTTAGTATTTTATATTGTTATTTCAAAAATATCCATACATAAAAATCCAAAACAAAAATTCTACAAAGTGATGACTTTGTCAACTATTTATTAATCCGAAAAATAGAACACGGATAAACACGGATTGATACGGATTTTCACAGATGAAAAAAGTTGAACCACGAAGTGCACGAAAGACACGAAAAATTGTTAGATGGAATATTCAAAATTACTATAACAAAAATTAAGATCAAGAAATCCTATTTGTCCTTGTAATCCTGTTTATCCTGTCAAAATAAACGTTGTTTTCGTTGTGCCGTTTTGGTAAAAAATATAAAATTGAAGATTTACGCAAATAAGAGCTGATTAGAACCAGATTTTAATTTACAAAAATCTGTGTATATCCGTGTTAATCCGCGTCTATCAGTGGTCTATTATTTTTTTCTCTGCGGTTTATTTTTTACTTGAATTATCTTCTTGACAAATTCTTATTAATAAGGCATTAATACTCCCTAAACTTAAGAAAGGTAGGTGAAATACTTTGAAAAAAGGATTTACATTAATCGAATTATTAATCGTTGTCGCCATCATTGCCATTTTAGCGGCGATAGCTGTGCCAAACTTCCTCGAGGCACAGGTGCGGTCTAAGGTCTCAAGAGTAAAAGCAGATATTCGTTCATTAGCTACTGCTGTGGAATGTTACTGTATTGATAATAACAAATATCCTTTATCAACCCATCCATTATATGGTGACCCAGTGGGAGGACCGAGTGGAATATTTAGATATGGACCTCCGGGTTCTATTACAACTCCAATAGCATACATAAGTAATGCGAAAATTATTGACCCATTTGCTGTTGATGCTCAATCTGGTGGACTACCTATGGATGAAGTTGTTTTTACCTGGAACAATTTTACTGATATAAACACATCATGGTTTTATATCACGCCGGCAAGGGTAGATTATTATCTTGGTTTCTATGGACAATGGAGAATTGGTTCAATAGGACCTGACCGAAATTGGTATAATAATCCTTCAAGAATATTTGATAATAGAAACACAATTGTCTATGATCCAACAAACGGAACAATAAGTGTTGGCAATATCTGGCGTAGTCAGAATCATGGAGAAGTTACTCGCTCTCCTTATCTGGATAGCGAATTATAAAATCAGAAATTAAATAACATAATTATCAAAAGGGAGGAATTAATTTCCTCCCTTATTTTTTTCCGTTGAATATTTTTCTGTCAGGTGAATATTAATTTTGTATATTTTGGGAAATAGATGTTCTCAGTATTGACCTCTGAAAAATTAAGAGATTCTTCGCTGCTCCTTCACTGCGTTCAGGACTTCGGCTCAGAATGACAATTCCAATTTTGTCATTGTGAGGAAGCGAAGCTGACGAATCAATCTCGTTTTTGAAGTTCTTCAGAGACTTTAAATTGTTAAAAGTTATGACTTAACATAACATATTTTATACGATCAATCACATTATAACTGCGCCACTTAATTTTTTTGTTCCTTTTCCTGTGTCTTTTCAGGTTCTTGGGGTAATTTTTGTTCTTGTTCTTGAGTTTTTCCCTGTTCCTGTTGAGTTTTTTGGATAGTTTCCCCTTCCTTCATTTTTTGTAATTGTCCAAGAATTTCTTCTATTTTCGCTTTTGAAGAAGAATCAGGAAATTTCTGCAGGAATTCATTAAATAACGTTATTGAGGTATCGACTTCTCCCTTCATAACGTAAAGAAGCGCCTTGAAATACATCACATTTTCTATTTTCTTATCTTGAGGAAATTTCTTTATAAACTCGTCATATATTTCAATTGCCTTATCAAAATTCTGTTCTCCTATCGCAAATGAGCCTTGATAGAAAAGTGCTTCAGCATAGTATCCCTTCTTGTTCTCGGAATCCAATTTCTTTACGGTTTCAGCCACCGCCTTCGAACTTTCCATATCTCCGGATTCAAGATATTTAACAAAAAGTTTAAAAGCGAGTTCTACATCTTCAGGATTCTTTTCCACAGCTTCTTTTAATGATTTGAATGTCCCAATCCCTTCCTTAACTTCTTTTAATTTATCTAAAAATTCTTCAACCTCATAATAACTGGAGAACCTATCTATTAACTGGGCATTGCTATCGAGGATTATGTAAGTTGGCATTCGGGTAATATTGTATTTCTGGGCAAATTCCTTGTTTTTATCCACATCAATTCTCAATAAAACCATTTCTTGCATTGCCTCGACGACTTTTGCATCAGCGAATGTTTTATCCATCATCTTGCAAGGCGCACACCAATCAGCATAGAAATCAATGAATATATTTTTGTTCTTTTCTTTTGCAGATTGAAAAGCGGAAGCATAGTCCGTTGACCATCTATCATCTTTTTTTACTTCTTCTTTCTTTGATTCATCCTTTGCAACCTCATCGTTTTTAATCTCAACTTTCGGAGCTTCATCTTTTGTGGTTTCGTTCTTCTTTACTTCTTCGCTCACCGGCTCATCTTTTACAGCTTCATCCTTTTTCTCCTGACAAATAGCTACAGATAAGTAGGCACATAGAATCAAAGTCAGAAAAATAGTTAAATAGCGATTCATATTTTTTTACCTTTCATAAAAACTAAATATATGAAAGCTACAGATGAAATATTTTCCTGTCAATTCAATAAAGAAATAATTTTATCTCTGAGGCAAAATGATATTTAACCGCGAATCACGTGAATCTTCGCTAATTTTTATAAAATTTAATTTTTAATTTGATTCGCGAAGGTTCGCGCAATTCGTAATTTATCTTTGATTTTTAATTTGCAATTCATGAAGAGTAGTGTGATTCGTGGTTTCCAATCCTGAAATAAATTCAGGATGACATTGTTTAGTGGATGGAATCGAAATAGCTCTGGACGCACTTTTTGTAGTAATTGGGGATTTCTTCCCGTCTGATTGAATCTTTCTGTGTCTCGGTATATTCAGCCAAAATATTTTTTAATTCCGTTTCGGGCTTAACAGGAGTAGGTTTCAATGGCGCTGTGATTTCCTTCATTCCCTTTTCTAATTTCAGATTTCCTTTTACATACTCATCTTTAGCACTCAATCCACCAAGTCTTACTGGCTTATATAAGCGGATGAACTCTTCTTGCCACTGAGATTGATTTTTCGACAATCTATCTTTTGTGCCATGTCCTTTCTGGACAGCATAAGGAGCACCCTCTTCATTTGTTGTTCCAACACCTGCTTCTGGACCGCTTACGCTTGAGTCTTCTGAAGGATTCTTTCCACCTTCTTTGCCTTCTGATCCTTCAGCTCCTGAACTAATTGACTCGGATTTTTGTGATTGTGGTATACTTGCGAGGTTAGCATTTTGAGACCCTGCCATTGCAATTATCATTTGTGAATCTTTGAGTGAGTTAGCTAAATTCTGGAGGTCCCCCGCCTCCTTTTGTGATGTTCACCCCATTCCACAGGATTCTTTAGAAGACTTATCCAATTCCTGCGATGCTTGTTGAAGTTCATTTTTGTTTAGAAGCTGAGCAGTTTTTTGCAGACTTTCTTTAAGAGGATTCTCGTTTCCCATCAAATCGGAAAGCCTTGAGAGTTCTTCAGCAGTTTTTGTTAAATCCCCCGGGTTAATTTCTTTATTTGCCAATTTTTTAGAAAGCTCTGAAAGAGTTTTAGAAGCTGACTCGTAATCCTTATTTTTAAATTCAGAAGAGAGTTTTCGCAATTTGTCAAAATCGGTCGTTCGATTAATATTATTATTGAGTTTTTTATCTGATGATATTTGGTCTTTTGCCTTCTGTAATTTTTCAGATAGCTCTGATATTTTTTGCATAGCTTCTTTCCTGGTAATTTTTTGGTTCTGAAGCTCTTTGGAGAGTTTTTTTAGCTCGGTAACAGCTTTTTTCCATTCCGGAGATTTTGTGTTATCAATCTTCTTTTCCAGTTCGATACCTTTCTTGTCCAGTTTCTGAGCCTCTTGTAGAATTGTTGATTTTGTGACTTCTTCAAGTTTTCTTTTTTTACCTAACTTTAACAAGTCATAGTCCGGCACAAGGGAATAAATAAAGAGTGAGATAATTACAGGAATAAAAATGTATTTTGCAATAGGGGAAAGTCGGATTGCGAAAGCCTCTCTGGGATTAATACTGTTCAAACATTGTTGAGCATCATTTTTGAGGGCATCAATGAAGAGATTATCTGTCTTCTCTAATAATAGAGCTGACGATATACGTTCTTTTAATCCCAATTTTTTATCAATTATTAGTGCAATTTGAGTTGGTGAGATTCTTGAAATAAAAAAGTCGAGTAGCGCATATAGAAGTGAAATGACGATAGCAATTTCTAAAACCGTTATAACATACAGATTGAAAGAGAATAATTTAGACAGGAGTATTGCTAAGAAACCAAGAATAAAGGTCCATAATGATGCGATGAAAAAAGAGTTGATGAATTTGTTGACCTTTAGTCTGATAGCGATTTCCCTGAATGTTCTGTTTTTTTCTATCATATTAGTAAAGTCCACGTTTTTTCTCTGTTAACACATCGTTCTCTATGTTCTCTGCGTTCGGTCTTGTTCCCAAGCCCAAGAGACTATGTCGCAATTAGATTTTAGTAACCCACAATTTCAATTGTGGGTTATTTTGAAATAAAAAGACGTTCCGTAAAAACCGTTTAAACGATTTTTTTATTAAAAAACTTAAATAAAAATCCCCACAATTAGAATATTTATTTTATACCCATAGATAATAAATTTTTTAAAAATTATTGTTCACAAATCTTTAACATAAAAGAGCGCTCTCAATAGCCTCTTTAGCCCCAGAGGGGCGAAATATCTATAGCCCAGACCGTCAGGTCTGGGTAAAAAATACAAATCTCTCTGTGATTTATCTCTTGTCCCAGCCCCGAAGGGGCGACAGATTAGACAGATTGAGTCTGGTAACGGACAAGGCTCTGTCGCTCCTTCGGGGCTGGAAGAGTAATTAATAACACATTGTTATTGCTCATTAACCCCGACTTGCCAGTCGGAGCTACAATTGTATCGCCCTTACAGGGCTTATAAGGAATAATTCCGAACTACCTCTTACAATATGCTTATTATTGAAATACTTATATAGTTGTTTGTGAACAATATGTTTGGAAAATTTATTATCTATGGGCTACTAATAAACAAATAATTATGACACAGCCTCACGGGCTTGGGAACGAGACGGTCATATCTTCAATTTGTTCTCTGTGGACTCAGCGTGATAAAATTTTTGTAGACCAGTGTGTGAACAGGCAGGATGCCTGTTCTACCAGTGCAACAAATACACAGTGGGGGCGGTTCACGAATTGCCCCTACTGTAGCTTTACACTTAACCCTCAAGGTTTATCTGAAATAATTGTATTTGGATTGATGATTACCCAGATATCTTCATCAGCCTGCCATTTGCCTTTGCGATAAATTTTGTTGGGTCCAGCGCTTGTAATTGTATAGTACTCATTTCCTGTCGGTGACAAATGCTTCTCATAATAAATGTCCGTTCCCCATCTATCCTTTACTGGATAAGGAGTTTGGGGTGGAATATAAGGACCTTTCCAATTCTGCACACCAGGATTTTCCAACAATACCTTTAATCCTTCTTCTTCCGTTGGAAATCTTTTCACATCTTTTGCAAATCTGATAACTCCTTCTTTCAACACGTCCAGAGCATCACCCACCTGATTCCATTTAACTTGTTTATTGGATTCGTCCATCATCTGCGCATACATTTTTTGTTCCATTGCTGTTTGTTTACTCATATCCATTATAACATCTCCACCAACGGGGAACATCACTGCAACACCCATCATATCTTCGACCCATTTATCCCACTCTTCCCATTCTCTCCTATCCACTTCTGTTGTTGGTGTCAATGCAGAAAGATACGTATCAAGTTTTATTGACCAGGCTTGATTTGCTTGAACATCAACCTTTTCACCTGTTTTCTCAATCAAGACAGAGACTAATCCCTCCAGAACCGCAATTCTTTCCTCGTTTCCCGGGAGCAATTCAACTTTGAATATTGTTCCTCTGACTCCTGCAACTACACCTGGTGTTTGAACCTGAAAATTTATATTTTGAGCTGCGGTCTTTTCAATTTTAGTCCAGATTTTCCCTCCCAACAACTTGATTTTAATGTTAGTATTTGTCGCATCAGCATAGACAACTTGAATATGAGAATTAATCGGAAGTCTTATTTCGCCTCTACCTTTTAGATCGATTATTGTTTTTCCGACAGTGGTTTTTATTTCGTCCTGGACGTATATTGGGTCGCCAAGCAATGCTTTTCTAAATTCCGTTGCAAGGGACTTAATCAAAGCATCCTGCTCAATAAGTTTGAATGAGCCTACGATTAATTTTTTTAGTATTGCGGTTTGTTCTTCAGAAATTTCTGTAGAAGGCTTCTCTTTTTCAACAATAGGTTCAGGAGTGGGTGGGATAAGAGATGGCGTTGCACGAGGTTTGGGAGTTATCTGGACTTCTTGTGGAGTTATTTTAGCTTGAACTGGAGTCTCTTCTCCCCATTCTTCTTCAGGTTTTTCTATTGGAACTTCCTTCGGTAATATTGGTGTTGGTTCAATTTGTGGAGTTGGAATTGGTGTTGGCGTAGTCTCCTTTAAGATTAGTTTAGGAGGTCTTTCGATGCGTGGCGTGACCATAGGCACTGGTGTAAGCGTTATTTCTTCCTTCTGTCCTGTAGTTGGACTCTCTTTAACAATTTTAGAAATCCTTGACCTTGGAATAATCATTTTGCCTGAAGAGGTATTGAGAGTTATTGCCTCATCACTCATCGTTAGAATAGTGCCTTCAACTGTTGAGCCTTCACGCATATAAAGGGTGTCAGCAAATAAATTGCAGACCGAACATAACATTATGATTATTAAAAATAAGAGCGGTAAGATTTTCATAAGGTAATTATTTTGATTCATTTTTGTTCTATCCATCTTTTGCCAATAATTGAAATAAAAACTATTATTACTTAATAAATATTATATAACACAAAATTTTTTTTACGACATCATTTTTAAGCAAAATGTAGAAACGTATAAGTTTGCATTTACCACTCCGTTATAAGAACATATATGTTGTAAGGTGTATCAGGAACGCCAAAGATCAGATTGAAAGTATAGATTAAACTCAGTAAACAAACCGGTATAATTTATTGTTTCCCGTCTCAAATTCTAATTCGAGATAGCCTTGTTTTATCATTTCATCCATTCCGACTTTCTTATTTATAGGGTGATTATCTTCATTCGGCACATAAAGATAGTATGTAATACCAAGAGATTTAAACAAGTCTAATTTTTCTTTAGTTTCTTTCATTTGATAAGTCTTCTGAATTTCCCAATCGTCAAGATGAATAAGTTCTATTCCCTCATTAAAGCATAAATGGCGGTTCTCATGGGTGAGTAATTTTAAATGTTTAGTTTGTTTTTCTCCTTTTTTAAGAGGCTTTAACTTTTGGTCGAGTTCGTTTATGTACTCGAACATATCCTCATCCGCACCAAACCGTAATCTCCAGAATGTCTCTTTGTCCATAAAAGGTCTTCGTAATGCGATAAGTGTCATACTTTCTGCATTGACAAGTTTCATCCCTTTCAGGCTGAAAGCTAATCCTGGCATTATCGCAATGTATAAACTCAAAATTATAACAATATATCTTAGCACTGTTTTATTCCATAAATCTACTATAAAAAATGTCATTACGGCAAAAAGCGGGATGATAATTATAATCTGATAGAGATAAAAACTCGCAATGGCATAATGATAATAAATCAGAAAAATAAAGAAGACGAGACAGAGCAGACCGAATCTTAAAACAGGATCGTATGTATCTTGTTTTTTGATTTTTTTAATAATTAAATGGACAATTGCTGTTATCAAAAAGGCAACCAGACCCGGCACAACAAATGCCATAAATATTGGCATAAGTTTCCAGGACGTATTAATATCAGTCACAAAAAATTTCCAGGTGCTTTTAATCTTTGTCATCAAATCCCATCCGAATCCACCGATTCCATCTCCGTTAATCGTCCATTCGATAAAGCAGGATTTGAGAACTTCGGGATTGACATTTTTTGACCCTTTAAAAATGTTTGTGAAAAATGCGTAGACTGGATTTCCCGTCAAAATAAAATTTCGTATATACCAGGGAATCGTCAAAAGCACACAGAGAGTGGTAGTGCGGATTGTCTTCTTCTGTCTGATAAACTTAGAGAATCTTTCTATTGCAGAAAGTCTTGTGAAATTCGGTTCACCCTGATCGAGTGTCATCTGGGTTGCACCAAATACTTCCAGATTTCTTCCTTTCAAAAATGTGTGTGCAATAATTATCATCAAAAACCAGATGAACCAGAGTCCGAGCATAAGATAATTAATATGACAGGCGAAAGCCGTAATGAATGTCGCTAAGGAAAAGTATCCGAACAATCCTGTTTCAATATACATCATTGCACAATAGAGAAATCCTGCTGTGAACAAGATTGCAACTGCGTAATCTGTTGCATACTCAGAATACGCCACAAAATACGGTATGGAGACAATTAAGAGAGTTATTATGTAAGTTACAACTTTGTTACGGGATAGTCTGAGAACAATATGAAATATCAGAATCACGGAAAATATAGAGCATAATGGCGGAATAATCTGAGCAAAGATGTCAGACCATTCACCCCAGAGTGTCGCGATAGTGGCGCTTGCGAGTGGATATAAATGAGGATAATTTGCTCCGAGACCAATCCCGACCTGTGCCACAGCCTTGAATGGAAATCCTCCAAGATAGAATATCTTTCGTGCGTAACCGACATATAGTATGAGCGCGTCCCAATAAGTTACGGGCTGAAAAACACCGTGATAAAAATGGAGAAAGAGCATTAATCCGATGAAAAATTTTGCAACTCTTACGAAGAATTTTTCAAAAAGATTCTTCGGTTGAGAAATGGTCTTAAGATATGATTTGTAAGCAAAAGATTGTGCTCCTCTTCTGTAATAAAAAAATGTTACATTGCCCCGAAAAGCTGGATCAGCCTTATTCATTCGTCGTTTTGTTAAACTCGCAAAAAGGATTAATAAAAACAGGAAAGTGAGAAGAATTGTGATACGATTGAGCAGATGGAACATTGTCCAGAGCTCCATCAACACCATCATCCAGCCGAGACCGGCAATGAAAGCGAGCGAAATTCTTACGCCTTTTGGGACATAAATCTCAAGAGAAGATACAAAATATTTTCCCACGAGGTAGTATAACCAAAGCCCAATAAAACCGCATATTAAAGCGAAGAAATCGAATTGTGAAAAATAAAAATGATAGGCATTAAACAGGAATTTATAGACGTAAAATAAACGGTAATGAATTTTTGTAAAATAAACAAGAAAAGCAATTGACCAAGATAGACTAATTAGTCCAACAACAAGATAGAATATATTGAGAGAGCTAAATAAATCTTTTATTTTATTATTTTCATTCATAGTTTATTACTCGCTCATACATTAACATTTTGAAACTGATACTACAATCTAACAATGTAGGGAACGCATATATGCGTTACCTACATCCATTATTTAATATTGGGTCAGAGCATTCAGAGCAAATTTGTTTTTGCTATCTATTTGCAAAATTTTGTAATACATATCCGTCTCATTTTTTTTATCACCCAGCTTATTATAAGTCCTGGCGAGGTTGAGATAAGAATTAATGTTTTTGGGTTCCAATTCTTTAATTCTAAGATAATATTTCAGTGCCTCTTCGTATTTGCCTTTCGTCTCATAAGATTTTCCCAATTCACTTAACATACTGACATTTATTGGGAATTTCTCAAGTCCCTTTTTCAATATTTCATCAGCCTTATTCGTGTCTCCAAGTTTATTAAAAATATTGGATAATTTCCCATAAACTTCTTCAGCATACTCATTCAGTTTTAAAGCTGTTTGATAAGCACTTTCCATTTTGCTGATTATCTCTTTATCTTTTGCGATAATTGTAGACTGACGTGATTCATCAGTTCCCAAATTTTTCTTATAATAATCACCCAAATTAATATACAGGCGATAATTAAGCGGGTCAATCATTCTTAATTTTCGGAATTCATTTTCTACAACCGACTCAGATTTGGATTTATCCATTGTTCTGTTCAATATCTGCGTCGCAAGAAATGATGATAAAATTGTAAATGAATACAAGAAAAAAATAATCACAGATACAATAGTCAAAATTATCTTCAATAACCTCGAGAAGCTCTTGTAATAAGGTTCTCTGACTTGTAAGCTAAAAATAATTGCCATAAGTCCCCAGAATAAGAAACCGTAGAATATCGTTTGTGCGTGTCTTGAGAAAAAATAATAGATTGTGACAATGATCAAAGCGGATGTGAATCCTGTGAACTTTATTCGTTTTCTCTGACTCTGAATTTTTCTATACTTTGCAATTATCGTAATTAAGAGCGAAAGGATTAGTAAACCATTCAGACAAGTCCCGACCAATCCTTGTTCTGAAATAATGGAATAGAAGATGTTATTCAACGAAGGTTGAAAATCTGCAAAGTGCTTCTGGAAGGGCGAGTAAATCTGATTGAACGTTCCTGAACCACCGCCCCAAACCCTATTCTCATTAAATATGTCTGTCGCAATTTGTTTCGAATAAAAACTATCTCTTATATATTGACCACTCGTAGTATTAATCAGCTTATCAAAAAATATGGCAAGAGGTATCATAAGAAAAATTATTATCCTCAGAAATCGATAGAAAGATCTATGCTGGTCAGTTATGGTCAAATCACTTCTGACAATGACAATGAAAAAATATGTTAGAGCTAATGGCAGAGAGATTAGAACGATGATGAAGCATTTATCTAATAAATTATGATTAAGAGAAAATTTTAATGGCGAAACTGACAGGACTGACAAAACCGCTCCAGAAGTAATCAGGATAAATCCTATCAAATCACTTTTCTTTTTAAACCAATGCTTGCCAAAAATAAAAATAACAAAGAAATCGAGATAATAAAATAAATATCCCTGTGTCACATAAGGAATTTTTGAGTAGAATAAGTTGATGAAATAGGAAATAATAAGAATCGCAAAGATAATATCAGTAAATTCAAATCTAAAATTTCTTTCTCTTGAATAGATGAGAGTGAGAAGAGATAAAAACAAAATGCCTGAGATTATAAGATGAATAATTACGTTAAAGTTTTCTGATGGTGTGGAGTTTGATATGAAAATTGATAATGCTGATGCGGAAATAAAAACCAGAACAACTATATATTCAATTATCTTTTTAAATAAATTCATCTTGGCAATAACCACAAAAGGAAACAAATATTCGAGAAACCACGAATTGCACGAAGAAATTTAACCGCGAATCACGCGAATCGTCGCGAATAAAAAAACAATTAGAATAATAGGATGCTAATTAACACGGATTAATGCTGATTTGAACAGTTTAAATATTAGTTATAATCCGCGTCCATTAATTATTTTTTCTTTTTGTGTTTTTCGTGCCCCTCGTGGTTGAATTTTTTATTTCTTTATCAGATTCTTAACCGCATACAGAGCGAGGATGTATCCATACCATCCGAATCCGCTGATTTGCCCTAATGCAACAGGCGCAATCATTGACTTATGCCGAAATTCCTCTCGCTTATAAATATTGGACAAATGAACTTCTATGGTTGGAATATTAACGGCAGAAATTGCATCACGGATCGCAACACTCGTGTGCGTATAGGCACCGGGATTAAGAATAATGGCATTAATTTTCCCAATAGAATTGCCAATTTTCGATACAATTTCCCCTTCGGAATTGCTCTGGAAGCTTTCGAGCTTAAGCCCAAGTTTATCACAAGTCTTCTTCATTTCTGAGATAATATCCTTGAGACTTTTCTTGCCATAAATATTGGCTTCTCTTTTTCCGAGCAAATTCAAATTCGGACCATTTATCACAAGCACCTTTATCATAATCATATCTCCTATGTTTTATTGGGAATGAATTTAACAGAGAACAAACATACTTATTCTTTACACTTTTAATTTTTCAGAGGGCTCAAACTATATTCAAGAGATTTTCATCTTCACAGTATTCAGATTCAATCCCAAACTCTTTGAAATAATCAATAACAAATATCATTGCAGGTCTTTCGGTTTCGAAATGAATTCCTCCTATTAGGTTCAGAAGGCAGAATTTATAATGGATTTGTTTTCTTCATTAACCGCCCAGGCAATAAAATCTTTATTTCTTAAATCATAATGCCTTAATAATTTGTAGGGATTTGATTCATCAAACCCCTACATTAGATATATGAGGTTTTTCTAATAATCGCAATCGGGCGACTAACCTTCTTAGTTCCTTGTAAGGGTTGAGATAAATTCCAATTATTCCAGAAGCCCATAAATTCAAAATCCTTACGATTAGCTATAAAAAACAAAAACTCCTGTGGATAGATAATGCGTTTGAAGGTTTTTTCAACAATTTTTTTGGTCTTATCCTTGTCGTTAATATTCAACGAAATTACTTCTTCGAATATCTGCTCAAGACTATTAACAATTTGTGTGGAATATGTCGATTTAACAATTGTCCCTCCACGATCAATTTCCCAAGACTCACTGTATTTTTTAGATGGTTTGAATTGAATACAACCATCCAGAAAATATAATCCTCCTTTCTTGAGAACCTTACTCACCGAGTCAAAATGTGAGATGAGTTCATTTGTATTCTTCACATAAAGAGAACCCAGCATTATGTATGCAAAATCTACTTTTGTTCTGAGTGAAAAGTCTACCATATTGGTATGAATAAGTTGAACAGAGCCTTTAATTCCAGACGCTTTTTTCTGCGAATACTTAATCATCGTCTTACTCAAATCGATGCCGATATATTCATATCCTCTTTTGATGAGCTCCTCAAGATGTGGACTATTCCCGCATCCAATTTCCAGAACTCGTTTTACAGGAATTCGAGAAAATTTCTTAATCGCTTCTTCGAACACATCAACTTCTTTCTTAATATCCCGAAATGAGAAAGCAATTTCATAATATTTAGGATTGTCATATAGCTTATTAATACAGTATTTTCCCATAATATGTTTGTGTATTTTCAATTTTAAAATTTCAGACATCAATCTATTTTTGTGTGTTTTGGATAGGTTCGCCGATGATTCCTACTCCGCCCTTATCCAGCCAGGTTTTTTGGATTTCCTGACGAGTGTATACCCGACAACCTTCGGCTTCGTTATGAGCGTATGGGTCATTGACAAACAAGTCTCCGTTGCTTGTCATCCCGCGCAGTAAAATGAGATGGTCATCAGTCTGGGTATAGATTGCCGCAGATGTTAGCTCCCCCTCTTTAACCTGAATACTTGTCATAATTGGGAGTCCGAAATTTAGCACTTCATAAATTTGATTAAAATTGCGAAACCGACGAACATAACTCCGTAAACCATACTTCCAGAGTGTTTGTGAGGTTTTGGGCCAAACACCATAAATGTCATATTCTTTATCAAGATTATCATCAATTACATCATTTAAGGGAGCTTTCTTCCCAAAATAATTCACAATCATCGTGGCACAAGTTGGACAACAAGTTTCGTAACGTAATTTCTTTTTGGCGTTTAGTTGCGAAAAATACGGCACTGGTAGCTGCACGGGAACTACTGGCGTGGTAAATGAATCATCATCTTTAGCAAATTTTTCCCATAGTTTTTTATCCTCAAGTGAATTCGAATAGCTTATGGAGAAGAGATGCAACAGAGGCGAGGCTTTGCCGTTTTTGCTATAAAAACTAATCTTGAATTGAAAATATTGTTGTGGAGGTTTCAGCAGTAGATAATCAATGTCTACTTCGATATCATTATGTTTAATAATTTTATTTTTGAGTTCTTTACGCGGAATATAGCCATCTCTGCCGAGAAATAGCCAGGGCGTCCATTGTTTATTGTCGACGCTAAGTCTGAAATCTATTCTGAAACCACAATTAGCAGGCAGCGTGAAATTCCAGCTTGGCAGTAGTTCATTAAACGGAAACTTGGCTTCTATAACAGGGGACAAAAAAATACCACACTTGATAAATTTTTGATTTTTAGAATTGTGGAGAAGGCGAACGATACCCTCTGAAAATTCGGTGTTCTCAAACGTCCCCTTTGTAAAATCTGTGTTTTGAAATTGCAGTAGAAAATCTACGGCATACGGTGCACCTTTTAGTTTGTGCCCCATCGCCGTATTGCTCCCACCAATGATCAAATATAAAATCAGACATAGATAGAAAAACAGGCGATTACAGTTAAAGGTATACGTCTTTGGTATTAATGTTATAGTAGCCATATTTTTCATTCCATCTTTCCTTATTATTTCAAAAATTTTTAATTGGAGGAAACTCAGAAACATCATTCCATATATGTGGTAATGCAAGAGTATTCATAGTGTGGAAACCGGGTGGAGCGTTCAATATCCTGGGAATCATATTCACCGCCACTGCGGCTGTGCCCAAGCCTCCCTTCTGAGCAATTTCTTCCTTGATAATAATGTCCACGTTCGGAGTGCCTTCAATTCGGGTATAGTCGCCTAACGTAACACCATCTTCCTTCGAATCAGGGCAAACGATTCCGACCATCCTGAAATCAAGCAGGGTCTCTCCGTTGCGAATGCCCGTCACATTTTGCCTGAATCCACACACACTTCCCGGGGCAATGGTTATGAAGCGACTGGCTCTCTGCTTCCGAGTAATCACCGGCTCCTTGTTCTGACGCAGTTTGTCAATGGGGAGCCCAAGGCAATGAGCCACCATCGCAGTAGTCTCCAGAAGCCCTATGTGGCCAATGACGCCTTGTTTCACACCTTCCAGGAACTCCTGGGGACTGAGACCAGCGCCGATGTGTCTCATCTCATCAGGTCCATAGGGTGAGAAATCCACTACTCGCTGAACGAAAACCCTTTTCACCTCCCAGCAGGGAACAGAACAAACAATCGGAACAATGTCCATAATAAATCCAGGATTAATGCCAACAGATGTTACGCTGACACCCATCTCTCTGGCTTTTTGGTCAATTTCCATTGCCATTTCTTTGTTCTTACCTAAGGGGAAAAACAGCTCCTGACAGATGGTGATTACATTTGCCTTCCTTTCCAAGATGGCAAGAATTTGTGGATAAGCATCATTCAGGAAAGCCGTCGTGGCGTGAAGAACGATGTCTATCGGACCGTTGTCGAGTACATCCTCAGGCGGGTATGTAATTTTGATGCCCGTAGGCTTATTGAGGTTAGCCACTTCACTAAGGTCTTTACCTATTTTTGCAGGGTCAATATCAATGGCTCCAACAATTTGGGCTGATGATTTGCTCTGGAGCAGCTTCACCATATTACTACCCATAGCTCCCACACCATATTGAACGATTCTTAAGGTTCTCATAAATTCATTCACCCCTGATATATATACTTTTCTATTCTTTTAGAGTCTTCAGGCGAATGGTGGCTGCAAAGCGGTGAGCGTCCATTCCTTCATAAGTTGCCTGGGTCTCGGCATATTTCGCAAGCAACAAAGACGCTTGAAGATCCGTCTCCATATGAGTTACCACTTTCATAAACATACCTACCCACAATCCACCGGTATAGTGAGCAGCACCACCAGTTGGAAGAATGTGATTTGGTCCGGCGATTTTGTCTGCATAGACTTCTGCCGTGTTTTGTCCCAGAAAGAGAGAGCCATAATGTTTCAGGAGTGGTAGAAGTTCCCTTGGTCTGGTGGTGTGGATTTCAAGGTGCTCAGGTGCATATTCGTTTGCATATCTTGCGGCATCCTCCAGACTGGAGACGAGGACCACTACCCCCTTGTTTTCCCAGGAAGTACGAGCCACTTCCTCAGTCGTTCTTTCTATTAATTGGCGTTCGATTTCCCTTATAGCTTCCTGGGCAAGCCGTTCAGAAGTAGTGACTAAAGCACCTCGGGCGTTGGGGTCGTGCTCACATTGCGCAAGAAGATCAGCTGCAATGTAATCAGCTCTTGCCGTTTCATCTGCGATGACCATACACTCGCTCGGACCAGCCAGGAAATCGATCCCAACGGTCCCAAAAACCTGACGTTTGGCTTCCATAACATATTGATTACCGGGACCCACAATAAGGTCGACCTTCCGAATGGATTCTGTTCCGAATGCAAGGGCACCAATGGCTTGAGCCCCACCAAGGCAAGATATCTCATCTACCTCCATCTTGAACATCGTGTAGAGAATCCCTGAATTAATAGACCCATTGCGTCCCGGAGGACTGCAAGCTACAATTCGTTTCACTCCAGCCACCTTAGCAGGAATCACAGACATCACTGCAGAGGTAAGACAAGGATAGCGACCTGCAGGGACATAACATCCGCAGGAGTCCACTGGTATGATTCTCTGTCCCATCCGCATTCCGGGGCGAATCTCCTTCTCGAATTCGACCATACTCTCCTTTTGAGCTCGAGCAAAGGCGCCCACCTGTTCGATAGCCACATCTAATTCTTCAATCACTTCAGGAGGAAGCTGGTCCTTTGCCTTAGCTGCCTGTTCTGGTAAGATTCGGAAAGATTTCGGCTCGAAACCATCAAATGTCTTTGAGTAATATCGCAGTGCATTGTCCCCTTCTTCCCGGACTTTCTTGAGAATAGCGCCAACCCTTTCCTGAAGTTGGCGAATGTCTTCTTCAGTCACTGGCTTTGCTTTTTTTATTTCCTGGTAATACATCAAGTTATCCTCCATAGCGTTTAGAACGAATAAATAAGGTCAGTGAAATTTGTGTGGTTAGACCTCTATTTCATTCTTATTCTCTGAATTTTTTTTAAATATTTCATCATTAATCACAATCATCTTATTTCTCCTTCGATGATTTAAATATCTTCTTCATTCAATCCATACAATTTATAAACCAGTTCGTCGATTTTGCGGTCGGTGTATTTGATGTGGGATTCAATTGTCGCTATTCTGTCCGCGATATTCCTTTGATATAATTCTTCGTCTAATACCACCATTAATTTTGTTCCAATTTTACTCAAATTTTTATATTGACATTCAGAATACATAAATTATAGAAAACAATCAGATTTTTATCAGAGATGAAATTCGGCTTCAAGCCGTGTGATTTTTTAAGCGTGTCTTAAAAAATCCTATATCTCTGATATTTCTTTTATAACCGCTAAAGTTAGCGGTTTCTTTTTTGTGTAATATTCGCCATATTCATTTTTCCTTGTGTCATCACGGTCGATAATTAACGAAACTTTATCCCATATATATGAAATGTATCGCTCTTCATCACATTCATATAGTCTCTGTAAAGCCCAAAGGAAATAGTCAGTTGCCTGAAGTCCGGATTCTTCATAAGAATATTTTGGAGTAATTTTAATTTCAGATTCAGATTTCTTATTCCACTGATTGCAGAATCTTTCTTTTGCTTTTATTATTTGCTCCATCAATGAATTGCTTCTATCAGATTTTCCTCTTTTTGAAAAACAAATATTGATTTCATCATCTTTATGAAGAAGGTTTTTGAATAATACTCTTACCGTGAAATTATATAATTCATTGGGACGATAACGATAATTAGGGTTTCGTTGATTTCTATTTTGGACATAAGATAAAACATTTTTCATTCTTTTTAAAACTGCATAAAATTTTAAATTGTGTTTTAATAAAATCTTGAAAACTTCACGCCTTACTTCAGGTATATCGTCTTTAGCATGGAATTGTATTGCGGTTTTTCTTTGCTCTGGTTTAATAGAAGGAACTTTAGAAAAGTAGGGATCATTAAGAATATCATTTCGCAATTTATCAAAATCAGTTTTTAGTAGAAAAGGATTTTCAACATCAAGAGCGCCAAGGAGAAAATGTTTCATCGAGTCAGGTTTATCAATTAATATTTCCCCCTTGCGATTGAACAAAACGCCATCGCCGGATTCATCTACATAATAATATTTAGTTTTCTTTTCAATCATCGATTAATTCCCTTCGATGATTTTGATTTCCTGGTAATACATCAAGTTATCCTCCATAACGTTTAGAACGAATAAATAAGGTCAGTGAAATTTATAGTAACAGATACCAATTTCGCGTTTTATATATTTGAAATTTTTAATTAGTAAGTAACATCCTATTGATAATAGAAAATTTATTAAGTTATATATTTAATTATTTCAAATAATCATTTCAAGGTTTTTATAAGAATGTGTCGTGTCTTGATTTTTTGGATTTTTATTTGCTGAATAGTTCAATAATCTGTGAAATTAATAAAGTTTTTCCCCTAAGTTCTTACAGAAAAATCTTTTATTGTTTAGCCCGCAAAGAAATTAATAGCAAATTTCAAAAATCAAACCTTTCTCCTTCAACGTGATGCGTTAGCCGCGTGGGGAACCGCGAAGCGAAGCGGCGCGGTTTTCCGCGTCGGCTGAACACGATGGTTGTGCTTCCTGTCTTGCCGAGGCTGGTGGCTTGACCGCCTCGACGAGGAACCGTTGGTCCTTCACGGTGAAACAGCCGTGCTTCTGTATGTATTCGTGCATCGCCAAGAGGCGGTCCCGATACTTCTGAACTGAGAAATCCTTAACAATCCATGGCCTGGCTCGCAGATCGTACACGACAGCCCCAACGTCCAGAAACGAATACTCCGGATAGGCCTCTTGTGCATTCGTGATCCGGAATCCCGCTTCCTGCAGCTCACCCACCGCCACAACTGCTGTCCAGTCCAAGGGCTTAACGGCGCCCTTGCCTGTGAGCCATTCGATCAACTGAGCTTCCCCGTATCCGCCACACTGCTGCGTAATGAAATGACCCCCTGCTCGCAGTACACGGAACACCTCTGCGGCAACGTATTCATCGTGCCGGTCGATGACGAGGTCGAACTCGCCATCCGTGAACGGCAGATGCTGGTTGCTTGGGTCGGCGGTCGTATCGTGAACTTCGATTCCAAGCGGATCAAGTCGCTTCCTTGCCACACCGATGTTTGGCGGATAGCCTTCGGTGGCGCATGTATGGAAAGGAAAGGGCGCTAAAGACGAGAGGAACTCGCCGCCGCCAGTGCCCAAGTCCAGCATCGAATCGGCGTGTTCCATTCTTGAGCGTATGATCGCTGTGTAGTCCCATGGAAGTTCGATGTCAGTCTTGCGGCCCGCCAGATACGGAAAGTCCCATCCCTCCAGCGGGGCTTCAGCTGCATCGCGTATCAGTGTATCAAATATGTACGTGTTCGTCATTCTTCGTCCGCACAACTTCACGCTTCACCTTCGTTTTTACCGCTCTGAAGATACTTGATAACGAGTCCTTCAAATTTAGAATCTTCTTCAATCATTTTTTTCAAACTCATTTCTTTTAAGAACATACCAAGGTTCCCCTTTTTGTTTGTCCTCAGGGATAAATATCTCTCTGGGATCAGCTTCCTGAAAACCATGTTTGATGTAGAATCGGATTGCGCTCTCATTCTTTTTGCTTGTTACCAGATATAGGCTCACTCCTGCGGTAGCGGCTACAAACTTGAGGAATATAATCGCCAACGAAGCAAGACCAGTACCGTGGAATCTGTCGGATATAGCAATATCTAACATTGCATGCTTATCCTCACCAAAGTAGTTCTTCTGTCCTGCCTTGATAAGATCAATCTCTTCTATGTCAAGGTATCCAATAACATGCCCTTGTGTCATAATCAAAAATCGAGCATCCTGATGTGAAACGACTCGTTCCTCTACTTCATTTAGTTTGTCAATGTCGGTGCCGTGTTGATCAGATAATGAGCGCGACTTGGCCGAAAGGTCCCACTCAGGATCGCGGCCGTCATAAAACTGCCTAAATGATTCAAAATATCTGTGGGAGAAGGGCAATATTAAGATTCTTCCAATATCCTTAAAGTCACATTCCACCCAAACCTCAAATGGAAAATCTTCATTATGAATCAGCAGGTTCGTAACTGCCCCTGACTTTTCCGCAAATTCTTTGAAAAATTTAGCTTTTGAGTTCATATCACAAATAAACCTCCGTTAGTGTCAACTCTCTTTATGTGATTTTCGGATAATAATTTTCAGGACAAAGGATATCCGGAAACCTTGGACGCAAAAACGTCCTTATCTCCTGACATAAGTGGCACTTATTCACATAACCTTCTTCTCTAAGCATAAAACCCTCCGCTTCGGGAATTTCCGTCAAACCTAAGGGCCCCTTTTCTATCAAAACTCTGATTATCGGATGATCTTGAACATTGTAAGATGTTAAGATATCTTTCAGTGGTCTAGACTTGGCATTGCCGATGCAAATACCATGTTCCACCATGACCCACCCATGAACGTCTATTTGTAATCCACCTGGTTGTCGGAAATCCTCTGTGGAAAACCATGGGACTCCAGAACATGTTTCGCGTGGTATAGATCGCGGTTTCATGCAAGCGTCCGCAAGATTCACAGCCCGTCCCTGAAAGATCACATTGGGCGGCAAACCTGGACGGACATCGAAATCATACTGTTTAAACCAATCAGCAATCTCTCGAGTTTCTGTGTCGTATATATTAACGGCATCCTCAGCATCGAGAATCTCGCTGCTTCCCCCAATGTCAAGCCCGAGTTTTCTAGCTGCTCTCATAGCGCAGAGTGCTCGTTCCCGAGACACGTGCCGTTGGTGGAACGTATCTACACTAATAGCAGAAATAGTCAATCGAGCGTCAATCAGTCTCTGCAATATGCGCAACGCATTTTCTTCATCAACAGCCCATGAACCATTTGTATCTACATCCACGTTAGCGATTCCATATCTCAAAGCGAGCTTCCCAATAGCTATGGTTCTATCAACATCCAGCAGCGCCTCTCCACCTATCAGTGTCATAAGGTTAATATGATTCTTCCGGGTAATCTCGGCTAAGTAATATTCGGCATCTTCAAGACTCATCCACTCGTTAAATTCCGGGCCAGCGCCGAGACAGCAGTGCTCACACCGGGAAGAGCATTGATAAGTAATTATCAGTGTAAGATATGTCAGTGTGTCCATTTTGCTCCGATTTACATTTTGTCTTCTATGGTTCTAACTACTATATATATAGTTCCATCTTCACCTGCGCAAAAGCGTAGCTTTTGGGTCAGGTGGAAGGAGTTGTTAGAATTTATATTTTTTTATTTGTTTTTTTGCTGTTTTAATAAATTTATCAAATTTACGGTACTTTTCTCTCTTTTCAAACTTAGTCATACTATTATATTTATTTTCTTTTAACAACTTAATATAATTATCATATTTGTCTTTATCTAAAGCACATGAGTTGATAGCCATTAAAACAGCACAACCTGTTTCATTAATATGAGTGCAATCTAAAAATTTACACTTTTTTGATAGTTCATAAATTTCAGAGAAAACATTTTTTATTCCTATCTCTGAGTCCAATACACCTATTTCACGCATTCCGGGATTATCAATTAAAAGACCGCCATTTTCTAATATAAAAAGTTCTCTATGTGCTGTAATGTGTTTGCCTCTATTGGTATGTGAACTTATTTCTCCGGTATTAATCAGATTTTTACCTGCAAGCATATTTATGATGGAAGATTTTCCCACGCCGGAAGAACCTATAAAACAATATGTAAATCCTTGTTTAATGCTTTTTTTAAAGTCAGAAATACCTTTCCCTGTGACAATACTAGTTACATAAATATCAATATTTTTAAATCTGTTTTTTATTTCAGATAACCTTATCTCCAAATCAGATTCCGATATTAAATCGGTCTTATTTAACACTATTACTGGTTTTATGTTTCCAGATTCTACCAGTGAAAGATATCTTTCAAATCTATTTAAGTTATAATCCCTGTCAGGCGATTGTATAATAAAAGCTGTGTTAATATTTGAAGCAATTATTTGCGTATCCGATTTGCCTGCTGATTTCCTTGCTAAAACTGTCTTTCTTGGAAGTATTTCATGAATAATAGCCTGCTCTCCATCAAGGATTTTTATTAGAACCCAGTCTCCAACTGCTGGAAAATCTTCCCGCGATGAAGCCGTAAACATCATCTTACCAGTTATTTTTGCTGAAAATTCAGATATTTCGTTCCTTAAAATATACAATCCCTTATGCTCAGCAATAATTCGAGCCGGAGAAAGATTACTATTTGCCATAGATGCGCAGCTATTTTCAAAAAAATCATCATAGCCAATGTCTTTTAGATTTATCATATTTTGAATAGACTTTTTTCTAAATCAAAATCGTAGGCCCACTCCTTCTCTGGAATAAGCCCCTGCTGAAGTTGCACCTTGATCTCCTGTTTCTGTCTCCGTTCTGCCTCACTGTGTCGTGGGTCATCTTCTCCAACGATGTCAATGACATCCCGGAGAGACTTATGGACTCTGGTCTGTCCAATGACCTGAAATCCGAATTTTTGCCAGAAGGACTTCGGTGGCATACATAAGTCCATCCAATCTCCAGGGAATAATCCCGATGTAACGCCGAAAATCTGTATCTTGGCCCAGCCAGTCTGGCTTGCCCAGCTGATCATCATTTCGGCCATCGCCCTGCCGATTCCCGCGCCTTCTGTATTTCTGCCCCCCGATGGAGCAGAAGGCCACGGCTTCAACAACAAGAGTCTTATCATCGCCAGCGGATGCTGGCATCCGCTCATGAAACAGCATCTTCTGTTTTCTTGCCTCTGCTTTGGGAACGAAAATAATGTGGCCAAGCGCCACATTGCCATCCCAGGCAATGACAGCCGCATTGCCGTAGGCGTCACGGAATGACCGCATGGCGTCCTCAAACTGGTCTCCGGGGATCTGAACACGACTGCAACGATCCTCGTGAGACCAGACAACACCAGGCTTGGGCACAAAGGGAGAATGACTTACACATTGGTTGATAATCCATGAATCATCCATCATTTTGACGGTCACACTGGTGTCGCCGAATGTGATGATTCGTGGTTCAGGGTTGTACATCTCTAATTCTCCGATGTGAGACGCAAATACCATAAGGGATACGAGTAGCCTCAACATTCTGGTTAGGCATCGTCCAGTTTGAGTACCATTAATTTGCTGTGTAACTCCTGCTTGGGACGTCCCGCAGCAAGAGCAGCTTCGACCGCTGCCATTATATTGGGTGGCGAATTCCCCCGGGCCCAGTCAGGCAGATCATCATTGTTGTTGATCGGAACAACTGAGAAGCCGAGTTTTTTGTACGTTGTCCACGGGAGTCCACCAGCCCACAGCGAGAACTCGAATAGACCATCCGGCGTGCCAATCGCAACTACTGCCTTGTAGTCGTGCTCCTGTGCCCAAAGAATCGACGCTCGGCACAGAGCAGTGCCAATGCCGCGACCGAAATACCGTGGGTCGGGTTCATCGGAAACGGATAAGCTCTCAATGGAGCGACCAACGTGGAAGCAAGCGTGACACCATACGGGACCAGTTATATCGAGGCATCCGTTGAGAATGTCCTCAATATAGTGGGGACGCGACCAATCAGGCCAAATATCCACAGATCCATGCGGCAGTACCAAACGGTAACAGTGGAGCTGCGCAATGCACTTGTCACCCTCCCACGCGGCTATGCCGATCGTCTGTTGAGTCTTGAACATAGTTTCGATTCTACCGCCATCAGGAAGGCAGCGAATCAGTACTTTGCCTAGTTCATCTCGCCGAATAGGACGCACATTAACTGTTGCACCATTTGGTGATGTAGGTATTCGCTCAACCACAGTTTCTCCTTACCTAACTACTGTATATATAGTTCCATATAAAACTATATAGACAACGTTTAGCTTCTGTATAAGATGTAATAATATATCTATAAATTGTTTTTATAGGTCTCTTAATTAAAAGCAATTACATATAAAATCTCTTTAAAATTGCTGAGTATTATACAAAACTCTATGAGATGCATTCTTAAAATGGGTTTTAGAGTAAATCTGCCCGGTTTCGCACACCTTTTTGCTGACAATATCTTGAATAAGAGCATTTAAAAAATATATTAATTTTTAGTCAAGTTTTTTCACAATAAAATTCATTAATTTTTGTCAATATCAGACAACAAAGGAGTCAAATCTTGATTTTTGGATTTTTTTTTACTGAATAGTTCAATAATCTGTGAAACTACTAAGGTTTTCCCCCCAACTTCTCACAAAAAAATCTTTTATTGTTTCGCCTGCGAAGAAATTAATAGCAAATTTCAAAAATCAAATCTTTCTCCTTCAACGTTAATGTTAACCTGCAAAACCGCTTACACAAAAACATACAATGCACTGAAAACTTAATTTCCCCCCCAAACCAAAATTGAAACACGGCGGTTTTGTCAGGTGCAGCCAATTGTTAGCAATTTGTTATAACTAACTTTCCTTAATGCAATTCACCCTTTATCATCCACACTTCATAGTTGCCATTTTGTGAAATACCGTTCGAGCTGGTAAGTAAAACGATCTCTCCATTATCCAGTGCGGCAACACTGTTCCATAGGCCACTTTTTCCTTCAGGAATTTCGAACGGAGCACTTGCATTTTGGAAATTCCGAGCATTCGCATCTCCGACCACAACGTAAGGTATAGCGTATTCAAGAGCGTTGTAAGGATTGCCTTCTCTTCCAAAAGTACTTTGATACGACATTATCGTTTCTCCTGAGGGTAATTGGGTGATATAGGGAGCACCTGCATAAGGACCTAATGATGGAGGTAGTATGTTTTCAAGGGCATATTCCCGTTTAGTGCTGTTACCATCTATATATTCTGACCAACCATCAGAAATACTATTCCGTATTATGGAGATATTGAAGGTAAATCCGTACCCGTTATCTTCTATGGGCATCACGATTTCAGACTTATCGTTCAAGATTATAGGGGTAGGCATGCCGTCTCGGAAATTCTTTCTGAAGGACACTATCACAGGCTCTGAGATCCATGACTGGCCACCGTCAAAGGAGGAAAACATGGAAATATTCTGTTCCTGACTATAGATATAGGGAGCCTCGTTGGCAAAGTATAATTGAATCTCTCCTGACGACAACTGTATCGCTTTTGGCTCCCAGCAACCGTCATCAAACTTCCAAGATGCTGAATAGATGATTTTTAATTCGGACCAATTTGCTCCATTATCGCTACTCTTGATTACGCCTATTTGAAAAAGTCTTGTTGTGTCATTATTATTTGCAAGGCCAAATGGCCTTAAATTTGTGCTGATCAATAAAGACCCATCATTAAGTTGAATAATTTCGGGATTATTCATCTCATGGGTGTCCGAATTGGGCAGTATGACAAAGGCATCATTCCAAGTATTACCATAGTCATAACTCCTTTTTCCCATTATACCTTTCACATTGTTAAAGTATACTGCAAAAAGTGATTGATCGTTTAATTGAATCAATCTTGAATACCCGTTATAATTAGGATCATCCTGTTCTGAAATGATCCTTCTACTGGTAGAATCCCATTTGATCATTGGCAATTTACCAATTTGCTCAACTTCATCTTCAGTGGGAATTTTTTTATTACAATTGAATAACAGAAGACTGGTGAGAAATATTACTGACAAAATAAGAAGCGTTTTTCGCATTGCGATACTCATTATAATTTGAATAATGATTATATATTTGTTTATCTTGCTAACGCCGGGCGTCGGCTGCATCGGTCTGGTTAGCGCGCATTCATTTCCATAGTGCAACGTATGACGTTCACTGTAAACGAAGACGCAGTATATGTTCGCTGTCAAGTGGAGCCGTCAGGGAATTAATTATTCCTTCGAAGAATCATTTCTATTTGGTATGAAATATAGAAACCATACGAACCAAACCAGCCAAATAGCTTGCAGCCAATTTCCATGTAATAGTCCAGCAATACCTTGAATTCCCATAAACCCCAAAAATCCTAACATCCAATCCTTTCTCATAGCATTACCTCCGATTTGAATTATGTCAGTTTGTAAATACTGAAATTCTGTCGATTTTATCTAACACAAAAATCAGCTGCCTTACCGAGTGCTGAAAGCGCGAGGTAAGGTCAGCTGGATTGCCTTGTTATGAGTTTAAATTTTTTCATGACATTCTTTGCACACTAAAACGCAATTTTCAATTGAGTATATTTTATCTTGATCTTTTCTGTGTATTTCTACGTTTTTCATTGTTTTAAATTCTTTACGGCATTCACTGCATTGTTTATTTCCGGAAATCCATAATTCTTTTTTGATGGGTCTTTTAAATTGTATTTCTTTTTGATGCAGTCTGGTGTAAATCCAACGGTTTAGTTTGAAACGTAGAGTTTGGTCATCCGCTGAAACTGTATCTAAGACGAAATTAATATGATTTAAAAGATTATCTCCTATTGTTTTTATTTTTGGATCTGCTCTGAGAATTTGTTTTTTTGTTTCAGATTTTTCTTTTAGCCAGGGAAAACGACAACCCTGTACCCATTGCTTTAAATATTTTTCATCATTCTTTTGAAGGGCTTCTCTAAATCTTGGGGCAGGAGGTGGATTGATTTTTTTGTCACACTCAATGGCAACTTTTACAGTTTGAGTGACTGTCCATTGAGGACAATTGCTGTTTTTCCATTGTTTGATTATTTCTGATTTTAATGATTTTTGCATTTTATTTTTTTCTCATAACTACTGTATATATAGTTCCGTATAAAACCATATAGACAGCGTTTTGCTTCTGTATAAGATGCAACAATATGTTTATAAATTGTTTTTATAAGTCTACTAATTACAAGCAATTACATATTGATATAGTATTTCAGTTTATGTTTAGCCTCTGTTGCATCGGTCTCCATCTTTAATATAGATGGGATACAGACATTAATAGCCTCAACTTTGCTGGCAATTTTTATTAAAGATATCTTAAAAAATCATTAATTTTTGTCAAATCTTTTCTCAATAAAATTTATTGATTTTTATCAACACCATACAACAAGGTGGTCAGGTCTTGATTTTTTGGATTTTTGTTTGCTGAATAGTTCAATAATCTGTGAAATTACTAAGGTTTTTTCCCTAAGTTCTTACAAAAAAATCTTTTATTGTTTCGCCCGCAAAGAAATTAATAGCAAATTTCAAAAATAAAACCTTTCTTCTTCAACGGCGGAACTCAGCCGCCGAGCCCTCCCAGCTCGGTCGGCTGGAGCAACTGGTTAGGCATGACAAGATAATAAGTTGGACTCAACTTTGCCACAGGCATAGAAAACTGACCGGAAAGTCCAGCTTTTATCTCTGTCTTACTTGCGTTTATCCATCATGCGGTACGCGATAGAAAACACGACACCGAACGCCACGCCAAACACCAATCCGAATACTACAATCTGCCATAGATTCGCCATTGGCCAACTCCTTTCTTTGTGTGAGTGTGATGTCTTTGGAAGTCTCCTGCTCCCATGCCGCCGAACAATAATTAGACTGGTCTATATAAGACCTTTTGCGTAGTGGTTTTGAGTCTGTATAAAACCGTCACGCGTTTATCTCTATTTTTATATAAGTTGTCAATTAAATCTTCAATTGGTAATGACTGAAAAGGAATTCATTGCTAAATTTCAAGAATTAAGCCCTGACTCCCTTCAATTACAGAACCAATGTAAAAATCCGTGTTCTCTCTTAAAGGAAACAGGAATAGTAATTTTCTTACGAAAATAAAGAGTGTCTTTAAATTCTTTATTTGCGTTCATTTTTACATTCTCATCCCAGATACGTTCTACTTGAGCAGGGAAATTTCTGAATGTTCTTGACCATAACCAGGTCAAGGTACTATCCGGATATTCATCCAGTTTGCAAACTACAGCTTGACGCCACTCATCATCATTGAATACTTTGGTTTCCCATCCGGCAGTTTCTATATTAGAGAGTTTCCAACTGTTATTTGTGATAATATCCGGTCCAATAATATCAATAGCAGCAAATAAGTATCCCAACTTGGGAGACTTAATAGGAGCATCATTTTTCGTCATAGCTTTTACTGCAAGTATATGTTCACCTGAACCGGGTTCAAGTCGTATCGTTGGGAGTCGCATTATTATAGAACTTTTGTCATTCCAAAGAACTTTATATGGTCCCCAGGTAAAGCGATATATTTTATCAACACCCCAAGTCGGAATATTTTGAAAAATAGATTCATCAAGAATAATTTCGTTACCATCTATGTAAGCATCCCAACCAGAAGGTGATGCCATTTTTAATAGCACTCTACTGGGTTTTTCAAAAAGCCATATTTTATCTTCGGCATCTTGAGCAGATTCGGAATCAGGAAATCGTCTTTTCACTTCCTTATATATTGCTAACGCATCATCTATTTTAGATTGTTCTTCAAGCAGATACCCTTTCTTGAAAAGTAAATCAGCCGCTTTGGGATTTTCAGGATAACTTTTTAAAAGTTGCTTTATTTTTTTAATAGCTTCGGAATATTTTTGTTGACGTTCTAAGTTATAAATCTGCCACATTCCAAAAGCAAAAGATTGTGGAAAGTCTACGGGATAAAGATCTTCTACTGGGGGAAGAGGATAAAATGCTGTATGCGGTTCAGATTGATACCAGAAACAAGTCGTGCTATAGTCATCTGTTTTATGTCCAACATCAACACCATAACAGGTAAGGTCTAACTTTAACGATTCCTGAAAATGAAGCGGGTCAAGCAAATTAGCACGGTATGCAGTTAATCTAAACCATTCACCCACCTCATTACCGTAACTTTTCTCAGGACCAAAACTACTTCCCATATAAGGATGAGTGATACCCTTATAAAATCCCCATGCCATTCCAAAATAGTCCTCAGAGCCTGTGGCTTTAATATGTTCCCCATCAATCCAGAAGTTTTGTGTTCCTTCTGCATGCATCCCTTTATTTATCCAGTGATGATTCCATACAAGCCCAACAAACTTTCCTCTACCTTTGGTTTCCATTGCCCTGTGGACGCTGTTTAAAGGCACTGGTCTTGAGATTCTGAAACAGGAGTGAAAATATTCTACATCTTCAGGAAAAATAGCTTCTTTCTCATAATCAATCTGCCAGGAAAATTTTCCTAACTTTTTATCATTGAGGTTCACGAGTTCAATTCTTGCAGATTTCTTGAAAGGCATAGGGAAGAAAATTTGTTTGTTCCCATTTTCCTGCACCCAGGCTTGGGAAGTAAAATCATTATTTTCGCCAAAACCAACACCAAAAAAATCACCTAAAGGGGCTTCTACTGACGGATTTTTTTCATTGTCCCAGTAGATTTTTAATATGACTCCCCTGTTTGTTAGGATTTTTTCTTTTTCTTTATAACTTATCTGAATACGTCTTATTACCGAAGGACCTTCAAGTTCAGCAACAACAAAAGTAGATTTTGCTTTGAGATAATCTTCCCCCGTAATATGCTTATTTGCCTTTTTAGTAGAGTCTAACGGGATGGGTTTTGACACCTTCGTATTAATATCAAAATATTTTATATCTGCTGGGATTTCTGGAACTTTTTCATAATCTATCTGCCAATAAATATCATTCAACCTTTCATCGGTATTATTTTTCAATTCTACTTTGACTGATTTCTGGAAAGGCATTGTGTAATTAGCATTCTTACTTTTCCTATCCCTCCGCCAGGAAATTTCTTCAGCATCAGTGAATTTATTCCCAAAGAATTCATTTAGAGGAACCTCTAAATCTGGCGTCTGGTGACCATCCCAATAGAAACGGATAGTAACTTTACCGTCTACCATTGCCTGTTCTGTTTTCACTTTTTCATTAGTCATCCAGAAATGACGTAGAATACCAGGACCTTCGATATCAGCCCAGAGTAATGTCCCTCCCGGGGAAATAGGTAGAGATGTTCCACAAGCACGATTATTTTTCACACCTAAACGAGAGATATAAAGAGAATCAGGGAACTGAACTTCACCGATTACTTCTGAAGCAATAAATAAAACAAAAAGAACAAACACATAACGTAAAATTGCTTTTAACATATTTTATTTGTATTATCTAAATAAATGTAGCGCGACATTATAAATTTTAAAAAGTCCCGTTCAATAATAAACTGTAGGGGCGAGGTTTCCTCGCCTGTATAGGAGGGTGGGGTGACCCCACCCCTACAATATAATTTGTGGACAATAATTTTTGAAATTTATTATGTCGCAGGCTTAAACGAGCTAAAGCCACAGGCTTTAGCCTGTGCAAAATAAACGCAATCTAAAGATTGCGATTACCAAACTTTAGACAATACATTCCTCCTTTTTAAAATGTGAAAATTACTAAAAAATTCTATTCTTGGTTTTCTTGGCATCAATTGATTATATCAAAAAATAACTTAACCACACAAGAACCCATCACCATAATTGAATTTTGCCCCCTAAGTTCTTACAAAAAATCTTCAATTGGTTATGCCTGCAAAGAATTCAGTGTTAGATCTAAAAGATCAAGGTTAACTGGTTCAACATTCAAGATCACCCGCATAAAAGCTAAGTTTTCGTGTTAGGTGTGGCGTGTTATTTTGGCGTTCCGTTGTATCACCCTGATCTGTTGTATTTGATACCGATGGTCGAATGATACTTGGGACAATAGACCCTTCGGTCCCACCCCGGACTGGTTAGAGCAGCAATAATACTAAAGTCACCATGCCGTTCTGTTGTCTTGAAATAGTCGATGGTCTTGTTATCCGGGATTTCGACTTCGAAAATATATGATCATGTGTCACAAGATACCTTTATAGTAGGCATATCATCATTTCTTTCGTTTTTTCCCCACAATAATGATTATACAATCTACATAAAAAGGAGTGCCTGTTCTCTTACTTATGTATACGGATAGCGAATTCTTTGGGTGTGACTCCATTAGTCCGGTTATATGTTATATTTAAAGACCTGATCCATTTATATATTTCTAAATGTTCGGCATGTTTCAGTGTGCGAGTCTACTTGAGATATCGCGAACTCTCGCCATTAGGTCATCCCATGCCTTGTCCAGTTGTTTCTCAAGCAAGTCCCATTCAGAACGTTCTGCTTCAGTCCCATACCGGATAAGGATCTTGCCAAGATCATCAGTATACCTCCGTTCCGACAGGCGTTGCTCTCGGTACTTAGTAGAAAGCTCCTCGTGTCGCTTATTGCTAATGTTGTTAGCTTGCAGCACGTTGTCAAGCATCTGGGGGAGAAGCTCCATACAGAGTCGAAACTCGCCTTCCTGAATCAGGGAAGAAGTCCTTTTGAGAGCCTCGCAGATCCGCGAAAAATCCTTCGTTTGCCCGTATTTTCCCGCTTTCTCCAGCATATCGCACAACCTAAGAAGAGAGGTTTTAGGGTCTTGACTTAGACTCTCAAGACTCTTGCGAACAATGCGCCTCCTTCGTAATGCTATGAGACCCAAGATAGGAAATGCAAAGAAGACCCCGAAAAGTAAGAGAACAAGAGTGGGGCCTATGAGCACGATTATAACACCTTTAATAGGTGGCGGGCCCTCTTTCAAAGTTCTCACGATGAAAAACAGAAACGCAGCAAGCAGCAGAGTGCCAAGCAACGCGGTAAAGCAGAAGATGAAGATTTGGCTATGTTCCAACCCAGGGCGCTTCGTACCTATACTATAGCGAATATAGGATCCATCTCCTCCCAAAGCGCCGTTGCGGTCCAAGGCGTCGAATTGGTCCCACTTGGATTTCCCTGCCTGAATGCCCGCAAGATAGCGCTGGATAATATCATTTATCTCCTTATACAATTCACCTCTAGCGTTCTCACACTTATTGCTGTCAAAGGATTGCGGCGGTAAAACGTAAAGTCTCTGCTCTTTTCTTTGATCATCGAGGTAGTCAATCATTACAGAGGCGCCGTTTCCTACACCGGAACACTGTACTGTCATCACCATGTCCATCGCTATTACATCATCCCCCATCAGCAGAAAGCGATCTTTGATGTCTATCTTCTTGTTTTTGCTCAGACCAAACATCTTTCTCTGCACTCGAACCTTGGCTGGAAAATATACCATAAATCCCTCCTTTCCTGCAAAATAATGAGTCAAGGTCTTAATTTTTGACTTTTTGTTTGTCGTACAGTTCAATAATATCTGCAATGATTAAAGTGAGCTTACTCAGTTCTCACAAAAAAGAGTGCTTGTTCTACTATTTATGTATGGGGATAGCGACTTCTTTGGGTTTGACCCCGAACTTTCTTGAAAAATTGGTAATGGTCAATCCTACCAATTCTTCGGTCTGTGGATTGTATCTTGCAAAAATACCCTCTTCTATTTCCTCTCCGACAGCTTCAACGGGCTCGCCAAATGCAAAATAAACCACATCACCATCTCTGTCATAACTTATTGATATTTTCTTCTCCATATATGACCACCTTGCCTTCCTTCTTTATTTTAGCTACGAAAAAGGCAGTTATGATAAATCCCATTTTTGTCCCTAAAACCATTTTAAGTTTTTACATACTGGACGATTGACATATCAGCATGTAGCTCTTCAAGTCTATCAAGTGTTGATTCAACTTGTGACACCACACTGCTTTTCATATATGCCTCACCACAATTGGAGCAGATTTCTGCTGGGACGTCTCTTATAATGGCAACTTTTGCCTTAATAAGAAATGGAATTGTAGTAAAACCGTCGTGCATTTCACCACCACATAATGGGCATTTTTTAATTTTATTTTCTACGTGTTTTCCAGTCATTTTTATTCTGTGGTATGCTACAAACGCGAAACCAGATTTTTGGGTTGCAACATTTTATATTCCAAAGAGTCTTTTGCATTCAGCATATATTACATATAACAATATAAGAGAATGATACATTTTTTATTAAAAACATTTCAAGAAGAAAAAGAAGCTTAATAAAATAATTTTATATTATAGTGATTGTTTAAAAACTCAAAAAATTCTTTTATGAGGAAGAGATTGCTTCACGATAAAACGGTTCGCAATGACACCGCACAGGCTTCTAATGTCTCATTGTGAGGAACAGCAACGACAAAGCAATCTCACATTTCGGTGTTTTTAAACAAGCACTATAATGATACGGATTTATTTTGGTATTATTATTGAAGAATCCGCAGTATCGACGCCATCGTTCCAGTATAGTGGTGCCAGATATACACCACCTTTTCCCCAGCCACAATGGCTTACATACCACTTTCCATCTTTATCTCTGACAACCTCAGCGGCGTGGGATGCGATGTGTCCAACTTTGTCTTCAATATTCCAATGAAAAGGATCGGTGCTTCTAAATACGTCCGTGCCTACATACCCTTCACGTGGTCCGATAAATAGATAATAATAACCATTGCGACGGATGACAAACGGCGATTCCGTTGGACCACCACCCTTCCCCACACTTGGGTCTGTATAAGCAATGTGACGGTCTCCCCAATGAATTAGGTCATTACTGATGCGATAGGCAACAACATGGTTTCCACCCGACGGCTCACTGGTCGCAGTATAATACATCACCCACTTATCGTCCATTTTCAAAACAAATGGGTCTCTTGCGTGATACCCGTCTGCAACGACCGGATTTTCTGGGTGACGTTCCCACTTCCATAAATCTGTAGATGTTGCCAGATGAATCTTATATTTTGTCGGGTCAACGTCACCAGCGCAGTAAAACATATAATATGTTCCTTGATTATAAACAATGTGTGGTGCCCAGAGATGCCTCTCTTTCCACGGATCTTCAACTACACTGAGTGCAAACGGCTGCTTCTGCCACGGAAATACAGTCAGATTTTGGGAAGTAGCATGAGCAAAGTTATCCTCATCCAATGGTCGTGCAGGATCTTCATGCGTAATCCCGAAGAGATGCCAGGTTCCATCCTGAGCTGTAATAAAGCAATGGTCGTTGATATACCATTGTTTATCCTCACCGATACTTGGATTGTAAATCCGTGTGAATTCTCCCGCAACTACCAATTGTGTGAATCTTATACTTGGCGGCATTGTTTCGGCTATTCGTATGTCATCTACATTGATATGTCCCCAGCCTCCCTTTGCATTATCCACAATTTTGATAAAACACACCTCACCAATATAATCACTCACATCCCAGTATTTTTTAGTCATTTCTTCTGAATCCAACCCGGTTTCTTTTGTAATAACATAGCCATCTGTTTTACGCACAAGGGCAACATAAAGATTATTGAGGTTGTTGCCACCACCGACCAGCAAAGAAATAAAATTTTTCTTAATGGTGAATGGCTTTGATTGGATTTCACCCATTAGACTATCATCAAAGTCTATAATTTTTGTTCCACCGGTTTCAGTCGTGCCAATAAAATATTGTCCCTGTTGATTGAAGCGAATCCCCTGGCGAGATGCCATAGTCGGCTGTTTCTTAAGATTCCCGCTGATGATTGTCCAGTTTCTCAAATCTCCAGTTTCAAAATCATCCAGAATTTCTTTATATTCCATTATCGCCGTGGTATGCCCAATCCTGAGATGGTGGCATCCGACAAGAAAAAACAGAGAGATAATACATACAAATAAAATGCTTCTTAATCTCATTTTTTAGACTCCTTTCTTTTTTCTCAACTTTGCGATTCTGCGACTTTGCGTTAAATAAAATAAAGAAACGCAAAGACGCAAGGGCGCAAAGAGTTTTATAAATTATTTACAACAATTTCTTTATATTTCATTATCACTGTGGTATGTCTCAATCCTGAGATAGTGGCATCCGATAATAGAAAATAGAGAGATAATACATACATATAAAATGCTATTTAATCTCATTTGTTAGATTCCTTTATTTTTTTTCAACTTTGTGTCTCTGCGACTTCGCGTTAAATGTATTTTTTTAAAACGCTAAGGCGCAAAGACGCAAAGAGATTTACAAATTATTTACTACTCTATGAATCCCATCTTTTACATATTTTTGCCCAAAATTAATCACAAGTCCTAATTTTATTCCGGATAATCTTAAATAGGTTAAAACTTGAACTTCAAATATGTCATTGTTTTCCGATACTGCTTTACATTCTATTATCACTTTGTCGCTAACTATTAAATCAATTTTTAATGGAGAAGAAATAATATTACCTTTATATTTGATTGGCAAAGATACCTGTCTATCAACTTTAAGACCTTTTTGTAATAATTCCCAAACAAGACATTCTTCATAAACGCTTTCAAGTAATCCTGGACCACCAAGTGTTCTATGGACTTCAATAGCACAATCAACGATAATTTTACTTATCTCATTCTCATTCATTTTTTTTCTACTCCTTTGCGTCTCTGCGACTTCGCGTTAAATGGAATTAAAAAAACGCAGAGATGCAAGGGCACAAAGAGTTTAATAAATTATTTACAACTTTTATTTCATCGCTATGTCTTTTTGGCTCTTTTCTGAATCAAATTAGAAATGAGGAGAAAAGTAACAATAAAAATGACACAAATGATAGTAGCATAGGCGTAGTGAGCGGTGCTGTAAGTATTAAGGTCAGCGATCCTGCCAATGAGCACTGCGACACGTGCCATAACGGTATAACCATAAGAAGAACCAAAAGTTATCATTAAAAAATAGATGCCAGTTTTTCCGGAAATTTTAAGCACGCCTCGATGTTCAAGGGAAAAGAAGAAGTAACTCAAGATGCAGATAACACCGACAACTATCAGGAAATTGTTAATCAAAGCAGGTTTATCCCATGCAAAGAGAGAAATATCATTAAAGTTAAGGCAATTTATTGTGCCATGCAGTTGTCCCACAAGGTCACTGTTTGCGAGACCTGTCATCCGTAAAGCAGCAAACGTGCCGACCATCACCGCGAGTGGAAAATTTGAGAGCCAGGATGTTTTTTTGCTTAACCGCAATAAAAACATAATACCAAAGATACCTGCTCCGAGTCGTACCCATTGCCCGCCAGGTGCACCAGTAAATAATGGCACAACACAATCCCAGAAATTTGGTTTAATTGTCTGCACAACTGCTAATACTAACAAATAACCAGCAGCAACTCCAACGTATATGTGTTCAGCCAACTTATAAATCGGATTGTCTTTATAAAGAAAACTCATAATTGCCAGTGTGAAAAATGCTATAAGAAAACCACTAATTATTCCTAACATTATTTTTTACTCCATTTTATTTTTTGTAGAAAGAAGGCAATATTGCCAACAATAATCAGAAAAATTATACACAAATGTTCAAATGACTGAACGGTAGTTCCAGCGTTAGCCATTCCTGGACGATTGAGAAGATTTTCGTATTCTGCGGCGCCGATCAAACCCGCAAGGAATCCTTTCAATTGCCCCGATTGATAAAATGAATAAAGGTCTGGAGACATTATTCCCGTGGCACCACAGAGCATCTTCACGTTATAGCGTCGTTGCACTTGCTGAAGCCACTCGCGAATCCCCGGATGTCCAACAGTAAAATTGACCATCAGCGCAATGTCATCAAAGTTTTTTACACGTTTCATCAATGGGATTTGAGACACAGGAGTACCCTTGGCATCCACCGGGTAGGTTTCGGCGAATGAAGTGCCGAGATGCGTCATCACCACATCGCTGCCGGATTTATAGCCGAGATTGACGTAGTCCACCCCGTATGTTTTTATTTTCCCTTCTTTCTGAAGTTCAGTGCAGGTTTCATTAAATACCCTGTCTGTCAGCAGAACGCCTTCAATCCAGAGAGTTGAGACTATAATTTTTACATCTTTTTCCATCAGGCGCCGAACTACCGCCTTATTCATTGGATAAAGTTCCGGTATAACATCCAATGTATAGTCTGCGGTTATATGGACAATCTCGCCGCCTTTCAGTTGTTCTATCGCTTCGTAGAAACTTTGAGTCTGTTGGGTAACTTTGATCGGCATCGTGATGGTGATTTTATAAAATACCAGCGCAATAACAAGCACCATTAAAAAAATCCAGCGCCTGTCAAGTGTCAGTATCTTCTGATAAAATTTTGTATATGCAGAATCCATAAATTTATTCTCCACGTAAATACGATCGTTCAATGCCAAGGATTGTTTTTAGTCCGACAGCGATGACGCCAATTGTGGCGCCCATAATGATTCCCCGCTGACCTGCGGAGTTAGGGACAATCATAACCCAGTTTGCCAGTTTCGGAAAGATGTTGGATATAGCCATTCCAATTGGCACCCGCCCAAGCATCACTAAAATCGCTGCTGAAAGCATTAATGTAGATTCAATATTCTTAGCGCGAAAGGCGCGAAATGCCGCTGAGGCGATAAAGAACGACAGTAACCCATACATCGTTGCGCCCAGCGGAAAATAGACATTATAAAAGATAAAGGTGAAGACATTGTTGCCGAAAATATCACCTTTAATTGCGAAGACAACGAAGCCTGATATGGCTGTTATTAAAAAAGATAAAAGCATAATTACTTTATATTGCCAATCAGGACGACGGCGAAAAATTATCAAAAGATTTAAGCGAAAGAGGTTAGCTATCCCTAACAAAATCGCAAAAGCCACAATTATCACGCACCATTGTTCAATCTCATTAGCCACTGCTTCCACTAACGGAATCTTGAGAAAAAATTTGGCAGTCATAAATATGCCGACAAATGTAGTAATAAAAAAAGGGATTTTCCGTTTCATATTAACCCTTCCTTATATGGAGTGCATCATCCCCTGATGATGTGCTGTTAAAAAATGCAGTAGAGACGCAATGCTTTGCGTCTCTACAATAATTGATGTTAAAATATCGCTATAATATATTTAAGAAGTTCTGGATTAAAAACTGATATAAAAGCTGAAACGACCAAAAGCAACAAGATAAAAATTTTCAGAAAATCCGCAGCTTTAATTCCCGCAAGCAGAGATGGTTCATGAGATAAGTAAGCAGAGGCGGCATAAAATTCTTCGCCAATGATAGTGTAATCGCAGGCGGCAATAAAAAATGGCAACTGGGCAATTGTTGAAGTGCCGGCGATTTGAATAGCACCGCTCGCATATCCAGTCTCAGCAAAAACTAATGATTCTGAATAAAAACTGCCCATATAAATATTTGTGGCGGGTTTTTCACGTAGCATAATCCCACAAACCGCCGCTGTAAATGCAAACTGTTCATCAGTAAGATACCGAATGTTATTTCTTTTGAAATCCTCAGGCTTCCCGGCAATGATAAAAGATTGGCGAACAATTTCCTCAGCAATTGAAAGGACGATGGAAGCACGTGTGGTAACAATTAGTGGGATTCCATATTGAGCGGATTTTTCGGCAACATAGGGGAGGATATTCAAACTTGCAATCGTCTGGATTTCATCAATGTCGTCAATCCCAGGAACATAAAGCACCGGTTTGCCCATTTCAGTTGCTCTACCAATAGCTTCATCTAACGCTTTGAGTCCCGGAATCTGACGAAAAAATAGAGTTTTCCCCTTACGTGTCCGTCTCAATAAAAACAAAAACATCAGCAGAAATGCAATAATATAGAATAATACACTAAGACGGTCGGTATAAAAAATTGAACCACATCGCTCAATTTGTGTTATATCAGGGAGTAGGGACAGAACACTGTTCTGTCCGTACAAGGAGTGAGAGGAAATAAAAAAAAATAGGATTAAGAAACAGGGCAGGGCAACTATACTCATTGATATAGCTCCTTACTCTTGAAAGATATGACGTTATAGTTTCTAAGTGATTGTTTAAAAACCTTTCTAAAGAACAAGAGGATGAGATTGCTTCCTCTTTGCTTTCCCCGTATTGAATAGGGGGTTCAGCTCACCATTTCATTCGCTCGCAAAGACACTTTCAAACCCTCTCCCCTTGCCGGAGAGGGAAGGGTGGGGGGTATCTTATAAAAAAGTCAAAGATGACAAGGCAATCTTCCATTTATTAGTTCTTAAACAATCACTTTACAATATGTTAGCCTTATTAAAAATTTTATTAAATTCTTGTCAATCCTTTTTTCTGAAAAATTCTGTTAATCCTGTCCTCTAATTGCCAACAAATTTTTTACACTAATTCTCTGACAAGATTTTATAAATTTAATGAGTCAGATTTTGATTTTTGGATTTTTGTTTACTACATAAATTTAATAAACTGTGAAATTATGAAGGTTTTTCCCCTAAGTTCTTATAAAAAATTTTCTTTAGATTATATTTGCAAAGAAATCATTGCTGAATTTTAAAAATCAAGACTTGACCCCTTCCACATTTCATAATTTAATATTTTCCCTAAAATATTTAACAAATTTATTCATCAGTTAACAGTAAACTTAAAGTCTGACCCCGCTTCTGTATTTTTTATTTTTGGGCTGAAAACCCATAATCTTAATAATAACAGTACGGATTTTTTAATCTTGGTCTAAAATAAACTATTTTTATTTACTATAATTCGGATATGCACCCTAGTATAACCTTAATTATCACGATTTCTGCTTTTCTTATCTCCCTGTTTGTCCTTGTTGTCCTGACTCTTATTATCTTGACTCCTACCATCAGAAGGCGCTTTGTTCAAGATAGGTTCTTGTTTGGAATTTTCTCGCTGTGAAGACTTGGGGTGGATATTTAAATCAGGCTTGGGAATTTCGGGCATATTTGGCGGTTTCTTGCCCTTACCAGAATCACGATTTGGGTTGCTGATGATAGGAGATCTTGGAATCTTCACTCTCTGGATTATCTCCGGTTCCGATTTCCTGGAGTCTTTTATCTCTTTGGATTTTGCATTCTTTTGTTTGCTAATATTGGTCTCCTTTGGCTGTTTTATCGGTGGGCTTTGTTGTTCTTGGAGATTTTTATTGGACTTATTTTTGCCTTCATCTTGTTTGTTGGATTCCCACTTCACTCGCTCGTCTTTGAATTTGCGCAAGTCCTTTCCCTTTCCGTTCATAGAGTCGCGTTGTTTTGAATCGATCTTTATAAAGCGGATTGGCGCATCCTTTTGCTTTGAAAACTCTTTAAGTGGCGCTCCAATCATCAAGTTCTTATGCCCTTTTTCCGGGGCTCGCTTTGCAAACTTCACCTGCTCTGAATAGGTCCTTGCGGGACGAGAGTCCTTATTTGTACGGCGGAAGTCGTAATCATCATGCATGTTTTTTTCCCAATGTGAATCTTTTCTTCCATAATTCCATTTATGATGAGAAAAGATCGGATCATAACTATGATGATGTCTGTCATAAGTAAACCAGGGATGTATGCCCCTATGTAAGTATTCATCGTCATAGTAATCACCGAAGTAGTAATGGTGAGAATCCAGAGAGATGAACAAATATGTCGACAAAAAAGAGGTCTGAATAACAATTGACGGTGAATAAAAATAACCAGGATGTTCATATCTTCTGTGCCGGATATAAATCGGAGCGAACAGCACTCCACGCCGCTCAAGCGACCAATCCCAGTATCCTTCGATAAAGACATAGCCACGCGGTGTCCAGATATAGTGCGACGGCATCCATACCCAATCGGCTCTCGCTGTTACCCAATGCCCGGGCCGCCATGCGAATCCGTCATTTACATAGATCCAGCTTCCGGGAGCCCAGAGGTAATCGGGAGAAGGGGTAGGTGTAGAGGGACCAACTTCCAGGCTTTCTGGCGGTTGTTGAGAAATATATTGGACCTCGTCGGATTCAGCGGACATCCAGAATCCAGGCGTCCAGGCCCAACCATTATCTGCGGCAGTCCAATAACCTGGAACCCAACTTCGTCCCGGCGGAAGAACTCGCCATATTCCGCTGATCCAGATAAAGTCATTGCGATCGGTGTCCCAGCTCCAGTAGCCCGGAATCCATTCGACATTATCTCCTTCTGGTTTCTCATCAGGCGCAACTTCTTCAATTGCCGATGGCGGCTCATTAGTTACTTCAATGCCTTTTGCGGCATTATAGTCTTGAGGTTCTGCAAATGCCTCATGAACCGGTCCTCGTGTCAAAACTTCTACATCGCTACTATCATTTGAAGTTTCCACCTGCGCGATAGCAACGAAGCTGCCTTCATACAGCATTGTGATTATCCCAACGATGACCATGCAGATTAATTTAGTTAAACATTTATATTTCATGATTTTTACTCCTTTCGATAAATTTTATAGCGATTTTGCCAGCACAATGTTCCCGGCGCGATTAACAACTATTGCCGCATCAGGAATGGTTTCTATAAAATGGCCGTAGGTCAGATTTGTCAATTTCATTATGCGCTCCTCGTAAGACTAAACGAGTGGGCTAACGTGCTCTTGAGCGTTGCGGACTTCCGCGTCAGCCCGAAGAGCGTGTTAGGTGGTTCAGCCTCGATCATATTGCTGAACGCTACTCGGCAAAATGCTGTCGAACCTTCGCCGCGATCTGATGATCCGTCATGTTGTCAACTGTTTCAATACCTACGACGCGTCCACCGAGGTTATTTCCTTCAAGACGTTCTTTCAGTTCATCCTTTGCCCCGGAGTAGTCTTCATTTCTTCCGACCTTTATTCTGCCGCGTATCCTTCTGCCGTTTTTCGCTGGGTTTCTTGACTTTTTCGTCTGAGCGATAGCGCTCGACGACTTTCTCATGCACATCGTAGGGCCTGTCGGCGTCGCTCTTAAAGCGAATATGCTTTTTGGGCACCCTTATATGGCTGGGAAGCCTACGGTCGTTGTGCCAACTGTCGTTCTCGAACCAAAAGTAAATAGACGGACCTGGATCATAGTAGACATTTACGTCGGGGTAATAGTAATAATTATGCTGGGGCCGCTGCTGATGATGGTTGTCATCCACCCACACCACAGGCAAATGCCATTGGGCGGAGACCATGCAGGCAGTCATACATATTGACGAAACCGCCAACAGCAGAATCAATTGGAATAGCCTCAATCCTTTAACTTTCATTTTTTCATCCTCCATTACCTTTCATAATGTTAGTATATTTAAAATTTTTATTAAATTCTTGTCAATCCTTTTTTCAAAAAATTTGTGTTAATCCCGTTCTCTAACTGCACCCCAATTTTTTCACTAACTCCTTGACAAGATTTTTAGGAGTAAAATCTATTTGTTCATTACTCCCTATTTGTCACCAATCGTATTAAAGCTCTGAAAGAGCGATGGATTATAGCCTATGGCTTTAGCCATAGGTCAGAGAGAGAACACGGGGGTATAAAAGCCCTGCAAGGGCGAAGGAAAAATTAACACTTTTTTCATTCTTTCCCAGAGCTACGCTCTGGGCTATAATCCTTCGGGCTTTCAGCCCTGTAAGGACAGAACAGTGTTCTGTTCCTACCAAATTTTGCAAGCTCTTTATATATTCTGACTATTTCCATGCAAAATATATTCACTACTTTTTATCTTAATCAACTTATTTTAAATATATTAACCACTTTTTCAAGACCGACTAATTAAATAAACCATGAAATTATGAAGACTTTTCCTCTAAGTTATCACAAAAAAATTTTATATTGTTTTGCCCGCAAAGAAATTAATAGCAAATTTCAAAAATCAAACCTTTCTCCTTCAACGCCAAAGATCAGCGGCGGCGCCTTTTGCCGTCCGCTGGATTGCCGTTGTTAAAAATTTATTTTTTTTCTTTCTCTTGAAGCCATTTTTGTGTGCCAATATTTTTCCTTTCAATCAACTCATTTTGCCGTTCGCACACAGCTTTTTTTGCTTCTTCCGGACTTAATGATGGATCGTAAAAAGATGTAAATGTTTTACAAGGTAATTGAGAACATAAACCGCAATGTTCTATTTTATTTTTATTAATAGAACAATCGTATAAAGGACAGATTTCAACTTTTATTTGAGATGTCCAGAAAGGTTTACCTTTTACATTTCCACATCCTTGACATTGCTTCTGATAGAAGTTACATGTTCCACAATATAACCCACATACTGGCGCAAGATTTTTATCTAACATTATTTATCTCCTTTTTTATTTTTGGTTAAATCTTTACACAACCACCAAGGTATATTTAAAACCGCTCCCCGAAGTTGATATAAGACGCATTTATCTAATATACCACCTTCGGCTTCTTTCAATTTTTCATATGTTTCTTCTGGATCAAGATTTCTTAATTGAGTAGATTTTGTTATACCAATCGAATTTAATCTTTTGGCTGTCGTTGGGCCAATATTTATTAATGATTGTAGGTTTTCGTTATCTTCTAATATCTTATTTTGTTTTTTCATCATTATTTTTAACAATAATTAGACTGGTCTATATAAGACCTTAAACATTCCACTGATTTGTCCGTCCATTCTGTTTTGTTGTTATCAAGAATCGATCAGACCAATTCATTTTTTCCCTGTCACAAGCTGTCGGCTTGACTGCGCACTCTCTTTCCCTCAGGGTTCAGAAGATATGTATAAATCATCGTCGTCTTAAAACAAGTATAAAATACAATAATATTTCTACCTATAATAAGTCAATAGAAAATTGAGACCTCTGAAGAACTAATAACAGTAATTTAAAAAGGAGATTGATTCGTCGGCTTCGCCTCCTCATAATGACATTTTAAAGTCTCTGTCATTCTGAGCGAAGCGAAGAATCTTGCATTTTGGCCAGTATTTCAGAGCTCTCAAATTATGACTATGTGTATTTGCGGTCAGGTCTTGATTTATGCATTATTTTGCACGTTCTTATAGTTTGGATTCCCTTATCTGAAGGATTTCTGAAATAGCCTTCGTTTTCTCGATGTTCATTTGTTTGGGGTGATGATTCTCAAGAATATATTTCACTTTTTCACGAATTCTCTGTCCGAGACTTTTGCTTCCTTTCTCAGTCCAGGTTTCATAGCTCGTTCTATCAATTAATTCTGAATCCCACATCTCCCTGAAATTGTCAATCGTATGTCTGTGCGTTAAAAACTCTCCTCCTGGACCTACTTCTTGAATAACATCAGTTGCCAGATGTTCCGGGTCTGTGTTTACACCTCTCAAGATTCTCCTGAGCATTCCTATGATTTCATCAGTCATTACAATCAGCTCAAAAGATGTCGTCATTCCACTTTCAATACACCCGATACCGTGAATAAGATTGGCTCCACCAAGAGCCTGGAAGGTGCAGGATAGAGTGGCATTAATCGCAGCTTGCTCATCAGGGATTTTTGTATCAGTGGCTGCAGCCATTCCCCACATTGGTATGTTGATGAATTCTCGCATATCAAACAATGCAGTGCTCATTAGCTGTAGCTCTGGAGCATCGAATGATATTGCTGCGGTTTTCATATTCAACACGATAGGAATTCCAATGGTAATCATCGGTGTTCCCTCATTTATCAACTGACCAATTACGATTGCACTAAGGCATTCAGCGAGACATAATACCATAGTCCCTTCGACTGTTACAGGTGCCGATGCCCCACTCATAGGAGCTGTTGCGCATATAACTGGAATCCGATTTTCAGCGCAGAATGTGAGCTTCTCACAAACCTCTCTTGTGTAGGTCAGCGGGCTTATAGGTTGAGGATATGAAATCACAAATGGTTTATCACGCAACTCCTTCTCACCTCCAGCGGCAATCGCAGCTATTCTAATGATGTCACGATGATTCTCGGGGGTATATGCAGTAAAAATGATAGGTTTGTGTGTGTTCATCATCATTGCCTGGAACTGATGTATATCAGCAATGGGGGAAGGCTTATCTGATGCTACACCCGTTGGCATAGTAAAATCAAGGTTCGACAATGCATCGCATAGAATACCTGCTTTCTCTATGTCTGACTTTAGAAACGCCCTCCGTTGTCCAGTGAATGGATCTAAGATATAGGGACAATCAGTCCCGTTGCCAAAGTAGCAATTCGAACCTGATAAACGCATTGCTGGCTCGCCGTCTCTCGTGTAGATTTGAATCTCCTTGGGGGCTGTTTTTAGAGCGTGTTCAACGAGCCTGGAGGGAATATAGGCTCGATTTCCATCAATTCGTGCTCCAGCTTCTCCTAACATATTCAAGGTTTTTTTATTATGGACACTGATTCCTGTATGATCAAGAACATCTATCGCTGAGGAAAATATCTTCTCGCGATCCTTAGGTGGCAAGGTAATCAAATGTGGCGCTTTCCCTATCCTGCGCTTTTTCGTCATTTGGTTTAACCTCCTTATGTGAGTTCATCTATTTTTCAAATCGTGGGTCTAAATAGAGAGCGCTGAAATACTATTATTGGTTTATCAAATCAAGTTTGTAGTACCTGCTTTAGCAGGTAAAATCCATTCCCACTAAAGTGGGGACTACAAACAAAGACGTCATTTTGTTAGTTATTCAGAGGTCTCTATTTGAGGTCTCTGAAATACTTCTATTACACACCCCGTCTGCTTTGCAGACACCCCTCTCGAGAGGGGATTTTAGTGTTGTTTCGTGTGATTTCGTGGCTAATGTCTTAGTTTTTCAAAGGTCTCTATTTAAGAGACAAATTCTCACATTGCTCGGATGAGAAACTCATCACCAGTCGATAAACTCCCACGGCTGGATTAGACCTTTGCCGAGGAGTTTGACGGGTTGGACACCCGAGCCTTTCATCTCGCTGGTCTTCCATTTGGAGCCGACTTTATCAGCAACCTTCCATTCCTTGTCGCCGGTGATTGTCAGGGTAGATTTATCTGCAAGTGTGATTTTTAACTCCAGAAGAATCCCAGCTGCTCCCATCGTGTTCTCTCCCGCCACTGCGATATAATTTTTCCCTTTCTTGAAGAGATCCTTCACCTTTTTTGTCTTCGGACGATTGTAAACCATATTTACGTTGTCATAATATGTCATCTCAAAGACGCTTTCGCCATTGATATAAATCACGGCTTTTTTATCCGCCCAGCATTTCAGGAATGCCTCAACTGGCTCCTTGTCAAGATTCACCACCCGCATAAAATAATGAGTGCCGGGAGTGGCATTCTCCTGAGGCTTGGGATCGGGATACCAGAACCAGATAGCATCAGGCGGTTTCTGAGCTGTGAGCTGTCCTGATCTTGCCAGCGCGATGAATTCTTGAAGAATTGCCAATTGATTGCCCAACCGTTGCATATTGAAATCGAGTTTGGGATATTTATATCGCCTCAGCCAGAGCTGCTGGAACTCACCTGTGAGTTGTGCCAGATTATCTTGCAGACGCTCAAGATCGGTAATGATTTCCTTTTGCTGATTTGGTAGCAGTTCGCCGGACTTTTTATCATTAAGCAATCGTGCAATGTGGTCGAGCGTTTGGTCCCGCTCAGCAAGGTAGATATTCCGCTGTGCCACGTGATCAAGGACATCCAGCCATTCCTTGTTATACCGAACAGTGGTGCGTTGTTGGTCAAGGAGTCTGCGAGTCTCCTGCATTTTTTCCCACAGTTGCTGGAGTCGCTCAAGCCAGTCCGGGGATTGAACCTTGATACAGGGGATGCGATGGAATACGCGACCAATATAGTTTTCTTTCATATAATCGAACCAGCCGAGATTTTTGAGGGTGATTGTCATCTTGTCGGAGTCATCTCCCAGATAGAGCATCGCAAACCGGCGGAGGAAAGGGTCGGGGTCAGGTGTGTCAGTCTCCCATTCCGCGGCAGCGGAGTAGGCATAGCTGAGCATATTGTTTTCGCGCAGGTTTTCCGCACCACCATCACCCCATGAAGAGGTGATGCACCCCAGGAGTTTTTCCCTTTTTGCCACAGCAGAAAAATTCCCAATGTTAGTGAACGCCATAGCATAATTCGGGTAATAAGTCGCCCAGCTCCAGATGCCTGGACTTGCTATGATGTTCTGGAATCCTGCATCCTTTAATTGTTTGATAGTAGGAAAGTTTGTGTTCTCCGGGAAATACTGCCAGTCCACTATGATGCAATTCTTGGGCATATAAGACAGGGCTTCTGGATGATTCAGGATCATATCGGCATAGACCATCATCTGGCGGTTAAGGGTCTGTGTGATATATTTGTTCAGGCGGGAGAAGTATTCGGCATGAACTCGCCCGACACCGATCTCTTTGACCCTCTTGGCGCTGGTGCCTTTGCCGACATCAAAGGACTCATCACCACCGATGTGGAAGAAGGGTGAGGGGACAGCCTCTGCCATTTCGTTGATTAGCTTTGTTACAAACTGGTAGGTGTCCTCATTTACAGGGGAGAATGACCAGGGTCCCTTGGTGGTGTCCTGGATTTCAGCGTATTTGCGGTTTTCTGGGAATGAAAGCAGCCTATCCTGATGTCCCAGACATTCAAAGATGGGTGTGATGACAACGTGATTTTTCTTCGCCTCAATCACCATCTCAGTCATCTCTTCTTTTGTAATTGCTCCACGCTCACGACCAATCATTGGATCGATATCAAAGGTAAACATATCCTCGATATAAGGCTGA
>Ga0315274_10000149_pt1 | contig 103561 bp, 124 predicted proteins | sample YL17G02_20_MG_FD_203700 | JGI IMG/M metagenome (GOLD analysis project Ga0315274, IMG submission 203700) | Sediment microbial communities from Yellowstone Lake, YNP, Wyoming, USA - YL17G02_20 | ecosystem: Environmental > Aquatic > Freshwater > Lake > Sediment | place: USA: Wyoming | collected...
AACGTCTAACCAAAATTAGTTCTCTAGAATACTATTCAAAAACTAACTACCAAGGATTAGAATCTCTTTGGTCTATGCTTTTGATAACATTCTCTACAGTAGACTGGTCTACCTTCTTGAGGTTTGAAAGGAACTTCAGTTTCTTGACCACAATCAGCACAAGTTGCCTTATGCATTTCTCTATTAAAACCAAAGTCTCTTTTCTCGAATGGCATTTAAATTTCCTCCTAATTGAATTAAGAAATGTAGATTTTATAAGCTTATAAATTTTGTGATGAGCTAATTCTGTATCCTTTTCCACTTGCAAATAACATTTGAGAAATATATTAAGGAGGGTGTTAAGTTCAACATTTGTAACTATTTCAGAAATAAATTATTTAAACTGCTCATTCCTTTTTCTCTTTAATCAATTTATTTAATTCTTTTGAAGATTCTAATTCAGGTAACTCACTTTCAAGAACTATAGGTACTCCATCTATAGCTTGTTCATGACTCCTCTTTGCAACAAATATTCCCTGTGAAGAAAATATGGAAGATAATCCTTTCACTTGAAGAACAGTTTTTTTTATTTTGATAGTATTATCAGAAAGTCCTGTAATCAAAGAAGTTTTCTCTTTACCTATTATCTTAAAACTTGCTGAATTAACAGCTGAGTTATCAACTCCAAGACGGAAAAATTCTAAAGAAACTTTTTTCTGAAATTCATTTTTTGGTTCGATGCAAGTTCTCTCAACTGTTTTCATCTCATAAGGAACTTTCAAATCAACTCTTAGTAATTCTTCCAATCTCTCGACCGTTTCCAAAGTAGGGTTAACTCTTTGTTTCTCTATCTCATATAAAGCCTTTTTAGAAATTCCAATTTGTTTAGATAATTTTTCTAGACTTAAATTCAATTCTTCTCTTTTTTTTCTCAAATAAACTGTATTAATAGTAACTATGTGTTTTCCTTTAATAGTCTTTATTTCTGGAATAACCTCTTCCTCTATGATACACTCAAACATGGTAGGGGTAACCACTGGTAATTCGAACCTAGAATAAATGATTTTATCCTCCAAAGAAGTACGATTAGTTTTTTCAGAAACAACTAAGGGATAAGCAGAAATGAAATAAGATATTGCCTTCAAACTCTGAGCTTGTTCTTGAACTAAACCATCTACGTTTGTTAAAGCTTTGATCAACATTAAAAAATCTTTTCTAGCGACTATATCAAAGCAACCCCGTGTAAGAAAAAGTTGAAATTCTTTTTTGCTTAAACTATCAACTAATCGATTGACTAAGTAAGATTTATTAAACATATTTATCGTTAATTATATGAAAGTAAATAAGTTTATAAATAGTGTGTTTGAAGGTATACGGGCCGGTAGCTCAGCCTGGTAGATGCTTTCGCATCAGAAAGCGCTTGCCTTATAAGGCACTGTCCGACCTAGGACAGCAAGTGGTCGAGTGTTCAAATCGCTCCCGGCCCACTCTTTTTAACTTTAACTTTTTATCTAAATTTCATGACTTGCTTTGAAGATTTGTTAAATCAATTGGTTGAAGAAGGAAAAATAGAAATAAACAAAGATTCTGTAGTAGTTGAATTTCTTTGTGGTTGCAACCGTAAAGCTGCGAGAGTGATATCGAAATATAAACCAAAATACTATGCAAATGATAGTGATATGAAAATCTTTGATCCAAGATTATCTTCTTATCCTGGAACTTGTTTTCCAACAGAAATAAGTGGAATGAAAGTAAGTTTTTTGCCATGTGATGTTTTAGATGTTGATCGTCTTGTACAGAGTTATGATATTGGTTTATTCTATAACTCTTTAGGAATAATCGGATCTGAATATTTCCAAGACTCACCCTTACCCATGAGCAGTCAAACATATTTGTCGTGGTTGAAGAAAGTTAAAAAAGAATTAGAAGAAAGTAAATTTGAAACTTTAACAAGATATATTCCAATAGAAAAGCACAAAGTATCTTTATCAAGACAGTTAAATTGTGTAAAAAATAATAGAGACTATAACATAGAATTATTGGAAAGGGAGATTGCTCAAGAAATCTATTGTGGATCACCATTTAACCGATTTTTTAATGCAGTTTATACACTTATAGAAAAAATATACCAGAATTTGAGAAAAAACGGTGCACTCTTGATATTTGAAGGTGATGAATCCTTTTCAAAGGAAGCCAAAGAAAACTTGGAAAAAATGCAAGGATGCAGTTATGTTAAATTTAGAGAAATTGATTCATTAAATTCTTCAAATATCAGATTATCATATGCCATAAAATAGCTGGATTAAATCTTTAAAAACATCCAAGAATAATCTTTCAAGTGATTATATGAGAGTTAATGTTACACTCTGGTTGATAATCATAAACATTGTAGTGTATTTGTTTGAACTCATATTCGGTAATACATTCTTGACTTTATTTGCATTGATACCTAACTTAGCATTGAAAGGGTTTTACTGGCAATTTCTCACTTACATGTTCATCCATAGTCCTACCGATCCTTTCCATATATTCTTTAATATGTTTGCTTTATTGATGTTCGGACCAAAAGTTGAGTTGGCTATGGGGGGTAAAAAGTTCCTTTTATTTTATCTCATTTGTGGTATAGGTTCAGCTTTATTATTCATACCATTGAGTGGAAATTTGAATACTCCATTGTTAGGTGCATCAGGCGCAATCTTTGGGGTATTAACAACCTTCGGTCTAATGTTCCCGACTGCAACAGTTTTTGTCATGGGTTATATTCCTTTACCTGCTATATTAGCAGTAATAATCTTCGGTGTTCTGGAATTATTTTTTGGAGTAACAGGACTTGAACCTGGAATTGCAAACTTCGGCCACTTAGGTGGAATGGTTACTGCTATAATATTGTTGAAAATCTTCGGTTTCCAAAGAAAAAAGATAAGATACTTTTGGGAATAAAAAAGAAATTTTTAAATACTTTCTATTTCATAAAGAATTGAGTGATTTAGGTGACAGGTGAATTAGAAAAGCTCTGTTAATTTTGAAGTCTTATCTAGTCACCATTCTATTTCTGAATTCTTAACGACTAAAAGTAAGAAGTGTTGATTCACTCATAGGTCTATTTCTGGGTCCGTAGCTCAGCATGGTAGAGCAGCTGGCTTTTAACCAGTTGGTCACGAGTTCAAATCTCGTCGGACCCTTTGAGGTGATGTAAATGAAAGGTGAATTAGAAAAGAAGTGGATTTCAAAATAGATTAGTTAAAAGCGAAATGGACAAATTAAGAGATCTTACAACAGATTTTATTAAATATTTGTTTTATCCGGATCTAAAGGCAACAATTCCAGTTAGTGGTGGCTTAGATTCAGTAACTACAACATATTTATTAGTAAAATCATTGGGCCCTAAAAGAGTAGTAGCGTTTCATTTGCCACATGAACTTACTCCTAGCGCAGATACTGAAAATTTTGATTTAGCCATGGTTAGATTAGGGATAGAACATTACAAAATTCATATCGGAGATATAGCCAAAGAAATAATAAGAAAAATACCTTTTTTCCATTGTATGGATGAGAATAGATACGAATTCACTCGAGCAGAAATTAATGCAGTATTTGGTACTAGAGAAGCTACAATTTTATCATTTGGCAAATCAGAAGAAGGAGTTTATCGTGCTGTTGGGGCTTTAGATAGAGCAGAATATTTAACAGGAAATTTTCCGAAAGGGTTCTGTACTATGGACTTTGCACCAATATTAGGAATGTATAGAGTACAAATTAGAGGATTAGCAAAAAAATTAGGGGTTCCTGATGAAATTGTATACAGACGTGCAGAGTATGACACTGAATGCGTGTCACCACAAGAATTATTTGAACGAGGAGAAATAGCACAGGATTTATTTCTTTATTTGATATTTGATCTAAAATTGAGCGATTCAGAAATTCACAAATTAGGAAGAATATATGGGGTTAAATTAAAACAAGAAGAACTTGCCCTTACAAGATATCTTATAGCACATTCAGAACATAAAAGAGTATTGCATATACCATATCCAAAAGTTACGTATCTTGGGATTAATGAACGAAACTTATTTGCTGCATACAAAAGTGGTAAGATGGATTTTCATAGAGAGGAAAAATATGAATAAAGAACACCTAAATATACAAGAGAAGATGGAACAAAAAAAGTATGAATTCTGGCTTGACAGCTGGGCTAGAAAAGTTGCTGAAAGAGAGAAGAAACTAAAAAGAGGATTGAAAGTACTCAGGACTGAATCTGGTCTAGGTGCAAGCGGTGTCCCACACATCGGAAGTTTTGGCGACGTAATAAGACAATACGGTGTAACTTTGGCCTTACAAGACATGGGATTAAAATCAGAATTAATAGCATTCGCTGATGATAGGGATGGTCTAAGAAAAGTTCCTTTAGGGTTTCCAGATTGGCTAGAAGAATACATAGGTAAACCTGTCACAGATATACCAGACCCGTTCAAATGTCATAAAAGTTTTGGGGCTCACATGAGTTCTATGTTAATCGAATCTCTAGAGAAAGCAGGAATAAATTTCAGATTCATGTCGGGTTATGAAATTTACAAGAAAGGTATCTTGAACGAACAAATAGAAAAAATTCTTTTGCAATCTGCATTAGCAGGTGAAATAATCAAAAAAATCTTAGGTCAAGAAAAATTTACAGAGATGTTACCTTACCTGCCAACATGTGAAAATTGTGGAAAGATTTACACGACGAGAACTTATGAAGTTTTACCAAAAGAACATAAAATCTTGTATGCATGCGATCTAGAATTTTTAGGGAAAAATAGGAACACTGGAAAAGATATTCTAGTGAAAGGATGTGGACATAAAGGTGAAATAAACTATTTTAATTCAAACGGAAAATTGGCATGGAAAGTCGAGTTTGCTGCGAGATGGTGTGCTCTAGGTATAGTGTTTGAAGCCCATGGAAAAGATATTCTTGATTCTGTAAAAGTCAACGATGAAATCTGTAGAAGAATTCTTAATTGGGAACCTCCTTTACATTTCGTTTATGAGATGTTCTTAGATAAAGGTGGGAAAAAGATTTCAAAATCGATAGGTAACGTTCTCTCACCGCAAGTATGGTTCAAATATGCTACTCCGGAGAGTTTGATTCTTTTAATGCTGAGAAGGGCTGAAGGGACGAGAGAGATAAACGTTACTGATATTCCGACTTATATGGACGATGTGAATAAATTAGAAGATGTATACTTTGATCTTAAAGAAGAAAAAAACCCTAGAGATTTGTTTAACGCTAAAAGATTATTTGAGTTTGTCCATTTATTAAAAACACCAAAAAAAGTTTCTTTACATGTTCCTTACAATACGATGATTGAGATAGCAAAAATACTACCAGAGAAAAATCAAGTCGAGTTTGCATTAGAGAAATTAAGAGAATTTGGTCATGTAAAAAAGGTTGATGATTCTATTAAAAGTGATGTCGAGAAAAGACTGGAATTTGCTAAAAATTGGAATGATGATTTCTTGAAAACTGAGGTTGTTGAAATAAAAGTTTCTGAGAATGAAAAGAAAGTGATAAAACAATTGATTGAAACGATTGAAAAAGAAAGTGACGGGGAAAAATTACAGTACAAAATCTTTGAGATTGCAAAAACGAGCGGAATGAAACCAGTGGAATTTTTCAAACTCATTTACAAAATAATCCTGAATTCAGAAAGAGGACCTAGACTAGGACCTTATATCCTAGAAAGAGGAAAAAAAGAAGTTATTGATAAACTGAAAGAAGTTATTTAATTGTTTTTTCTACAAAAAGTATTATATGTCTTTAGAAGAATCGAAAATCTTCAAGAATGAACAGGCGTTATCGACAGAATACTTACCAGAATTCTTACCACACAGGGAAAATCAAATAGAATTGATAGCAAAGAATATTTCTCCAGCTACTCATGGAAGACCTGTGCAGAATATGTTTATCATCGGTTCACCTGGTATAGGAAAGACTGCATCTATAAGGTTCATATTCAGACAGTTTGAAGAGTTTTCTGAAAGGGTTAAAACCATCTATATCAACACTTGGAATTATAACACATCAACAGCAATTCTATCAAAGATTGTTTTGGATCTAGGAATGTTCGTGCAAAGAAGAGGTCTATCAAAAGATGAAATAATGGAAAGGTTGATAGAAGCGTTGAAAAAAAGTAATAAAGGTTTGATTATTTGTTTAGATGAAGTCGATCAGCTGATTAAGAAAGATGAATATGCACTTTATGATTTGTTGAGGTTAAATCAATACGTCAACAATCCAATCGGTCTGATAATGATTTCTAACTATCGAGATATTTTTGTCAACGTCGAACCAAGGATAAAGAGTAGTTTGAACATCGATGAATTGGAATTCAAACCTTACACAATACAAGAAATGAAGAATATTCTCAATGAAAGAGTTAAGTATGCTTTCAGACCTGGTAGTTTAGAAGAAGGTGTTATTCTACTCTGTGCTAATCATGCTAAAAATAAAGGTGGAGATGTAAGGGTTGGGTTAGAATGTCTGAGAAAAGCAGCAAGGATATGTGAAGAAGAAAACTCTGATAGAATCAAGATAGAACATGTGAAAAAAATATTGACTGAAACTGGGCCTGTGAAACTGAAAATAATGCAAGAACAATTGCAGGGCGTTGAGAAAAATTTAGTTGATTTGTTGTCAAAAGAAGAAGAGATTACTTCTACTGAGTTGCATAATAAGTATGTTAAATTTTTTGGAGGAATTAGTCAGTTTGGTCTCACGAAACATGTAAAACATCTAGAAGATATTGGAATTATTAAAGTTGAAGAAAGCAGAAAAGAGACTAGAGGAAGAAAGTGGTTTATAAGTTTAGTTAAACGTAAAGTTTTTAAGTAAATAATATCATCTTTAGAGACAGAGCGAGGTAGAGCAGCCTGGAGTGCTCGCAGGGCTCATAACCCTGAGGTCGTTGGTTCAAATCCAACCCTCGCTATAACCTTAAATTTTTTTAATTCTATTAGTATTCTATGGCATATCTAAAATCTGCAGAAGAAAAACCTGATCTCGTAACTCTTAATCCAGGTAATAGTAGATTTTATGATGGTTCTGATAAGTACCGACCAAGGAGACCTACTTGTCCAGTTGACCCAATTGAAATGCCTATTCATGATCCAAGATTAATCCATGAAAAGATAATCGATGAATTATATGATAGAGGACCTTTATCTAAAGATCAATTGAAGACACGTTTTCATGATATTGGTGAGGTACTTAATAGAATAATAAATAGAGAAGTTGAACATGGAAATATCGGAATGTATGAAGAAAATGGAAAAATAATGTACAATCTTACTCAGAAAGGTAAGGAATTTTGGATGTTTACAAAAGGTCTTGAAAGTTTTAAAAGGGAATCTTGAAAAAAATATAGGTTTTAAATATTTAATTTTCTACCAATATTTTATGACTTATGAAATGTCACATGCTGGACAAGTTTTTGCAGGTTGTAGCCCTGCAAAAGAAAGAGATAGTTGGTATTTTTTAGATTTACGTGAATATCCTGAAATGGCAAATAATAGGGTTTTAGTACATTTGTACGATTGTGGACCTTTGTCATTAAGACAATTACAAAGAAAAGAAATGGAAATAAAAAATGCTGTTTTGGATATAATAAATGCTGAAATCAAATATGGTTCTATTATAGTTTTTCAAAAAAATGGTATTACAAAGTACAAACTTACTGAAGTAGGAAAAGATATAGCAAAAATGCATAAGGAAAAAGTAGCTACATGGGAATACCAAAAAAGACTTAGAGAGGAACTATAAATTGAATAATTCTATCCAGCCCTTCTTCCAACTTTTCTCTCCATTTGAACTTCAGGAACAATATTCTCCAAATCTTCTAACTTAGATTTAATTGATTCTATCTTTCTTTCAAGATTATCCGATTCTTTCTGATAAATAGCAGAAGCATCTATGGATTTATTGACTTTTTTAGAAACATTCATCAAATAACTCGACATAAGATTGACTTGTTGTGTGATTAATTCTAGTCTTTCTGAGATTGAATTTATCTTAGATTCATCTACTTTCTCTATTTCAACACGTTTTTCTTTAGATTTGAAAGTTTCTTCTTCATCTCTATCCCACATAAAACCACTATTCTATCTATCAACAGTAAAAGATTTAAGGGGATTATATGGGTCCACGCGGAGTTGAACCGCGCTCCCTGCCTTGTAAGGGCAATGTCCTACCGATAGACTATGGACCCAATGATTATTCTTAGAATATTGTAATTAAAAATTTAAAAAGTAGATAATTTTGAAACATTGGCCACGATCGAAACAATTTGTCTCACTTCTAATCTTGGTTTCCACTTGAACATTCCATCCCACATTTTTATCGTTCCTTTATCCCCATTTATCGTCACTGAATACTCACTTCCGTTCAAGTATTTTATTTTTGGTATTATTGATATGCAACTCAAAGAATCAGGTTTTGTAACTATGAAATCTTTGTATTTACCATTGTTCTCTAGATGTCTACCACGAATAATAAGATACCAAAGACCATGAATGTACTTGAACATTGCTTGCCTGAGATCTGTACTATAAGTCTTGACGATATGCATCAAATGTCCTGCATCGAGAGAAACCGATGTTAACTTCACTTTTAAAAGATTTTCTAGTATTTTTTTGATTTTGTAAGTGACTACATCAATACCCCTGTAAATTTCTAACGTGCCTAATTCTAAGTTAATGAAACAGTATACTTTTCTGATTATCTTCTCCTTTCCATTGGATTTGAAGTAATCAACCATTTCGTACGCTTCTTCTGAGAATACTCTTTTCAATCCAATCTCCACATCTTCTTCATACCAAACATCGATCTCGATTTCTTTCTCATTATACTTAGATTCTTTTGCTCTAAACCAACATCCATCCTCTTTTCTTTCATCCAAAGCCGAAACAATTCCTTTTTTATCTGGCAATGGCTCAACCTTAAACAAAGTTATAGTCGTCATTTACACGACACCTCCATCTATTTTTTATTGTCTATATATTAACTAAATAACATTTATATAGTTGCACTATTTAAATAGTATTGGGGTGTAGTTGTTATGAATGATGTTGAAACGTCCGAAGAAGTGGAATATGACACAAAAAACACGAAAAAAGTAATTGAAACTATGAACAAAAGCATAAGAGGTATGACGATAACAGATGTAGCACACGAATTGAAATTAAACAGGCACACAATAACAAAGATTCTCGACAAACTACTGATTGAGAAAAAAGTAAACTACGATGAGAAAGGGCCTGCAAAAATATTCTATTCGAGTGGTAAAGGTAAATTTGTAGGTAGGGTTGATCAGGGTAAATTCGATACCTTGTGGATCGATTCGTTCAAGCCTAAGTACATAGAAGAAGACGAATTCATCAGAATAAATCAAACTAAACATGACCATCTCATCAGAGCCAGCAGCAAATTCAGATCAGTTGGAGCAATAGCCATTAAAAAAAGGAACATTATAAACTTCATCAGGATTCTGAAAGATGTTGCAAGGGATGAACTTAAACTAAACATTTAAAAAGTTTTTAATTTAGATTATAGAAAGTGTCTTTATGGTAGATCAAAGAGAACTTCAAGAAAAGATAGTTAGGTATCAGATGTTTGAAGGTAGAATAAAGACTTCATTAAAGAGAAGAGAAATGCTGATAACCAAATTAGTAGAGATTGAATCTACTCTAAATTCTATAGAGGATGTTGAAAAGAACAAAGAGGGTGAAATATTGTTGCCCTTGGGGTCAAATGTACTTATACCAGGTACTTTGAAAGATGTAAAGAAGATAATAGTCGAGATAGGCGCAAACGTAGCCTTAGAAGAAGATATGCCAAATGCTAAAAAAATCCTAGAAAAAAGGAAAGATATATTGAATGACGGTTTACAGACAATGGAAATAGAAATAACAAACCTTACAAATGAGATGTTAAGATTGGAGCAAGAAATAGGACTTTTGATGGGAAATACTAAAAGTTCCGAAGTTCCAGCTGGTTAATATGTTTGGTTTTCTGAAAGAAAAACTCTCGAAAGTAGTTAAATCGATATCTGAAAAAGTTGAGAAGAAGAAGCCTATTGAGAAAGAAATCCAAGTCGAAAAAGAGGTAAAAAAAGGTGTTGAGAAAGGGGTTATAAAGAAAGTTTTTGAGAAAGTCACAAAAAGGGTCTTGGAGAAAAAGATTTCTGATAAGGATTTGGATGAAGTTCTAGAAAACTTGGAATTCTCACTGTTGGAAGCCGATGTAGCTTTTGAAGTTTCTGAAAAAATAAAAGAAGATTTAAAGAAGAACCTTGTTGGAAAAGAAGTCAAGAGAGGACAAGTAAAGGACCTGATTGTTAAGACTTTCAAAGAAAGTTTACATGATATTTTAAACCTACCGAATGTAAATTTGAAAGAAATCGTAAAAAAGAAAAAACCATCATTACTGTTATTTTTGGGTTTCAACGGTTCTGGGAAAACAACCTCCCTCGCAAAAGTCGCCAATTATCTGAAAAAAAATGGATTTTCTGTTGTTCTTGCTGCTGGAGATTCATTCCGGGCTGCCAGTATCGAACAATTAGAAGAACATGGTAGAAGGTTGGATGTTAACGTGATCAAACACACTTATGGTGCTGATTCTGCTGCTGTTATTTTCGATGCGATGAAACACGCACAAGCAAGAGGTATAGATGTTGTACTAGCTGATACGGCTGGGAGACCACATACTGACAAAAACTTGATGGATGAGTTGAAGAAAATATGCAGAGTTAATAACCCCGATTTGAAGATACTTGTGATAGATTCTCTAGTCGGAAATGATGCTGTTCCACAAGCAAAGATGTTCGATGAAGCTGTGGGGGTAGATGCTGTAGTATTCACAAAAGTTGATGTAAACGAGAAAGGAGGAGCAATACTCTCTGTAGCTCAAACGTTGAAAAAACCTATATTTTTTATAGGCGTGGGACAAGATTATTCTGCTATAAAAATGTTTAAACCAGAAGAGTTTATTGAAAATGTAATGTGATTTCATGGATTTCGGAAAAAACCTCAGCGATTTTGTCAGGAAAATATTAACTAGGACTACTGTAGATCCTGAAGATGTTGAAACACTTGTAAAAGGGTTACAGAAGATTCTTTTGCAATCCGATGTAGATGTTAAACTGGTCTTTGAATTATCAGAGAATATAAGAAGAAGATGCTTAAAGGAAGAAGTTCCGACTGGTCTCACCTTGAGAGAGCATGTGATGAAAGTTGTTTATGAAGAATTGGTCAATCTTCTTGGAGAAAAACAGGTCAGTCTATTAGGAAAGAAGAAGATCATGTTATTCGGTTTATTTGGTTCTGGTAAGACAACTACTTCTGGTAAATTAGCAAAATATTTCCAAAAACAGGGTCTCAAACCAGCGATGATCTGTTGTGATTATCATAGACCTGCTGCGACAGAACAATTGAAACAGATTGGAGACAAATTACATGTTCCTGTTTACGTATCAGAAATAAGAGATCCATATGACGCTTTGAAAGAAGGTTTATCAAAGTTCGGAAAATATGATACAATAATCATCGATACTGCTGGAAGAGATGCCTTAGATAAAGAATTATCAGAAGAATTGAAGAAAATGGTCAAGACCTGTCAGCCAGATGAAATATTGTTAGTTCTTCCAGCTGATATAGGAAGAATAGGTGGAAAACAAGCAGAAGAATTCAATAAATTGGTTGGAATAACTGGAATCATTATCACAAAAATGGACGGAACTGCTAAAGGTGGTGGTACTTTATCGGCATGTTCAGCCACATCATCCAAAGTCAAATTCATTGGTATCGGTGAAAAGTTAGAGGATTTAGAGACGTATGATCCTGTACGTTTTGTCTCCAGATTACTAGGAATGGGGGATTTAGAGAGTCTCTTAGAAAAAGTAAAAGAAGCTGAATTTAAAGAAGATGATGTTGAAAAATTAATGTCCGGAAAATTCACACTTCAAGATTTTTACAATCAAATAAGCAGCATGCAGAAAATGGGTCCTTTGAACAAAGTTATGGATATGATCCCTGGACTTGGTTATTCTATACCGGAAGATATGCTACAAGTTCAAGAAGAGAAACTGAAAAAATACAAGTACCTTATCGACAGTATGACAAAAAAAGAAAGAGAAAATCCAGATTCAATTCACAGCAGCAGAATACAGAGAATCGCTAGAGGCTCTGGAACAAATCAAAAAGACGTTAGGGATTTGTTAAAACAGTACAACCAGTCAAAGAAAATGATAAAACAAATAGGTGGAGCAAAGGGAATGAAAAGAGGCACGATGAAAAACTTTGCAAAAAAATTAGGTATTAAATTCTAATTCTGTTGGAAATTTTCTGGTAGAATCAAGTAGATACCTAATATGCCACCAATTACACCACCGAAATGAGCTAATTCTCCAATACTGTAAGGCAGGTTATAGAACATCATTATGAAATTAAGAAGGAAATAAAAAAGAATAGCAACGAACATTGGTACTTTGATGTTTTTGAATGTGAAAAATATTATCGGAGCTGCGATGAAATTCAATATAGGGATTAGTATAATTGGTACTTCTTCCCAGCCTGCTACTGTTGCTGCAAGAAACATTACTCCGTATATTGCTCCAGAAGCCCCCAAAAGAATGACTAATGTATTAGTCAGGAATTCCATCAAAAAACCAAAAGGAACTGCACATAAACCAGATAAGAAATAGAATAGAACAAATTTGAAGCTTCCAATCTTTTCTTCACCGACAAGGCCAACTATTGCAAGCATGAGCATGTTTCCTCCAAAATGGACTATATCGGCATGAAGGAACATGTGTGTCAACAAAGTATAAGGTCTATAGGCAAGATACTGGGGAGTTAAACCAAATTCATTCACGACTTCATCTCGTATCTTATTAGTCGATATATCCCAAGTGAAAAGGAAAACTGCTAGATTTATAGTTATTAACACAAATGTGACTACTGGCCATTTTTCTTCCATACTCTCTATAATAATTTTAAAGTCTGATATATTAAATACTGGCGAAGGGTTTAGATATGAAAGACAAAATAATTGAAATCTTGAAAGGCAATTATGTTTGCGACAGATGTTTAGGCAGAAGTTTTGGTCAGCTAATCACGGGGATGTCCAATGAAGAAAGAGGAAAGATTCTAAGATATTATGTAGCTATGCTGATAGATTCAGGAGAAAAGATTGATGTTGATAACTCTAATTTTTATGGAATAAACTTTCATAGTAAGAAAATAGAAACAAAAAGACCGAAAGAATGTTTTGTTTGTTCTGGCCTTTTCAAGGAAATTAAAAAAAAAGCAAATTTAGCCATTAAAAAATTAAAAAAATATGATTATGATACTTTTCTTGTAGGTTGTAGACTGACTCCTGAATTGATTAATAAAGAACAAGAATTGTGGGAAAGGGTTGGGATAGAATGGTGTGAATCAATAAAGAATGAAATCAATCGTGAATTAGGAATAGAAATCGAAAAATTAACAGGGAAGAAGATGGATAGGAAATCACCAGATATTATTGCCACTTTTGATTTAAACAAAGACGATATAGAACTGAGTGTTCATCCAATCTATGTCTATGGAAAATATCAAAAATTAGTTAGAGATATGCCGCAAACTAAATGGAGGAGGAAAATATTCAAAACTTCTGTTCAGGAAATAATAGAAAAACCATTCCTAAAGCAGACTAAATCGATAAATAGCAGCTTTCATGGAAGTGGGAGAGAAGACATAAATGTTCGATGCTTAGGCTGGAGACCTTTCGTCTTAGAGATAATCGAACCACTAAAAAGAGGAATTCGATTGAATGAGTCAATGAAAGAAGTTAACAAATCAAAAAAAGTTAAAGTGAAAGATCTGAAAATTGTTGATAAAGAAATTGTTAAAAAAATAAAGTTTGCAGATTATGACAAGACGTACAAGGCAATAGTGGAATTTGAGAATCCAGTTGCAGGTTTGAAAAGAATTTCTGAGTTAAAAAATACCATAATTACACAAAAAACACCTATACGTGTACTTAGAAGAAGAGTTGATAAAATTAGGAAAAGAAAAATAAAAGATATAAAATATAAGCTTTTAAGTAGTAAAAGGGCTGAATTCACTATAAAGTCCCAATCGGGTTTGTACATAAAAGAACTTATAAGTGGGGATGATGGCAGGACTCAGCCGAATGTGTCAGACTTGATAAAGAATAAAGTTAAAAAGATTGATTTAGATGTTATAAGAATACACTGTGATTGAAATGGTACAAAAATCTAAGGGTCCAAGAAGAAGAACGAGAAATTTGCTTAAAATAAGGGCTGGAGAAAAGACCCCAATAACCAGATACTTACAAGAATTTGAAATAGGTAAAAAAGTTGTAATATCCCCTACGCCATCCAGTTCAAAGGGAATGCCTTTTAGAAGGTTTTTTGGACGAACTGGAACTATAATAGAAAGAAGGGGTAAATCTTATATAGTCAAAATCAAAGATGGTAAAAAGGAGAAAGAATTAACAGCAAGACCAGAGCATCTGAAGGCGATATGAATGGAAGAGATAATAAAGGAATTATTAATAACGAATACTGGCGCAAAGAATATTTTGACCGAGAGAAAGAAAGAGATAGAGCTAGGCTATGAACAGAAAAACGCTCTGGATTATCTGAAAAAATACGATAGATTGACTGAGAAAAAAGAGAAAGAATTGATAGAAAAATTATCAGAAATAAAAAAATTAAGGGAAAGACAGATAATTTTAATTGCTAACTTATTACCACAAGATTCAGATGATTTAAGACTAATCCTTGAGAAAGATTACAGTTTACTGACAGACGAAGAGAAGAATTCGATATTTGAAACCATAAAAAAATTTATATAAAATGGTGAAAATCCTATGAAAGATGAATACATAATAGTATTAGATTTTCTCTCAAGAGGGCATGCTGATAGTAGAAGAGCTGAACCTACAGTCCAAGGGATAGGTGTAAATTTCTTGAATCTTTTAGAAGTAGTTTTAAAGGATGACGTTATCGTTAAACCTGAAGACCTTGTTTACATAGGCGAACAGAAAAGGGATAAAGTCAAGTACATCAAGGGAAGGATAAGTTACAATGATTTGACCATGTTCGCGAAGGATGAACTGGAGATTGTGACAGATAAGATAATCGACCAGAACGAGAAAAGATTTGTCAATTTCTTCAACATTGCTGGTCCTATAACAACTAGACTTCACACTTTGGAATTATTGCCCGGTATTGGAAAGAAACACATGTGGGCGATAATCGAGGGAAGAAGGAATAAGAAATTCGAGACTTTTGATGATTTGAAGAATAGAGTAGAGATGTTACCAGATCCAAAAAGAATGATCAAAAAGAGAATAATAGAAGAATTGAAAGAAACCGATCGACATAGATTATTTGTTATTACTCATTAATCTGATTTTTATAAACTCCTTGTTAGACCTACGACTTCTACTTCTTTCACGCCTTTTATGTTTTTTATTTTGTCTGTTACTCTGTCCATTTCTCCATCTTTTTCTTCGACAAGTTTGATTATTTGTATAGCATTCAGACCAAAAGCGATAGGAATACGCTCCATTCTTTGTGGTTTTATCTCTTTCTGTATAGCTTTTTCTAGTGAATCTAAATCTGTCTCTACGCCTTCTGGCATTATTTTGAACGTTACGATGACGCTTCCTTCAGTTTCTCCCATAAAATCACTTAAGGACCTTTAAAACCACAGGATGAACAGATATACTCATTTGATAACCTTTTACATTGAGAACATCTAAATATCTCTACTTTCGCACATTTCGGGCATTTGAACCTTATATATCTATCATCGCCTAAAAGGTTCAACCCACAACTTGTACATTGCATTTCTGTCAATAAGTCACCTTTTTTAATTCTTAGATAGTATTTCAATTAAGGGTTATATCTTTTTAATGTTAACGGCCCCTGTAGTCTAACGGATAAGATGGTTCCCTGCGGAGGAACTGTTCTGGGTTCGAATCCCGGCGGGGGCATATTTTAATAATTTAAGTTATCTTAATTGATTGTGAAAAGCATGATAGAAATAATTAAAAAATATCCTGAAATGTGTATAGATGCTGTTAAAATAGCTGAGAAAGTCAATATTCCTGCTTATAAATTTAATAAAATAATCGTCTGTGGTGTTGGTGGATCTGCTATAGTTGGTGATTTGCTAATAAATTTGCTAAAAACCAGAATTCCTATACCACTAGATGTTTGTAGAGATTATCATCTACCTGCTTATGTTGATGAAAAAACACTCACTTTTTGTGTCAGTTATTCTGGTAACACGGAAGAAGCTCTAAGTCAATTCGTAGATTGTATTAAAAGAAAGAGTAAGATTATTGGTATAACTTCTGGTGGTAAACTAAAAGAATGGTGTGAAAAATTTGATTTGCCTTATGTCTTAATACCATCTGGTTTTCAACCCAGATCAGCCTTGTCATACCTATTATTCTCTATGATTGTATGTTTACAGAAACTTGGAGTAGTAAATCTACAGAAGGAAATCGATGAAACAATCGAACTGTTAAAAAAGGTGAAGATTGATTCTGTTAAAAAGTTAGCTAATTTAATGAAGGATTCCACGATAGTCGTTTATTCTTCTGATGAGTTTTCTGGCGTAACAAAGAGAGTCAAGACACAGATAAACGAGAACAGTAAAATGCCTGCCAAATACGATGTTTTCCCTGAGTTAGACCATAATGAAATAGTTGGTTATCAGAATGAAAGGTTGAACAAGAATTCTTTTGTTTTAATATTGAGAGATAAGGATGAACCAGAAGAGATTAAAGCAAGGATAGAGATTACCAAAGATTTGATAAAGGATAAAGTTAAGGGAATTGAAGAGATATGGACTGAAGGTAAGTCAAAATTAGCAAAAATGATGTCTTTGGTTTTCTTAGGTGATGTTCTGAGTTATGAGTTGGCTGTTCTGAATAATGTTGGTCCTGCTGAGGTTGAAAACATAGTGATTCTTAAGAGAAAGTTGAAAGATAGGTTAAACTTAGTAAAAAAAATAGAGAAAGATTTAATTCGATTTTTTAGCTCTTTACCTTAACCTTCATAAAATCATAAGCAATTTTACTGTTTTCAAACTCTTTTTTAGCCGCTTCTTCCAATTCATCTAAATCTGTGTATCTCCTGCTTATGTGAGTCAAAATCAATTCTTTAACATTCGCTCTCTTAGCCAACCTAGCAGCTTCTCTTATATCTGCATGTGCTTTAGAACCAACATCTTCCTCAAGGAAAGTACCATCATGAATAAGCAAATCAGCATCTTTTGAGATCTTAACCATATTCTCACATGGTTTAGTATCGCCAGAATAAACGACTTTCAATCCTTTCTTAACATCCGCAACATCCTTTATCTTTATTTTCTTGTCTTTCCACTCTATTTCACCTTCTTTCTTCAGTTGTTTCAGCCAAGGTCCTCTCTTCACTCCTAACTTAGTTAGTTTATCCTCGTCTAAATTCCACTTATCTTTCTCCTGTAAGCAGAAGGCAACAGATGGAACGGAATGATAGACTGGTATTGACAATATCTGATATTCTTCAGTCTCATCTACAACTGTAATCTCACTTCCTTCGAAAGGAACGTCAACAGCTTTCACAGGGAACCTTAATCCAAAGTAACCTAAGTCAACTATATCTGAGACAAACCTCTCTGCCTCAGGCCCATATATAGTCAAAGGCTCACTTCTCTTCTCTAGGTTCATCGTCTGTATCATCGGTATCAAACCGGCAAAATGATCTGCATGCCAATGAGAAATGAAGATTTTGTTGATCTGCATAAAGCTTATACCAGATTTCATCAACTGTTTCTGCGTACCCTCCCCACAGTCAAAGAGCAAGACATCACGGTAATCTGTAAAGTATTCCATAATCAAGGCTGGATGGTTTCTTTTCAATGAAGGCACACCTGAAACTGTACCTAGGAAAGTTACAATTATCATGATAGAATATTGAGAGAGTATATTAATTAATCTATTCTGGTCGTTTTGCCCCTTTCCCCTGCTGTTTCAACCTTATGTCATGTCACGACTTATCAGTGAAAATATCTCACCTCTCCTACTCACTCTCACTTTGTTTTCAAAATCGGTGTGAAATATAATTTAATATATATTTTTTATTATATATTTCATTTTAGCTAATTTTTATTTATATTGTTCAATATATAAATTCTTATTATAGTTTAAAATTTATTATTTCGGAAAATATATATTTTAATGAGATTACCAAAAGATATAAATACTCCAGTAATCAAATATACATTTGGAGGGAAAAACACTTGATAACTGATTCTACATTAGCAAGGCTTTTTTTGAGGTATAAACCTGTAAAAATCATGGAATGTTTAAAGAAAGGTCCTAGGTATGCCACTCAGATTTCAAAAGAAGTCGATTGTACGTATTCTCACACGGTTAAACTCCTTGAAGATTTCAGAAAAATGGGCTTAGTTGGCTTCAAAAAACAGGGTAGAATAAAGATCATAGAATTGACAAAAGACGGGGAAGATCTGGCCCATTCCATCGAAGGCGTATTGATGAAGTTATCCAGGATAAAAGAAGAGAGCGAGAAAGGGAAAAAATAATCCTTAATCGTCGCTAAATAGCAGTATTACCCCTCCATTCTATTCTTTTTATTAGTGTTTGACAAGTTATCATGATCAAATCGCTCCTGGTTATATAGGTTTGCTAAAGAGCGACATATTTAAGTAACGAAACCCTACTATTTTTTATATCTGTCGTTAAATGGTGATGGAATGGAAATAAAGACATGGGTTATAGATAAAGTGGATCTAGGCGAGTTAAGTTGGGAAGAGTTCCTAGATTTAGTGTTTTCGGGTCAGAAAAAAACCAAAGAATGTGCTGATAAGATATTGAGGTACTTAAAGAATAAATCTGCGACTCTTAATGAGATAATAGAGAATGAGAAAATGGTCAGAGGTACTGCTTATGATGCTTTTAACACTCTAAAAAGGTTTGGTTTGATCAATAGGAAAAATAAGTATTCTCCTATAGTACTTTCTGAACAATTTTCAAACGCTCTAGAAAGGCTCTCTAAGTACTGGAAAATATGGATTAAAGAGTCATCTTCTAAAAAAGAAAACTGATAGTCAAATAGCATGGTTAAACTATAAAAAAGTATCGTAAGAAATGCCATTTTTTGATGTAAATTATATAATGATTTAAATAAATTCTAATAGTGTGATTAAAATATATTGATAAAAAACTATATATTTTTTTATAATGATTTTTTATAAATTTTTAATTTATATTATTTAATATATATTTTATTTTACATAGTATCATGTCACACCACAAAGTGAGAGTTCCAATTGAAAAGTAGGGGTCAAGTTTTGGGTCAAAAATAGGGCTAAAGCTGGTAAAATGAGTAAAAGGGGCAAAAATTAGGCTTTATTGTCCACAAACCAGGTGAGTAGCTCTTCAAAAGCCTTCTTATAATAGGAGTCTTTGTCCTTGGCTTCAAGTCCCATCTCGCCCCAGGTCTTATGTGAGCCTTCAGGTATGAATATTCTATCGAAATCCCATCCTTTTGGATATACTTGCTTTGCTACAGTTCCTTCAGTTATGCCTTCAAACGTTTTCATAGTCTTACCATCAAAGAAAGTGAGGGCTACAACAGCTTTGGCACTTCTATTCTCTATACCTTCGAGTAGTTTCAAGATGCCTTCTTGACCGACATAATCATTGAAAAACCTGATGAGTGATCCAGGAAAACCATTGAAAACTTCTATACAGAAACCGACATCTGTGACGAACAAAGGTTTTTTCAATTTCTCATAAGCTTGTCTTGCTTTACTCTCAGCTATTTCTTTTGGTGATATTGATTGAGGTTCTATCAAATTAAGGCTGATTTGTTTGATGTTGACCTTATCCTTGAATATCCGTCTAGCAGTCTCAACCTTCTCTTTATTCTTCGTTACATATATTAGTTCCATAGTGGTTCATTAATTTAGAAAAATATAAAATTATCAAAAGTGAGATTTAGGTAGTATGAAAACATTGAACATTGTTTTGCTAGGACCGCCTGGAGTAGGTAAGGGAACGTATGCTGGAATTCTGTCTAAAAAATACAATATTCCTCATATTTCAACAGGGCAGATATTCCGTGATGAGATTAAAAAAGGATCAGAACTGGGCAAGAAAGTAGAGAGTTTTATTTCTAAAGGCGATCTAGTACCGGATGATATAACGATTGAAGTAGTAAAAGTGAGATTGAAAGATTGTAAGAAAGGTTTCTTGTTGGATGGTTTTCCAAGGACGATACCGCAGGCTGAAGCTCTTGAAAAGATAATAAAAATAGATAAAGTGCTAAATTTTGTCACTTCTGAAGAGACTATCATGGAAAGGTTGAGTTGGAGAAGGACTTGTGGAAAATGTGGAGCTATTTACCATCTAAAGAATATTCCACCTAAGGTTGATAGTATCTGTGATAAGTGTGGTGGAAAACTGTATCAACGTTCTGATGAAACGCCGGAAGCTATAAAAGTGAGAATGAAAGAATACGATAGAAAGACGAAACCTTTGATTGATTTCTATAAAAAGAAGAAATTATTGGCTAATATAGATGCTAATTATCCTTATGAACATATAGACAAGATAATTTCTCAGTGTGATAGAGCTTTTCACAAAAACTAGGTAGTTGCACAAAAAGTCTAAAGAAGTGAATAATCTTAAATCTGTTACTGCTATTAATATTATAGGTAAACATGTTAAGTGGAGCTCAAGCAAATCATTTAACTTTCGCTATGTATGTTGTTTCTGACATGCTTCTTGAAGTGCAAAAGTTGCATAGTGAAATAAAGGAGAGTCAGATTTATCTTGGGAGATTTAAGGAATTTACTCCAGAACATACAGAACATGAACATCAACAAGAAAGATTTGAAAGAGTTACTAACAATGCAATCAAAGATATGCCGACTGTCAATAAAAACTATAGAGAGGCAATACCCATTTTGCAACAATACCAAGATAGACCAGGAGTAAAAGAATTGTTAGAGAAAGTTTACGAAGAGTATCCTGAATTGAAACCAAAACTTTTGGCAATCGCTGGACAAAATTTAACATGAGAATTAATTTTTCTTCATCTTCAATACTTCTTCACTATCCTATACCACTTATAGAATTACACTAATCTGTCTTCATAAGGTCGTAGATTCTCTTTCCCTTTTGAGTTATTGCCCATGACAACTTTCGTGCTTCTTCATCTCTAATCCTTTCCAAAAAACCAAGCCTTTCTCCCATCTCTAATCTTCTGCTTAAACAAGGTCTTGTTAATCCCGATGCTTTGTATATCTGAGCAAAGTCTAAGGGCTGTTCTGCACCATAAAGAGCACCCAGCAATTTTACCAAAGATACTTCGTAACCCATAATATCTTTTGAAATTAACGAGTTTTAATTATTTAAACTCATTTCTAGTACTTCTTCACTATCTTATACCACTTGTAGAAATTCAATTTTTATCTAAACTAACTTCTTTCAATACCAACATCAAGCCCAGGCATCTCGAAATTGCCTAAAATAGCTAAAGCAGATCCTCCAGACGTTATTACTTTTCCGCCTTTTGATGTAAAGTGATAGTATATACCGTGATTCTGGAAAAGAGCAGCAGAAGAATGTCCACCTAAAATAACTGTTTTAGGACTAGAAGCTTTTCTAATTAATTCAAGTGTTCTGTCAAATCCTTTTTCAAACACTCCCATAACACCTGCAAAGACACATCCCCCATTTATTTCCTTTGAATACTTTTCAATAGTTTCAGGTCCTATATCCATGATCAATCCCTCTGAAGTGGGTAAATCATCTATTTTAATTATCTCTCTGTTCTCCAGAGTATAATCAACCGGAATCTCAATCTTATCCTTAAATTTTTTATAAAGTTCCTCTGCTATTTTTAATTCATCCTTTTCCAAGAGTTTTTTATTCTCTCCGTTAAGTTTTAATCCTGCAACATGAGCCATATATTGCCCAGTTAAACCGCCTGTGCAGAACTTTGCTCCGGGATATTCTAGAATTTTCCTCAAATACTCGATTTTTTCAAACTTTTTCCCGCCTACGAAAAAGGTAATTTTCTTACCAGCTTCTAAATCTTCCTTCAAATTTTGAATGGTTTCAAGTTCGTATTCCATTTGAAGACCGAAATAAGATGGAATTAAACCAAAAAGTCCGACAAGACTCCATTGTGCCCTATGACAAACTGAAGGCCCATCGTTGATGAATACATCGACATTATCTTTGAAAAATTTAGTAAGGTTAGAATTGACCATCTCTTCTTCTGTCTCTAAACTTTCTTCTTCATCACAGTCCCTGATATTCCTGAGGAAAATAGCTTCTCCATGTTTCATGTTTTTTATGGCGCTACTAACCTTATTACACATCACTTCATCTACATATTTAACATTGGTACCAGTCATTATGTCTATCCTTCTAGCTACTGAAGAAAGATTAGCTATGAATTCGTCATCGCCCTTCCTTCCTTGATGCGTCATTAATATCGGTAAAGCGCCATGCTGGACATACTTTTCAATGTTCATACCATGAGCAAAAACTCTGAAAGAATTCAAATCGGGTTGACCATCTCTCACTGGCCCGTTTGTATCTATTCTTATGAGAACTTTTTTACCAGACAGTTCATGCAGGTGTTTACTGACAAATAGGTCTTTTTTTCTTATTTCTTCCAAGTAGTTCTTCATTTAAACACCGGGAAGAGGTCTTCAAGTCTCTTTTTAGTCTTTTTAAGGTCAAGACTTTCATTAGTTTTTATTATAGAATCGTAAGGATCACTTTCACCAAGAGATGCCCTGATTGCATCAATGTTTTCAGGTATAATATCAGCCTCTTGATGAACATAAGCAGAGAATAAAAGCATGTCATTGTGCACATAGACTGTATCCGCAAGGACAACGATTTGATACAAGTCTCTCCTATCATTAGCATCCATTATTTGACCTGCTGTCGGGACATCCTTCTCTCCACCTAGGACAACTATCCTTTGGTTGTTAAAGAATGATTCAAGGATCTTATTCCTTGATGGGAAATTACCTATAGCAAGGATATTATGCATATGCATCAAAGTGACTGGCACTGTCACACCATAAGTTATCAACTTTCCTTCAAGCCTTTTATCAGCGGCTATTACATCGTCTGCATGATGAGATGGAATTTTTGTCGGAACATAATCATTAATAGGTCCTGTTTCTGGTTCTCCTGGGTCTGCTCCTCGTCTTATCAGGTTTATTACTACATTTTTGACAGTGGAAACTTCTTGGACACTGTTTAAGTACCTCAACATTCCTGTAGTATTACAAGATGGAACCCTGATGAACTGCTTACCTACAGCGTCCTTATAAGTGATGTTGGCGTTAAACGTAACAGGAGCAATGGAAGCTTTTTCTCCGCCCTCAAAGATTGCATGCAAGTCTTTTTTCCTGGAGTATACTTGCTCTTTATTCCTTCTTCCGATATCTGAGGGAGTAGCGTCAATTATTACTTCTGTCTCTTCTGTCAAATCCAAAATAGTACCAGTTGGTTTGATATTGCTGTCAGCAAACAATTTTTTAGCGTTTTCGAACTGATTAGCCTCATCTTTGCCGTATTCTCTAATGCTAACAAAAACGGGCACGCTCATAAGTGCATAACGTGATTTCCAAGAAGGGCTAACATCAGAAATACCTACAAGCTTCATATCATGCTGTTTTTGTATAGCGTTAGCAACTCTTCTACCTATAGTCCCAAAACCATTAACTCCAATTTTGAACATTGAGGTGTTCCCCTATCATCAAAGAAGTAATGATAATTAAGGTATCGAAATCATATATAGTTAACTCAAAAGTGAGTTTTTACCACGAAATTTGTACTTTTATGTGTAAAAGAACCTATTTTCTTGGTCTCTCTAAGCCATAAATTATGAAGCAAAAGCCTATTAAAAGGGCTATAACCCTGCCTGAAAGCGTTTTTGTCATCACATAGACTAAATTCTCAAAGGTCATGATTGGTTTCCCTGAAAAGACGAATACGAAGATGGAAATCCCTGTTACAATGTATACTAACATTCTTACGACTTTACTCAGATAAACCAAATCCCTGTATATACGTGATTCATCATACAGGTTTTCTAGGAACCTCCTGTACCTTCTGATAACTGATTCTTCCTCTGTTGTCTTTGGCATATACAGTATATGTTGTTTTTTTAATAAATTGTTACTCTTGTTAGTTTATTCAAATATTATAGGATAGTGAAGAAGTATTGGAAATAAGAAAATTAGATAATTTATTGAGCCCCCCCTTTTAACTCCTTTAACTCTTTTTCAAGTTCTGCAATATTTTTCTTGAGTTCTATCATTCTCAATTCTCTACCCATTGCAACTTTGGTAAATCTTTCAAGATTTTCTATTTCTCCTTTCAGGACTTTCCTTTCTGTTGTTTCAGACAAATAAAACTTTTTGTCCTTCTTATAAAGAATCATTACATGGGATTGTATTACATCAATAAGGTCTGGGATTGGAAGGTTCTTTACAGGGTAAGCACACATGAATATAATACGTGTTTTACTGTACTTTTCAGTAAGACCTTGCTCGTATACCAAGACTTTCTTAAGCAGGTTATCATTAACCCAGGACATGTCTCCTGTGGCTCTTAACCCGTCAATATCTTTGAAGCCGATATGATTAAGTTTTTCATCAATAAGCTTGTATACTTTTTCTTTTCTGAAGATGTTGTTTTCAAAATAGAAATCCTTGTAATATATAAATGTAATTTTCTTCTCGTTAATAAAATGTTTCAAATCTATAAGCTTTGCAAGGCTTTTCTCAAGTTTTTGCTTAAGACTGAGGTTTGGGTAAACAATAATGCATACATCATTATTTTTAAGACCTGCTGCAAAGAAAGGGGGGAATATCTTCAAAAGATCTGATTCATTCTCATAAAGGAATACTATATGAGCCCCCCACTCAACATTTCTTTCAATAAATCCTAGAGGGGCATATTCCTTTTCTGACATCTGATTGAATTTTTAAACTAAGTCATATTTATATTATAACTTTTTGTGCAACTCTTTATTTTGGCATGACAATACCGTCTTTAGAATCACCATATGTTTCTGATTTTCCTTCTAAGAATAGTTTTCCGACAATAGCACATGTAACGGCATCTAATTCATGATCATTCATTTTTGATGTTAAACTTTCAATCTTTAATTTTTCTAAACCTTTTCTCAGTTCATTCAATCCTTGTTGTTTTCTTGATATTTTCAAAATATCTTGAGCACCACCTGGGTAAACTTCTATAACCTTGAAACCTTTGTTTTTCAGAATTTTTTTCAATTTAATACCTCTTTCTGTCAATTTTCTCATCGGACCAAGTGTAATAGGAAAGAATTTTATCCTTCTTTTTAAGAGTTCTTTGTCACATTCTCTAAGATGAATATCAGTCTTTTCTTCAATACTCTTTCTGCCCGGAGGTAAACTCAAAGGTGCATCTATAGCAATTACTTCTGGTTTCAACTCTTCGATTTTTTGAATGATTTCTTTGTCTGCGTAGAATACACAAGTCTCAACTTTTAGTCCATCAAGAACACAAAAACCAGAAGGTCTAGTTTCAACTCCAGCTAGATCCAAACCGACAACCAACATTTCAAGCCCTAGTTGTTATTATGGGTTTATCAAGAACTATAATTGTTTCTTCAGCTTGAGCAGTCAAGCCGTTAGATCTCTCTCTCAAGGGTGGATATTCACGCAAAACTTGATTGTTAACCAATTCTTTTAATGCCAATTGTAGCATTGCCGTACTTCCCACTGTTTTTAACCATCTTTTGGCAAAAGGCAAAGTTTGGAATTTTTCCATGACAAGTTGTATTATTTTTCTGGATTCATTCAACCTGACTGGCTTTGGTTGTAAGAACATATAAATCAAAGTAGGCGATGACTCTTTCACCAAACCTTCTCCATTTGTTGTGAATACTTCCATTCCCAAAACTTGTCCTTCTTTTATTTCTTCTTTTGAACTTATGCGACCGTTCGGTATCGATAAACCACCGTGCTGTTTGTATTGTTCCAAGGAATGACCGGCTAAGTTTCTAACAGGATTAACTCCATGACTCAAGACAACTTCTTCAACTAAAGCAGACATTTCACCGATAGTCTTGCCTGGCCTTATTTCTTTTATGAAACTTTCTAGAGCATCTTCTGCTGCTGTAATAAGTGTATCAGATTTTTCACCGAGTCTAACAGAGAAAGCAGTATCACCGATGTAACCATCAACTTGAACACCAACATCAACTTTGATTAAGTCACCATCCTTTAAAGTGAGAGTATCACCGATGTCAGGTGTGTAATGGGCGGCTATATCGTTCAAGGATATGTTAACTGGAAATGCAGGTTCTCCGCTTTTATCCTTTATTAACTTCTCAATATTTTCAGCTAAATCCAAGACTTTCATGCCAGGTTTCAATTGGATCCTAGCAAGTTCTTTAGCTTCTTGGCATATTTTGCCTGCTTTTTCATATTTTTCGATGATTTCTTTTTCCATACGACCACTCTGAGGAATTCAGTACTTAAAGAGAATGTAATTTATGTATAAAAATGTTTGGATTTTATTATTTTGAAAAAAATCTGATTCTAATAAAAATTATTAAATGGTAGAATATTAAACCAAATGATTGGATTGGTCATGAAACCCATCCACATCCCGATCATTATCGCATCTCTATCACTAAATCCAATCCATAATTTGGCGAGGAAATAATTCCAGATGAACAAGAAACCAAAGACTACGATGAAACTGACCATTTTTACTGGTACGAAAAAGACAAAACCGTCTATCAACAACCCACCTATGGCAGAAATAAATGTGTACTTACTGAATTTACCAAAATCTTTTATCGTGAGTTTCAACATGGAAAAAATTATTCCTAAAAACAAGAAATCAAATGCCCATGAAATTAAGAAGATTATCGGTAATATCACTATTCCATTCCATGGGCTCCAATAAGGGTAGGGGATTGGATTAGCCTTAACTATGTTTGAAATTAGAATTAAACCTATTAAAATAGAAATGATTATTTTCCTCATGTTAAAAAATGTTGAACGAAATGTTTTAAATTATTTAGGTTTTATAGGGTATTTCCCCTAATATTCAGGTTTACTTTTTTTAAGGAGTTTCCTTCTGATTATTATTCCTAGAACAATTATCCAAATAAAAACTGGTATCAGGAATAACAAAAATTGATATATGTTGAATGGTCTGAAATAACCTTCAGCACCTCTTACAGTTTTTTCTAATGTTGGTGTTGCAGCAAACATTTTTGTTTGATTCAGGTAGAATAATCCGAGAGAGAAAAGCACTAGTGATGACAGTATAGCACCAGACAATATTAATTTTATATTCAACGTCGGTTCCATGATTTTTTTGCCTTTGTCTGTTAGATTGTAAAAAACAAATTTTCCTCCGTTTCTTTGCTGTCGTTCGACTAAGCCAGCATTCTCTAATTTTTCCAGATGTTCAGATACAGTGGTTACGTGTTTTTTCATAATTTTACTCAAGAAACTTACAGTCGTCGGCCTCTCTTTAAGTTCTTTTAAAATCTCCAACCTTGTGTCAGATGATAGTATCTTTAACTCATTGACCATAAAATCACTAGATTAATAACGATAATATCTACCATAGTTAAATATTTAAGTCCTCAGAAATCGACAAACTACATATGTTAGATATGTGCAAACCATGGAAAAAGATGAATAAAGAAGAAAAAGAAATGCATGTCCGTAAAAAAATGATGATGGGTTTTGCATTGTTTCTCTTTGGAATGTTGTGGATGTATTTCTCAACACCAGGAGACATTGTAGTGGATTACCTTGCAGGCTTTGTTTCAACGATTACAGTGGCTGGTTTACTGTTAATCTTATACGGACTAGTGAAGAAATTTTCTGCTTAAAACCCATGTAAATATCTGAAAGAGGAGATTTTTTTACTCGTAGCTAACTTTTTTTGAACCAATCTACAATACTTGCTTGGACTTTTCCAGATAGAACTTGTTGTTCTGTGTAACCCAATGCTTTCAGAACTCTCATGCTGGCTGGGAGGATTTGATTATTGATATAATAATCTGGGTCATACTGGTTTGGTGTGACATCTTCTACTGGTTCAGCCCTGTCAGAAATACTTCCACTACCTTTAACTATGACAAAACCTATTACCGAACCTTCACCTATTGGTCTTCCTCTTGATTTTGATTTTTGTGCAGCTTTAACATGTGGGCCTATCTGTTCGTATTGTGATAATGGACGAGTGATTTGTTCAAAAATCACTAAATCTTCTAGTTTGACATCGCCATCTTTTATTTTTTTTATAGTATCTCTCACGAGTTGAACAGCTTTTACAGGATCTCTTTCTTTTAGGATTGTTGTCAACACATCTCTTTGTATTTTCTTACTGAGTTCACACCAGTCTCTTCTCACCGTCTCGAATCCACGAATTTCAAGATTACCATCATAGTCAATCAGCGCATATCTCTTTTTTGCTCCGACTTCACCATCGCGTCTTGCTACAAAAATTCCCCCTTCATATAAGTCTCTGAATTCTAGTTCAATTATTCCTGGTAATTTTTCATTAATTTCGTCTGTGAATTTTTCACCCAATTCTCTTATCTTGTCAACAGGCAATTCTTTAGGAATTCTAACCATCAGAGAATCTGTATCGCCGTATATTATTTCAAAACCTTTTTCTTTTGCAACCTCTACAACTTTATTGATGTAAAATCTTCCGAAGGAAGCAACTGCTGCACCGCATTCTCTCTTGAACCATTTCGCCCCGAAATAACCCAAATAACCGTAAGTTGCATTCGCCAAGATTTTCAACGCGTATTGTTCGTTGTTTAATCTTTTCCAATCTTCAGAACCTTTCTTAGATTTCTTCAGTTCTTCTTTTATTTTTTTCCTTGCATTGATTATTTCTTCCAAATGTTCTGGGATGAAACCCTTTTTGTCTTGACAGAAATACCATTTGTTTTCAGGGACCTCGATTTTTTTCTTGCATGGTTTACTATTGAACGTACCGGGATCAATGTTATGAGAAACTATGATAGTTGGATAGAGTGAGCGGAAGTCAAAGACTAGAACGTTAGAATGTATTCCTTTCTTTGGTTCGATAACCATTCCACCTTTGTACACCGGCGACATTTTTCTTTGTTCTATCTCTTCGGTCTTAGGTCTGTTTGGTATCAACACATTATCCTCAACTGCTTTCCTCATGAAGAATCCTTCGACCAGTTGGCTATAAGTGTACCTTGCACAATCGAATGACAATAGTCCTGTTAATCTACAAAGAGTGAATATCTGAGGTAAGATTAAATGTGAGAGTTTGAGTGTTAATTCAGAATCCCAAAGAGAATATTCTGTCAATCTTTCTAAATCTTCTTTCTTGCTCCAAATGTCTACCATCTCTTCGTATTTCATCTTCTTTTTTCCCGTGCCCAGCAATTCTCTAGAAACTTCGTCCAGAGTTAGAACTTCACTTCGCATAGAAGAAGAAAGGACGTGATCAATGAAAGCGTATAAATCTATGTGAACTCTTCCCTTTGTTTTGGCTGAACTGATTCTTCCCCTTCTTACAACATGAACTGGGACATTATCCCTACCGAGTTTCAAAGATATCTTAAATTCAGTCGCTTTGTCTTTTATTTTAGGTATGTCAAAACCATCAGAATTGTAACCTACTAAAAAATCTGGGTCTTTTTCTTCTATAGTCTGCAAAAATTTTTCTATTATCGCTTTTTCGTTTTGAAGGACTTCAACATAGGCCGGTTTTTTGTCCCAATTATGCGTTGTTAAAACTATTTTATGGCCATCGCTACAAGCCATGCTGAGCATTATCAGTTTAGTTTCTTTTTCTTCCTCAACCCACTCCGTATCAAATGCGAGTATTTTGAAATCCATCTCTTTATTGAATAGAATTTTGTTGACAGAACTTGCTTTGATGATGCGGTCAACTTTATAATTCTCTTTTTCATTTGTTTTCCCCTCAACCTCAATCCAATTTATAGGTTCTATCTGTTTGTCCATGATGTAACGCTTGTAAAAAGGTATGTCATACTCATAAGTTTCCTCAATTTCTTGCCATTCTTTTATTTCATTCCTTACATCAGGAATTTTTCTTGGGTTGTCAATCGTTATCTTGATTAATTTTATTCTTTCGTTCATCCATTCTTTGTCTGTAATTTCAACTTTCAGTATTTTTGTCTCTAGTTTTTTTGCGTCGAGTTTTTCGATCTTTTTTTTCAGATCTTCTGCCTTTCCTTTCGAAGGTAAAGTATAGAAATATGGTTTAAAAGTCGAATCCAAAACTAAAACAGTTTTACCTTTTTCATCTTTACAGAAAAGTCTAACAACTCCTGTATTATCTTCTAACGTAGAATCAGCATCCAACACGAGTAATTTTTCTTTCATCCTATCATTCTGGTAATTTTCTCTTGTTGGTTATAATCTTAAAACTATCGGCAATAAGTTTTCTAAATTGAGTGTTTGTCTGTGATAAGTAAAGTAATGATAATATTCCTAAGCACTCAAAAATGAAGTTGAATGGTGTAAATTTAGGTCCAAAATTGTATGCGGGGAAAGTATAATTGACGAATGGATAAAACCATGGGACAAAATCAATAGCATCTTGTAATAAATGAAACCAAACACCGAAAAGTAAAGAGATTGAGATGTATTTTTTTCTCATGATTAAGAAGGATATACCAGAAACGATAAGTCCCATGAACAATGTATGACCGATGAAACGTCCTGAAGATGTTATTCCAAGTAATTGCAATGGTTTGTCTATTATATCAGGTATCATAGAACCTATTATAAGAGCTAAAATTGAGAGAGATAGCAAAGTTCCAAACAATAATGTTATCCCTATGTGTCCAAAGAATATCATGATTTATCACTCAATTAATAGGATGAGAGATGCAAATAAAAATTTATATGTGATTAGATATTTCACTTCCCAACATACGATATTGGTATTTAAATTTTGAGACATATTTTTTCGTATGAACCTAACTTTTCAGTTCAGTCAAAGTTGGTATGCTCTATTTTTAGGTTTTTTAATATGTTGGCTGATTCTATTAAATTATAGAAAAAGTCGCAGCGACAGAAAAGAATTAAAAAAACAGATTATTTTGGCTTTAATTGGCTTGTTCGTACTGACTGTAATGGAAATTTTCGCCATTAGTACGAATTTATGGCATTATGTCCCGGATGACTGGCCGATAATTCTATGGCCAACGTATTTTGTAGCGATACTGTTTGGATATCAATTGTTGAAATTCGTTGAAGAGAGTATAGTTAAACCTTAAAGAATTTTCTGCAGACTTTCTAAATTAAAATTCGTGAAAACACATCCATTCTTGATTAAAGGGACGCCTTGACATGGTATATTGAATTCTTCCATATAAGTTGCTGCCAACCTTAATTCCGGTGGACAAGCCACTCCAACTGCAGCTTCGTATGAATTTTTCTCTATTATACGTGCTATGCAGGAACCACCATCGACGACATAGACGTCATATCCTCTCTGTTTAGCCAAAGAAGTAGCTTGATTGACTAAGCAGTTAGATGAACAAGCGTTACAAAAATGTGAGGGTATTTCTGGTTTAAATGTTGCTTTGCATGCTCCGTGAGTGTTTTTTCTCAAACATTGTGGCAAGAACAATACCCTATTTTTTGTATTAATGAACCTAGGTCTTTGAATGACATTCTTGATCTGTATATCGACTAAATCTGTAACAACCTCTACTATATTTTGGACATCCAAACCGGTCATTTCACAAATTTTAAATTTATCTATAAGGGTTAAAATCCCAGAGCTAATTTTTCTATGTAAATCTGTGTTTTCAGCTGCTTCAGCGATTTCCCTGAAAAAAGATTGCGAAATTCTTGTCAAATCGAAAGAGAATCTATATGCCATATTACTATTTAGATGGGATTGAATTTTAAGTTGATGATTTAAAAGAAAATCTATATACCTTGCCTATAAATATGGCAAGAGATGCAAATAAAAATTTATTAGTTTTGTAAAAAATCTACATGATTCTTTTCATTAAAGAAACTGTTTCTACCAAATAGAAAATTTTGAATTATTTAAGATTTCCTTTCTAAAATTATCAAATAATAAAAAAGGTGATATTTTGTTTAACTCAGAAAAATTAGCTGAATTAGTAACACATTATTGTTTAAATGTTTCTGAAGGAAGTAAAATAGGTATACAGGGAAATCCTGTTGCTACACCTCTCATTCAACAATTGTACAAACATGTTCTTTTGATGGATGGACAACCTGAACTCCGTGTTGATATGGATGGTTGGGATGAATTATTGTATGCGCATGCAAAACCTCATCAACTTAGATATGCCTCACCATTCCTTCTTTACTTTGCCCAAAACATTGATGGGTTTGTGCAAATACGTTCAGAGACGAATGTTAAAAGACTAACCAACGTACCAGATGAAAAACGTAGAGAAAGGCAGGAAGGTTTAAAGGAAATTATGGAAGCATACGATAGGCTTGTTACACCAGGAAAATTATCCATAATTCCATATCCTACACTGTCTTATGCTCAAGAAGCTGAAATGTCTTTATTCGAATACGAAGAGTTTGTAGAAAAAGCATGCTTCCTCGATAAAAAAGATCCTGTGGAAGAATGGAGGAATATCTCAAAGATGCAAGAACCTATAGTCCAGAGATTAAATAAAGTAGAAACTGTGCGTTTTGTTGGTGATGATACTGATCTAAAGGTTAATGTCAAAAGTAGGACATGGATTAATTGTGATGGACATATAAACATGCCTGATGGAGAAGTTTTTACTGGTCCTATAGAGAATTCAGCAAATGGACAGATTAGATTTACCTATCCTGGTCTTTACATGGGTAAAGAAATTGAAGACATATTTTTGACTTTCAAAGATGGACAGGTAACAAATGCAAAAGCTGAAAAGGGACAAAACTTTTTAGACCAATTACTTAAGATTGAAGGAACTGATAGAATTGGTGAAGTTGCTGTAGGCATTAATAATGGAATCACGAGATTCACGAAAAACATGCTCTTTGATGAAAAAATGGCTTATTGTATGCATCTTGCTCTTGGAAGATCTATCCCTCTGTCAGGTGGACAAAATAAAAGCACTATTCATTGGGATCTTCTAAAGGATATGAGATCTGGAGAAATTTATGCTGATGGGGAATTAGTTTATGAGAAAGGTAGATTTGTAATTTAAAATCTATTGTTGAATCTATGATTAGCACACAAACAACAGAAGAAATGATTTCTGCATACTTAATTAATTTTCAGTTGTTGTTCTTACGATTATGAGTGAATATGATCTTTTTATTTTAATCGTTATAATTCATCTCTAAAAATACTATTCTTTAAGATATTTTTTTCTTTTTGAACGTTTCACGTAATCATTAATTAGCGTTCTTTGTAGATTTGCCTCAGCTCCAGCTCTTATAAACCAAGATAAGAAGATTAGCCATATTCCATCAGCAATGTTTCCAAAGAGTATGTAACCAAATCCTATGATTGACATGATTAGAGATATAATTTCACTGATTCGTGTAGCAATCTTTGTAGCACGCAGTAAACTTTTAGTTTTCTTCCAAATGCTTCCTCGAAGAACTCTACCTCCATCTAAAGGGAATGCGGGGAGTAAATTAAATATACCTAAAGTGAGATTGATAAAAGCGCTGTAATAAAATATAGCTATTAAAGCAATAGGTATCTTAAAAATTGTTCCAACAAACCAGAGAACACCAAAAAATCCAGATAAAAAGAAACTCATCAAGGGACCAGCAGCAGCCATACGAACTTCTAAATCAGGATTACGAGGTTCATGCGTTATTTCTGAAACTCCTCCAAAGAAGAAAAGTGTTATTCTAGCTATTGGAAGACCATTCTTTTTTGCAACATAAGAATGCAATACCTCATGTATCAGAACAGATGTAAAAAGGATTATTGCTGAAAAAATACCGATTATCCAGTATGTGATCTTATTGAGTCCTGGATATTGTTGAGGCATGTATTCGGAAGCGAGTGACCAAGCAATCAGAATAAATGCGAACCATAGTGTGTAATTAATTCTTATAGGTATTCCCATAATTTTCAAATAATTGTCAGACATAAAATACACCTTATTTATTCCGTTATTAATATTTAATAATTAAATTTTTCATATTTCAACTTTAATTATGATTATCTAATGGTTAGAACATGAATGAATGCCAAAAAAAGACTATTAAATGTATTAACTGTAATGATCACTTTGAACATCTTAGACCACTCGTAAAGGAGATAATAGTTTCAAAATCCTTTCTAAAAGATGCTCCAGATTTTGACGTCAACTCGATAATAGAATGCGAACATGCTTACTTTAAGGAACTGCACAAATTTGAGGAAATAATCGATGACAATTACATCTTCAGAGCATTGAAAGATAAAACACACATCGTATATGTTATTGATAAGAATCATCGACTTATTTTTTTGAGAGCTTTTAGGAATTTTAAGATCTATAGAAGATTTCTAGAGGATAAAAAAGGTATACTCAATTTGATAGAGAAAGAATGAATCACGTTAGCGATTTGATGAAGAGTGGGTTGAGGGGTTTTGGTTTAAGAATTTAGTCGTTATCAACTTCGGCTGCCACCTCTATCTTTGCAAACTCCTTTGCATTTTCAATCATCATTTTTTTACATTTTTCCTCTGTTTCCATTATATTATCAACTATTTCATTCCTTCCTTCAGAATACATTGCTCTTAAGTCTTCATCTGTGTATCCCGGAAATATTTTTCTTTTTTTGGGTAAAAAACATATAGCATATCTAAACTGGTTTAATCCTCCGAATTTTTTAAATAAGTCTTCTCCCAATATTACATCTTCTAACCCTCTAATAGGAATATATGGTATTATCTCATCTCCTTTAAGAACAGCCAATACATCGATCGTTAATTTATCATTAATAATTTCATCTCTCACTACACCTGTTTCATATGATAATTTACCCATATGAACATTCCCATGTCTCACTATACCCAAGTAAGAACCAGGTCCTAATTGTTCAAGTAATTGTTTTTCTAAAATTGCTTTCATAAGGATTATTAAATATTAAAGAGATTTATGCCTTACTTTTGATGAAAGAATCATCTATTAAATCTCTTAACGTAAATTTGAGGAATGTTGATAAGAACTTCTGCCGCTTTTACCATACTATATACAGGAACGTATTCTGTATTGCTATGAAAGTTCAAACCACCGGCGAATAGATTTGGAGTAGGCAATCCCATGAAACTGAGTCTAGCCCCGTCAGTTCCACCTCTGACCTTTTTATGGATAGGCTCAACGCCAGTTTCTTTTATCGCTTCGACAGCTATCTCAACGACTTCAGGATATTGATCCAAAATTTTTTTCATGTTCTTGTATTGATCTTCTATTTTGAGAGTGATCGTGCCTTTTTCATAAAGTCTGCACACTTGATTTTGTAGTTCCCATAATCTACGTTTTCTATCTTCAAACTTACTTTCATCAAAATCCCTGATGATAAGTTCGATCTTACTTTGAGCAACATTCATATTACTGTTTAAAATATGATAAAAACCTTGATCACCGTCTGTCATTTCTGGAGATTCTTCATGAGGTATCATGTCGAATATCTTTACTGCTATCCTTTGAGAATTGACCATTTTTCCCTTCGCCATTCCAGGATGTGTAGTTACTCCAAAAACATTGAATTCAGCACTAGCGGCGTTAAAAGTCTCATCTTCTATATTCCCGAGTTCATCTCCATCAACAGTGTATGCATACTTGGCACCGAATTTCTTGACATCAAAATGAGTTGTGCTTTTATCAACTTCTTCATCGGGAGTGAAAGCTATTTTTAACGTAGTATATTTTATTTCTGGATGCTCTTTGAGATATTGCAAGGCTGTCATAATTTCAGCAATGCCTGCCTTGTTATCGGCCCCGAGAAGAGTTGTTCCATCTGATGTTATTATATCATTACCTATGTATTTTCTTAGTTCAGGATTGATTTGTTCTCTGATGGTTGCTCCTTTGAGAACAATATCTCCTCCTTTGTAATTTTTATGAATTTGAGGTTTCACATCTTTTCCAGAAACTTCTTGGTATGTGTCCATGTGAGCGATTAAACCTATGACTGGAATTTTAGAATCGTATAAAGTTCCTTCTAGTGTCGCTCTGACTTGACAATGTTCGTCGACAGAAACTTCGGATAGGCCTAGAGCTTTTAATTCATCTACCAGAACATTTGCTAGATCAAACTGATTTTTTGTGGAAGGAAAGGTTGTGGATTTGCCGTCTGATTGAGTATCTATTTTAACATATTCCAAGAATCTTTGTACTAATTTCTCTTCCATGATATCAATGCAATATTGTCAAACATTAAAGGATTTAAGGCTTACTTTTCAGAACAAAAATCTATTTTCAAAAAAATTATTTTAGTTGTTATCTTATCTTTTATTAAACTTTGTTTTTTTAATCTTCTAACCCAATAACAAAAATTGGAACTTGTATAGCACTCTTAAAATGAGGTAAATATTTTACAATCTTCTCAAAAGTTAAACTTCCTTCCCATTTTTGTTTGTATTCTTTAACCAATTTTTTAAGAAACTCATTTGTAACAGCTATGTACACTCCAATATCTATCTTATCTAAGTTAGAATATGACATAGTTTGAAACTTCAATAAATCAATACCTAAAAATGATGAATGAGAAAAAGCTACTTCCACTCCAACTCTTTCTTTAAAGAAATCTAACTTAGCTCCAATGTCCTCTTCATCGGCTACTTTTGGTTGTTCTTTCCATCCAAATTGTAGAAATTTTTCTCTAAATATTTTATTAACATTTGGACGAGATAATTTATTGGATGAGACATCAATTGATTCAATTACTTTCTCTATTTCCTTTCTGAGATGTAATTTGCTATTTAACACTTGTTCAGCAAATCTATAAGACCAAGTCTTAAATTTCATAGTTTATTTTAGTTAATGCAAGGATCTATACTTTTTCTATGTGTTACCAACCATTAGGATAATGCACAACTTTCCCTTCTTCGGCTCTCCAAGCTTCTACTACTTCATCTTTTTCATTCTCTATTTCTATAAATTCATAATCACCAGATTCTTTGACTAATTGTTTCAAATATTTAACTAATCTCATAGCATATCTTTTAGCATCTTTATGTGTTTTGAAATATTTTGTTTCCATTGGTTCAAATCCCCAACTTGTAGCTTCATAAAAACTTATTTTAAAGAACTTAGGTTTTATTTCTCCCTTAAGCATGATCGATCTGATCGCTTCGTTTGGATATAAAGTTAACTGATCGATAATTTTTATTTAATTTCAACAACTTCTCCAACTTTCTTCAATAAATGAACCTTATCCCACCATTTATCATATATTTCAGCATGCTGTGTATGGACGGGAACAACCATCTTCGGATCAACATTTTTAACAAATTCTTTCAACTGTGGACCAGAAGCATGTCCAGAAACATGAGTAGAATTCAAACCCATACAAAAATGATTTATCCAGTTCTCTATCCTCTTCCAGTCCACTTCCATCTCAATATCGAATGGTTCACAAACAGATTTGATATAGACAGAACCTTCAACTGGTTTTATATCAATCAATTCCTTCAAGTCAAAGTTCGTGCAGAAGAACATGTATTCCTTCTGATCATCTTTCACATCCTTATAGCATATGGAACCATCAAGATAATTCCTTTCCCATTTGTCATAATCAGCCCTTATCAACCTCTCATCACATTCACTGCCTATAACACCCCAGTCCTTTCTCATCGCATACAAGACCAGATTCTTATCATCCAGCTTAGGCACATTGGAATTCTTACATTTACTCAATTGTTCTATGAGATAGGCTTGCTTAAGGCTTATCGTAAGTTTCTTGTCAACCTTCTTCGCAGCATTCAAGAAAGAGATCAACCTGTCAGTATCCCTTACAGGCCAGTTGCAGACTGATAGTCCTTTTGACTTGGAAGTTATCACAGAGACTTCATCTTCCACATCCTTTTCTTTCATGGAACTCTCTTCATCTATCCTCGTCCCTTCTATTATCAAAACATCAGGCTTATCGCAAGCTTCCATGAACTCTACAGTTTTTTCTTCTCTACGACCATGAAAACGGAAATCGCCAGTATAGACTACCGTCCCGGAAGAAGTATGGATAATGAAACCAGTAGCGCCAGGTAAGGAATGATCGACGTTGTAAGGAATTATCTCTATACTATCTATCTTGAACTTCTTACCAAAATTGAAAACATCGAACTTTCTTGGTGTAACAATATCAGGATGTGTCTTCGTGTTCTTCTTGCTTATCTCTCCTTTCTTGTTGACATAAGTCTCAAAACATTTCGTAAATTCTGTCAAGTCAGTGAAGCTTCCACTAGCCGTATCGTTCAACGCCTTCAGTATCGCATAAGTCTCTTCAGAACAATGGATTGGTATGTCTTCTCTCAAATGATGAATGTAGGCAGCATGGTCAGCATGTGCATGTGTCAACAACACAGCATCGTATTCTCTATCTTCAGCCTTCCTTCCCATGTGGTTCAGATAATCTTCTCTATACAACCCTTTCAAGTCTGGTAACAATCCGAACTCTATGAAGTCGCCAATGCCTCCACACTTTCTCGGTTGCAAGAACTCAGAGAAGAACTTACCGACTTGACTGAAAGGCATACCAAAATCAAGGAATATTTTAGTTCCACTGTCTTCTAGGAGGATCTTGTTACCACCTATTTCGTTAACACCACCATAAAAAGTCAGTTTAGTCATATGAATCAATTATTGAGATGAATAAAAAAAGATTTAGATAAAATGGTAAAATATCTTACCCCTACCTTTTATTAAAAAATGTAAAATTTAAATATAAGTAGTGGTAATTAAATATCATGGTAACTATCAGAAAAAGAAAGATTGGAAACAAGGAATATTTCTACCTAGCACATACTCTAAAAGTCGGGAAAAAAGTAGAAAAAAAAGAATTGTACTTAGGAAATAAGGTTCCAAAAAATATAGAAAAAATAAAAGCAGATTTCTTGAGTAAAATTTACCAGGAAAAATGGTTCAAGAGGATTGATAAAATAAAACAGAATTTTTCTGAAGATTTTAACAGAATGCCAGATGAAATCAAAGAGAAATATCTAGAGAATTTCATGATAAGATTCACGTACGATACTAACAGAATAGAGGGTGGAACGTTAACATTAAGAGAAACCGCCAACCTCTTGAAAGAGGGTATTACACCGAGAGAAAAGCCCATAAAAGACGTAAAAGAGGCTGAAGCACATAGAAAAGTTTTCTACTTGATGTTGGAATATAAGAGTGAACTAAACCTTGAAATTGTTTTAAACTTGCATAGGCTATTATTCGAAAATACAAAACCAAAAATAGCCGGAAGAGTAAGAGATTATCAGGTATCTATCAGTGGAAGTAAGTTTGAGTTACCATTTCCATCTGAATTAAACGCACTTTTAATGGATTTTTTTAAATGGTACAACAAGAATAAGAATAAACTTCATCCTGTAGAATTGGCTGCTTTAGTTCATTTAAAATTCGTTAGTATACATCCATTTGGTGATGGTAATGGTAGAATAAGCAGGTTGATGATGAATTTTGTTTTAAACAGACATGGTTATCCTATGTTAGACATCGCTTACAAAAACAGGAATTCTTATTATACTGCATTGGAAAGATCACAGTTAAAAAAAATCGACCAAATATTTGTGGTGCATATAGTTAAAAGATACATTAAGGAATACAAAAGGTATCTAAAATAATCAATCTTCAAACATCTTCTTCTTCATCTCAAACTTCATCCCAGGATGTTCCTTGAACATCTAAGGTGACTACAATATATAAATATTTATGTAAAAGGTGACTACATATTTTAAATTCAGTATTTAATCTTCAAACATTTTTTTCTTAACAGTAAATTTCATGTCAGGATATTTTTGGTACAATTCTTTTCTATGTGCTTCGAGCATTTCTACAGGTTTATTCAAATAATCAGCAACAGTTCCAACCTTAACTTTCTTCTTTTCCGCAACTTCAAAGACTTTAGAAATCTTATCCTTCCACTTCAAATCTCTCAAGAAATGATGGTCTGTTATGAAAGCATCCAGAGGACAAGTCTCGATTATCTTGATCATGTTCTCGATAGAATTTCTCATCGCCTGCATACCAAACCTGTATATAATGTAGGATAGAGGACCGTCAGAAAAGACTAGGTTAGGTTTATTCTTTAGTATGAATTCAGCTTGTTTTTCATTGTTAGGTCCTTCTACATCTGAAGTATGAATGAACTTGTACTTCCCATCATCAACTAGAACTTCATTCACAAAACCTAGTCGTGGATTAGTTCCGTGAAAGACAGTGCAAAATTCTAGCTTAGTCTTGCCGAATTCGTATTTCTTTCCGTCAGCATACTCTATTTTCTTCGGTCTATCTTTTATCTGTTCCAAGAAGAATGCAGATCTTCCCTTCTGACTGAAGTTTATGTTCTCGGTCGGATGTTTTATCAGAACTGTCTTATCGTCGTATATGTCCAAGTCTTCCCATGGATTGTGATGGTCGTAATGGTAGTGAGTTATTGTCAACACATCAGATTGTTTGGCTAGTTTAACAATCTCTTTCCAGTGTTCATCCAATCTTTTCAATTCTAAAGGATGGGGTTCTAATCCATACCTGATAGGAGCAAGTGATACACCAGGATCGATGAATATTTTTACATCTTCCGTCTCAACATAAGTGGCCATGCCTCTAGTGCCGAGAGAATCGAACGCGATTGGAATTATTTTCATGATTAATCCATCTTTCTTAATTTGTATTTATTCCATACGAAGATTATAATGTAAGAAATTATCAACCAAAAAATAAAGTCTATAATCAAAGATGACCATTGTACATACCATTTGTCTACTGGACCAGCAATCGAATTTGTTTGATGAAAAAGCCATACTAAAGGGAATCCGTAAATTGTTTGTTCTAAGTCAGGAAATAATACATATTTACTATAAACTAATGAAGCTGCTGCTAGCAAAAACCCTAAAACCAATGAAAAAATTATAATCTTTATTATTTTCATATTAAAATTTTCTTTTTTTAAAGAACAAAAATCTATCTGATTAGAATTATTTTAATTTTTAATTATCTTTAAACCCTATATTTTAAAAAAAAGAAAAGAAAAAAGATATCTTAAGCTCCGTACAATTGTTGTAGACCTGTTATGTCTGGTTGTTCAAGACTTCTTGTAAATGTTTCTCCTTCACTTCCATAACCGTACATCGTTACTGCTGAACAGGCACTCTGGTAAACATCTGCTAAACCTAAACCATGTCCTGTCTCATGTGTTGCTATACTTTGCCAGTCCATCACTGACGTATTTTTTGATGCATCGCCCCATGAAAAGTCTGAGTCAAACATAACATCATATTCGACTATTTCTTTGCTTCTTCTGGTATACCATGTCCTTGTTACTGCTATTACACCAGATGTAGGATAATTTCCATAACTGTATTCGTTCCTTCCGTCTGGAGAACTATCGAAGTTAGCTGAACTATCCGTTCTATAGCTACCGAATAATGCAGTTGATGTATGGTCATCCCATTCTTTTGTCGATGTAGATATAGCGGTTGAATCCACGTTTGTACCTATGACATAACTTATGGAAAAACTTTTCCACTTAACACCCATCAGTTTGTAACATGGTACAGTTTTTCCGTTTTGATCTATTGGTTTTATTTTTCCGTCTTTATAGTGGATGAAAGTTATGCTGTCTAAAGGTTCTTTTGGTTTTGCTAGAACTGTTGAAGCGAATACTGATACTACTAAAAGAGCTACTAACAAACCTACAAATATTTTTCCCATGTTTTCACTCTTAATATAATAGAATTCGTTAAGGATTAAAACGTTTCTAAGTTGAAAAATTAAAAAGAAAAGACTTATAAGATTTAACTTATTCATATTTTTGATTAGATGCTATACAGAAATAGATTTGATAGACTTTTAGATGGTGTGCATAGAACTATAGGTCAAGTTTACGATGTAATGATTGTTCCTACTGGTAGATTTTTCGGTGGATTTTACGATACGATAGTTGGTCCGGTTGAAAAGATTCTTCCGTCTTTTGGGATTGATGTCCCTTTACCTGCAAATTATTCTATGATACCAGATGTCATAAAAGGAACATTGGGAGAAGTGAGAGAAGATTCTAATAGAGTATGGGAATATTTAATACGTTAAAATTTAGCAAATCATCAATTTTCGCCATTTTGATTGAATTTAGAATAATCTTCTTTTTTGTATGCTTTTTTTTTGTCTAGTCTCTTTTTCGAAATTTTCCTCATCTAAGTTTGTAAATCTCATCCTTTCAATGGATGCTATCAGTTCTAATTTTGCTTTGTATATGTTTTCCATAATAGACCAACATATACATTCTTCGTCCCCCTATAAAAATTTTACTCAAATATATTTCGGGGAAAATGCATTAATTAGACAAAAATTTGATTTATTTTAATTTTACCTTCAATAAATTAATAATGTCTTTATACCCAAAAAATATCGCCATACCTTCTTACAGACCGCCGAATGAAGGTGCGGAAAATAGTATGTTATTACAATTCACAAAAGGTTGTCCTTGGGATAAGTGTACATTCTGTCCTTTGAACAAATTTTACCGTGATATACCTTTTGAAATAAGAAGAGTGGAAGATGTAAAAAGCGATATAAGAACCTACAGAGAATTCCTAGAAAAATCAAAAGAACTCTATAAACCTAAAACAGTGTTCATTGGTGATTCGGACAGTCTCATAATGAAGACAAGTCAATTGGTCGAATTAGTTCAATATCTGTATCAACAAATTCCCAACATAGAAAGAGTTACGACGTATGTCAGAACTGCTACTCTTGTTAGAAAACCTTTGGAAGAATTGAAAGAGATAAGAGAAGTCGGTATTAACAGATTGCATAGGGGGTTAGAAACTGGTTATGACATATTGTTAAAGCTTGTCAACAAAGGTGTTACGGCAGAAGATGCGATAAATGGAGGATTGAAGGCAAAAGAAGCTGGATATGAATTGAGTGAATACGTCATTCTTGGGTTAGGTGGGAAAAAGATGACCGAACCACATGCTGAACTAACTGCAGATGCTTTAAACAAAATAAAACCTGATTTTATCCGTTTCAGAACTTTGATACCTCAACGTAATACAGTTTTACTCCTTGATTATTTAGTAGGAAAGTATAGAAATGAAGGTTGGTTCAGGTTGTTATCCCCTTATGAAACTTTAAGAGAGACTAAAAACATAATCAAAAGATTGAACATCGATGCTACTCTATTTTTTGATCATCATTCAAACCCAACTGGCCTAGCATGGAGAAAATATAAAATTCCAGAAATGAAAGAAGTCGCGTTAAGACACATCGATGATGAGTTAAAAAAACCTGAACCAGAATTTCGTGAAGAAGAGTTTCTTGATCAAGGTCTCTAATTTGTTAATGTTCATCACAACTCTTGTACCTCAATATAATAAATAAGTTATCAGTTCAATAATAATCTGGTAAAATGAGACAAATAAAAAGGATATTCGCTAACTCTCGACTGATAGGAGATTTGCCCAGGGGTTGTTATTTTTGTACAAGAGGTTCTAAACTTGTACTTTTTGTCACGGGAAAATGTAAGAAAAACTGCTGGTATTGCACTATATCTGAAAAGAGATGGCAGCAACCTATAACTTTAGCGAATGAGAGAGAAGTAAAGTCTGATGGAGAAATAACAGAAGAAGCTAAACTTATAACCGCAGAAGGTGCGGGAATAACTGGTGGAGAACCGTTATTAGATTTAGAAAGAACTATACATTTCATAGAACTTCTCAAAAAAAGTGAGGGTAGAAATTTTCATATTCATCTTTACACGGCAAGGAGTGACCTGACAGAAGAAGAACTTAAAGGATTGTGTGATGCTGGTCTGGATGAAATCCGTTTCCATCTACAAGATGATTGGAATGTCGTTAAGAAAGCGTTGAAATTCGATTGGGATGTTGGCGTGGAAGTCCCAGTCATTCCGGAAGATTTTGAGATGCTAAAAAAACTCATCCTGTTCTGTGAAAGTTCTGGTGTAAAATTCCTCAACTTGAATGAATTAGAATTTTCTGATAGGAATGTAGGATATTTGACAGAAAAAGGATATGAAATCAAGGATAATGAACCGACTGCTGTAAAGAATTCTGAAGAAACCGCAAAAAAATTGTTACAATTTGCAAAGGAAAATACAAAGAGGTTGAACGTCCATTATTGTTCTGCAGCGACAAAAAACATACATCAATTGAAAAAGAGATGGATACGCAGAGCCAACAAGATTAAGAAAGATTACGAGTTTGTTGACAGAGACGGTTTTATAGTAAAAGGTATAATAGAGACAGAAAATCCAACAGATGTCCTCGAAAAAATAATGAAAAAATACAAGGTTGAAAAAAGATTGATGAGAGTAAAAGGCGATAAGATAGAAACATCTATACATATTGCAGAAATGCTAGCAAAGAAAGAAAAAAAATTGAAAATTTTCATGGTGAAAGAATTGCCTATAGAAGAAACTTGGGAAGTCGAGAAATGGCCTCTATGATGAGGGATGATTTCAAATAACTAGGGTTAGAATCATATGGATCTGGAAAAATACTTGCAAGAAAATAATATATGGCATAGATTCGTCGATAAACCAGAAACTATACATACTGCTGATGCTGCTCAAAAAGCAGGAATAGACTTACATAAAGTTACAAAATCTTTAGTCATTTTAGATCAAGATAATAATCCTATTCTGGCAATAATACCTGGCGACTGTAAAGTGAGTTTCAACAAAATAAAAAATGTTTCAAATTCAAAAAAAGTGAGATTAGTACCGTTCGAAGAAGCTGAGAATTATTCCGGTTATTTACCAGGAGCGACACCAGTAATCCATCATAAATTAAAAATGAGAGTATTTTTAGATGAAAAACTGATAAAATTTGAATCAATTTACGGCGGAGGCGGAACTAGAACAAAATTATTGGAAATGAAAGTTTCTGATGTTATCCAATTCAATGAAGCTACTGTTGCAGATATAACAGAATGAATCAATCCTGTAATTTTATAGAAATATGTATTCCTTGAGGAATAGAGACTCTTAGAACCTGTCTCAAAGCTCTATCATCAGCCTGTAAATCGATCAACCTTTTATGAATTCTCAATTCCCATTTATCAAAAGTGGCATTTCCATGTCCCGTTCCATCACCGCATGGCGTTTTCATGGGAGCTACTCTCAAATGTTTCGTTGGTAAAGGAACTGGTCCTTTATAATCAATGCCAAACTTCTTGGCAATTCCTATTATCTCTACACAAATCGCATCCAACTGCTTTGGTTCACGTCCTGAAAGCTTAATTCTTGCTATCTGCATTCAATCACTGTGACAATATTCTAAGAGAGGTAGATTTAAATATTTTTGGTAAACATTTAAAAGATTAATATGAAGGGAAATTATTCTAAGTCCCTTCTTTCCAATCTGTCAAGTATTTTTTCTGCCTTTCTGTTAGTTGATCTATTTTTATTCCCATGGATTCCAGTTTCAATTGTGCAACTCTATCGTCAACATCTTTCGGTACGTTGTAAACATCTGGTTTCAATTTCCTGTAATTCTTGACTAAGTATTCACAACATAATGCATGATCAGCAAAAGACATGTCCATGACATCGGAAGGATGCCCTTCTGCTGCTACTAAGTTGATTATCCTACCTTTACCGAGCAAGTATATTTTCTTCCCATTGTTTAAAGTGTATTCTTCAACGTGTTTTCTTATCTCTCTCTTGCCCTTTGATATGCTCTCTAATTCTTCAACGTTTATCTCGACGTTAAAGTGACCTGTGTTGCCGATGATAGCTCCATCTTTCATGAGTTCTATGTGTTCTTTTCTTATCACGTCCCTGTCTCCAGTGATTGAGATGAAAATGTCTCCTCGTTCCGCTGCTTCTTTCAATGGCATGACTCTGTATCCGTCCATCAGTGCTTGTAAAGCTTTGATATAATTAACTTCTGTGACTATTACGTTCGCTCCCATTCCTCTAGCCCTACTCGCAAGACCGTAACCACAACGACCATAACCGCATACGACAAAAGTCTTTCCTGCGATCATCATGCTTGTTGCTCTTAATATTCCATCAATAGTACTTTGACCAGTTCCATAAACATTATCAAACAACCCTTTTGTCGGTGTATCGTTAATCGCAAACATAGGATATTTCAAAACACCATCCCGTGCCATCGCTCTTAATCTTATGACACCTGTCGTTGTTTCTTCTTGCCCACCGAAAACATTCTTTATCAAATCCTGTCTCTTTGTGTGAATTGTATTTACTAAATCCCCACCATCATCCAAAGTAACGTTAGGCTTGAAATCTAAAACTTGATTCATACACCAATAATATTCCTCCTCGTTCTCGCCAGTCCAAGCAAAGACATTGATACCTTCTTCGGTTAATGCAGCAGCAACATCATCCTGGGTTGATAAAGGATTAGCGGCACAAAGTGCAACTTCTGCTCCTCCAGTCTTTAAAGTCTTGACAAGGACAGCAGTCTCCTTAGTAACATGAAGAGCAACACTAATTCTCAAATCTTTGAATGGTTTCTTCTTCTCAAACTCTTCTCTAATTTTCATAAGAACAGGCATTCTGCTTTCTGCCCAAGCTATTTGCAGTTTACCTTGTTTAACCAGCGATAAATCTTTTACTTTGTAATTCATAAACAAACCCCCTTGTTCTGAATAAAATACTTTTTAATAAATTTAAGGTTTAAACTTGTTCAATACCTTCAAAATTTTTATTGCAGATTCTCTAGGATCAAATTTGTATGATTCTATGATCAAATCTGGCTTGGCAGATTCTTCAAAAGGAACATCCACACCAATAACTTCACCGACTGATTTTCTCTTCTTATTTTTTAACTTTCTTTCCAAAGCCTTCCTGTATAAATTGCTGACAACCAGATTATCCCTTCTGCTAGCCTCTCTTTTCATGCAAACACTCAAAGGACATTTAATGTAAACTTCAGCAAAATTTGGTATCAATTCTTTAGCTAACTCCCTCCAAACTTTTCTATGGCCAGTCGCATCCATTACAACATTGACTCCATTGTCAGTCAAGAATTTAGCAATCAATATCAAAGCTCTGTATGCATAATCTCTTTCTTTTTCTGTGTATTCCTGTTGGGGTGTCAATATCTTTCTAATCTCATCCATCCGGAGATATTCATATTTTATTTCATCTTCGTCCAATTTTTTCAAGAGTTCTTTCGCTCTCACAGTCTTCCCAGAGCCAGGCAAACCTGTCATCCAAACAACCCAACCTTTCATCTAATCACTTTAATACAGATTTTATTTTATTGAACATATTATCATTAGATGCAGCAATAATGTTGACGTCTATGTTGAAGCCTATATTATATTCTGAAAAATCTTTACCATCAATATCCTTGACGACACCACCAGCTTCTTTTATTATCAGTTGAGTTGCTGTATAGTCCAAAGTTCTTTTAGCACTCAATCCAACATAACCATCAACACTACCTCTGGCAACAAAGCACATTGCCAAGCAAGCTGAACCGAGCATTCTGACAAAAGGAAAGTTTTTTCCAACATCGCATATTCTTTTAAAGTTTTTTTCTCTTTCTAGAACGACATCAATCAACAAGCAGCCGATTCCTTCTTTGCATACTTGTATTTTTTTATCATTCCTGTAAGCGCCTTTGCCTTTTATCGCATAATAATTACTCCCTCTTACAAAATCTTTGATGTAGCCAATTTCAATTCCTTTAATTTTTCCTGAAAGGTCTCCTACTGCCATGGATAAACAGTTGAAAGGAATACCAAACCTCACATTATTAGAACCATCTATAGGATCAACGATTATGGAAACTTCTGGGTTAGTGCCGATCATCTTTTCTCCGAATTCTTCAGATATAATCTTTAAACTCTTTCCAGTTTTTTGCAATTCATTCCATACTACTTTTTCAGCAAGATCGTCTATTATCATGGTTTTATCTCCACCAGAACCTATTCCCATGACTTTCTTGTTTTCTTCAACTTTCACTTGCTTTTGCATCTCTGCAAAAACCTTTTCTCCAATATCCTTGCAGACATTAAGCCAATATTCTGTATCCATATCAATCATTATTTTATATTTTTTAAAATAAATTATCCTAAATAATTGAAAAGAGCAAGATTTAAGTATTCTCTAAAAAAGTTTAATCCTCTTTCGGTAGTTTTATATAAATCTTGTTCAATTTTTCTTAAAAGTTTTGATTCCATTAATTTACCTATATATGAATGTATTGAACTATTATCTACAGAAACTTTTCTAAGTTCCCATGCACGTGAAGGTTTAATAGCCTGATGTAAAATAGAAGCATATTGTCCATAAATGTTTTTTTTCTGTCATTTTTATAAAGTTTTGAAATAGAAATCTCCCTAGAAATTACATCTAATTTAACTGGTTCGTCTGCTTTTTGATTATTTAAAATTTTATTTAGTTGTTGAAATACATAAATAAAATCAAGACCTAATTCGGTTGGTTTGTAAATTTCATTTATATTATAATTATGAACTATATTATAAAATTCAATTAAACCTAAATCCAATAAAAATTTTAAGTATCTTATAAGGGATTCATGAGATAAGTTACATTTATACATGATTGCTGTTTTTTTCAATCCATTCTGGCATGCACTTAAAATGTCATTTTCAATGTCGTAAATTGTCCGGGTCCTATTAGTCATACCTACTTGAGATGGATTTGATTGATATTTTCCAGAATTTTTAATGATTTCTTGGCTTCTTATTTCTCTCACGAAATTATTAAACTTTTCTTCCAAAATTAATTGTGTAAGTTTTTCCCTCATTTTTTTAGGATCATAGTTTCTTACTCCTCTTAAATTAAAATCTGCACCCCTTAAATTTTCTACTGTTTTCAATAATTGCTCTTTAGGAATATTTTCTATTGGTCTCCCCACTTCTTTTTCTATTATTTCTATAGCCATTTTATTGATGAGTGAACTTGGGTTTCTATTAACCATAGCTTTAATCTTTAAATGATAAGATTTTTAAATCAATCTTTCAAGTATGAACTAATCCCTTTTAAATTAAACTCATCTTCATTCAGAATATTTCTCATAAAGTTAATTATTTTTCTCTTATTTTCATCTGCTAATTCAATTCTTTTCTCGTTAAAGTTATGATTTCTCATCCATTCTTTGGAATAGAAAACTGGATGTATACAGACCAATGCACGAAAAGCAAAGAACAAAGGTGAGACTTTAAACATCTCATTATCCTCTCTTTTCTTAAAGTATTGCGCGAAGAATGACTCAGTCAGCTTTTTGAATGGATCTTTGAATTCTCCATAAGACATGACTGAATAATTAATGAAATTCATTATCAGACAAGTTGTATCATCAGCAGGATCACCATACCTAAATCTGCTTCTATCAAAAATAATCAGTTTCCCGTCGTTAAACCATATATTGCCTGGATAGAAGTCGCCATGAACGACTGTCAACCTTTGATGTTTACCTTTAATCTTATCCCACCATTCTACCATTTTCTTAACGATTTCAACTAGTTCTTTGTTTGAAACAAAATCGAGTTTATCAGGAAACGTATCTATCACACCCATCGTCAATTCCCCGTGCCCAACAAAATCCCTGACAACTCTTTTGTATAAAGATTCCCTATTGTTTCCAACATACTTTTCAGAATGAATTCCTGCTAAATAATCAGCTAATATTTTAATTCGTTCTTCATCGCTACCTAATAATCTTCCTCTATTTCTAATCTCATCCAAATCTTTCCAGTATTCTATACCCTTACCTTCTTCCATGATGATGAAAAAATCTTCAGGCTTACCAACCGATAGTAGTTTACAGTCGTTCTGTATAGAACCTGCATCTATGACTTTTATGTGATTTGGCAAAAGGTTATAATCAAGTAGAGATCTTATCACAACGTTAGCCCTATCAGAAGGATAATCATGACCAAAACCTTCGCCTCGTAAAGTCTTTAGTATGTATCGTTTTTCCTGTCCTTTCCCATCCCTTGCCTTGATTAAGAAACCTTCAGCATGAAAACCTTCCCCTAATTTTTCTATGTCAGTGACCGCAATGTCTGAACTGAAAACTCTAGAAAGATAATCCCTCAAAGTTTCTTTATTTATCTGCATTATCTCACCATATCTATTTATAAAAATTATTTAATCAATAAATATTTGGTTGTATGGAAAAATTTGACTGTTGGCTTCCTACATGGGATGAATTACACGAGGATATGAAACAAATAGTAAAGAAAATAAAGAAAGATAATTTTCATCCAGATATAGTAATTGCTCTATCAAGAGGGGGATTTGTACCGGCTAGAGTTATCTGCGATTTGCTAATCATCAAAGATTTGGTCTCTATAAAAGTTGACCATTGGGGTGTAACTGCTGCTAAAGATGGGAAGGCACATTTGAGATACCCTATTGACGTTGATTTATCTGGGAAAAAAGTCCTGATAGTTGATGACATCACAGACAGTGGAGAAAGTATGATTCTTGCCAAAGAATTTGTAAAGAAACTTAATCCTAAAGAAATTAAAACAACTGTAATATTCAACATTAAGAACTCAAAATTTGTTCCTGATTATTACAGTAAAGAAATAGATTGGGTTTGGGTCATGTGGCCTTGGAATTATACTGAAGATATGTGCAACATTGTACCTAAAGTATTAGATGAAAAGAAAGAATCCTCGATTGAAGAAATAAGAAAAACCTTAAAGGAAAGATTCAAGATAGAAGTATCGGAAAAACATCTTTTAGAAATAATTGGTGAACTAGTTGCAAGAAATATTGCAAAGGAAAATGACAAAGGATGGATAAAGAAATAGACTAAACTTTTGCATTCTTCAAAGCTTCCTTACAAAAACAGTTTCTTTCTTCAGGAATATTTTTTATAGCTTCTTTTAACAATTCCTTTACTTTATTTTCACTTTCTTTCATGACTCGGATTACTTCTTCTACATCCACAGGTTTTTCTGCCCAAACATCATAATCAGTTATAGTCGCTATTATAGCAAAACAAATCTCTTTTTCTCTTGCCAATATCGCTTCTGGTACACCTGTCATCCCAATTAACTCAGCAAAGTTTCTGAACATTCTACTTTCTGCTCTCGTGGAAAATCTAGGTCCTTCAATACAAAGATAAGTCCCTTTATCATGATGATCTATCCCTAATTTTTCACAAGATTCTATCAAAACTTTTCTTAATTCTGGACAGAATGGATTAGCTAAAGAAACATGCGTAACGTCGCCGGTATCATAAAAAGTTGTTCCAGTTTTTTTAAAATCTATGAACTGATCTGGTATAACTATTTCACCTGGTTTATAATTCTCTTTCAAAGAACCAGTAGCACATGAAGCTAAAATTCTTTTCACGCCAAGATTTTCAAATCCGAATATGTTTGCCTTGAAGTTTATGTTGTGTGGGGGTATCGTGTGTTTGTTACCATGTCTTGCAAGGAATGCGATTTTCTTTTTCTCAAAATCTCCGATTAAGTAAGAATCAGAAGTTTTTCCATATGGTGTTTTCACTTCAAAAGGTTTTATATTCTTGAAAATTTCTGGATCGTAAACACCTGTACCACCTATTATCCCTATCTCAGCTTTCATCCAATCACTTCATTTACTTTTATATGAAATGTTTTAAAATCAAAATTAAAATACATTTAACATGGAGCTTAAAGTTGGTATTATCGGCGGGGCCGGAGTTTATGAATTATTGAGTAATGCTACTGAAAGGGATGTAAAAACTCCTTATGGTGCCCCTTCTGAAAAAATAACAATGGGTATTTTGAATGGGAAGAATGTTGCATTTATACCCAGATATGGAAAAAAATACAATATCCCCTCTCACAGCATAAATCATAGAGCTAATATCTATGCCCTGAGATCATTGGGTGTAGGAAACATAATCTCCATATCTTCAGTTGGTATCATAAACCCGAATATAAAAGTAGGAGATCTCGTAATCATCGATGATTTTTTGGATTTTAATGGAATACCTTACACATTCTATGATATTTTCAAGAAAATCCCGGTTCATATTGACATGTCTTATCCTTTTTCAGTAACTCTGAGAGACTTATTGATAGAGATTTGTAGAGAAAAGAAGTATAATTTCCATGAAAGAGGCATTTACGTTAATACTGTCGGTCCTAGACTTGAAACTCCTGCGGAGATAAGAACTTACAAAATGTTGGGAGCAGATGTTGTTGGAACATCTATAACACCTGAAGTCATCCTATCAAAGGAATTGGGAATGGCTTACGCAACAATAGCGGTTGGAATAAATTATGCCAGTGGAGTAATAGAAGGGTCTCCGATGATAGAATTACCAAAAATAATGCAAGAAGTGAAACCAAAACTTAAAGAGATAATCAACGATATTGTAGGTAAAATTTAATTTTTATTTCAAAGACTGCGTTTTTTTAAGAATCTTTATCGCATTATCTCCTGTTTCTTTCATGTTTCTGCCAAGAGAAATAAAACCATGATTTCTTATCACAACAAAATTGTTATCACCTAATATATCTAGAACTTCATTGGCCAGTTCCATAGTTCCTTCTGGTTGCTCATTTTTTGTTATAGGTAATTTAAATTTTTCCGCATTTTTCAAAATTAAATCATTTTGACCACTAAAAATAGCGTTGACTTCATCACGGGTATTATAGATTAAATAATGTATTATAGATTCAAAGGAGGGTTCTTTCTTGCCTTCTATATAAAAAACGTTTTTATAAACATCATAGTTGATAACACTCACAAGAGAATCATTGGATAAATTCTCTTTTTGCTCTGAAATATTAGTAGTAATAACAAACCCATCCTCAATCCTAAAACTTAAGCCAGGTTTTAAATTGTTTTTATTGAATTGACTAAACCATTGTGTTAAATCCTTAATTTCTTTTTCATCAGGCAAATCTTCAGATACAAATTCAATCTTGAATTTTTTTGCGGTTTCTTCCATAAAATCACTTTAATAATTTTTTAATCACACTTAGATTTATAATTCTTTATTTATGTGGTTCGACAATAACTTTTATAGAATTTTTAGCATCTGAAACTAATTGAAAACCTTTACTAGTTTCTTCCAACTTCAATCTATGTGTAATCATGTCATGAACATTCACTTTATTAGAACGAATCAATTCTATAGCCTCTTTAATGTCAATAGGGGCAGCTGCGTATGTTGATGTTAATGTTATCTGTTTGTTCCAGAATTCATAGAATGGAATATTAATATTTACATCAGGCTCGGTAGGAGCGAAGAATAAAATTGTGCCTCCCTTGTCAACAGATTTTAAAGCCTGGTTTATTGCTGGTAATGCTCCAGTACATACTATCACTCGATCAGCTAATCTTCCTTTATTGAATTCTTTTACTTTGTTAGGAACATCTTCTTTAGCATTAATGATAAGGTCTGCACCAAATTTCTTCGCAGCATTCATACGATATTCGTTTACATCTGTAGCAATGATTTTTTTTATGCCTCTAGCACGAGCAAGTTGTATGTGAAGTAATCCTGAGATACCACTTCCAATAACGAGTAGAGTATGATGAGATTTTATATTAGCTCTTCTTTGTCCTCTTATAACACAACCTAATGGTTCGATAAAAGTTCCGTCCTCGAAAGATATCTGATCTGGTAATGGGAATGCTCCCAATTCCACATTTATCTTAGGGATACGAACATATTCAGAAAACCCACCAGTATCAAAATTTGTGCTGTGTAAAGTCTCACACACTGTTTGTTGATCATCTAAACAATAATTACATTCATTACAAGGAACATGATGTGAGACAAAAACTCTGTTTCCTACTTTGAATTTTTTCACGTTCTTTCCAACTTCTATAATTTCTCCGGTCATCTCATGTCCTAAAACTCTTGGTGCTTTCTTAATACGATACCATTCCATCACATCGCTACCGCAGATACCACATGCTATGACTTTTACTAATAATTCATCAGGACTTATTTTTGGTTTCGGTATTTCTTCTATTCTTATGTCTTTGTTGTTGTAATACATTGCAACTTTCATAAAATCTTCCTTGAATTAATTCATGCGATATTAATTTGAACTTTTTTAGAAACATCAAACTTCATAGGTATATCTAAGTTTGCTTCAACATACCAAGAAATTCTAGAACCTGTCATGGATAGAGTTTGAAATGTTTTTAATATTCCTCCTAATTGACCTTCTAATGGTATGTTTTGAAGGACGTTTGATGGTATTTTTATTTCAAACGTATATTCTCCTTGTTGATAATCCTTCTCACCATCTAACGGCATTTGAAAATTGAAAACGTATGTTTTTTCTTGTTTTGAATAAACTTTTCCATCAGGTCTTCTTTCATTAACTGGAGACATTCTCTCTCCTATCAAAGCTACTCTTAATTGTTTGGCATGAATTGTTTTATCCAAAGTTAAGGAAATTTTCCCTTTTATGGTTTCACCAGAAGAAAAATTGTATTTCTCGAGAATCACATCGATTAATTTTTTTCCAAAACCAAACATTGGATCACTTTTTCTTAACGTTCTTTAAACTATTCAATAATTCATTAGCTTCCCTTGGTGTAGCATTCTCATGAATTATCGCTCTCAATGCTTTAATCATGGCAACTGGATGTTCAGATTGCCAAATGTTTCTTCCTAAATTGACCCCTATTGCGCCTTTTTTCATTCCATCATGAACAAATTCTAAAACTTGAAGGTCTGTATCAACTTTAGGTCCACCAGCCATGACAACTGGAACAGGACAACCATCAACAACCTTTTCAAAATTCTCGCACCAATAAGTCTTAACTACACTGGCCCCTAATTCAGCAGCAATCCTACAGCATAAAGCAAGATAGCGTGCATCTCTTTTCTCTAATTCTTTTCCAACAGCAGTAACTGCCATCACTGGAATTCCATATTCTTCAGCTTCGTCAACAAGTCTTGAAAGATTCAGCAATGTTTGGTGTTCATAATCAGTGCCAATAAAAATAGAAAGTCCGACTGCTGCAACATTAAGCCTTACTGCTTCTCGTATAGAAGTTATGATCCCTTCATTAGCTAAATCTTTTCCAATTACGCTTGAACCACCAGATACTCTGAGAATTATTGGCACTGTACTAGAAGGATTTATACAAGAACGTAATACGCCTCTTGTAACAAATATGCCATCACAATAAGGAAGTAGTAATTTTATTGTCTCACCAGGTTTTTCCAATTTAGAAGTAGGACCTAAGAAATAACCATGATCTATAGGTAAGAATAAACAATGCCCATCCTTTTGTATTAATCTAGACAATCTATTTTTCTTTCCCCAACCCATATCAACTCCCCCTTAATATTATTTCAATAACTTTTTTATATCTCTTGGATTTATAATACCTTTCTCAGTTATGAATGAAGTTATATATCTTGCAGGTGTGACATCAAAAGCAGGATTCTTTGCATGTGAACCTTCAGGAGTTATTCTAACGTTTTTGATATCATTATCGATGTAACCTGAAATATGAGTGACTTCTTTTTCACTTCTTTCCTCGATAGGAATGTCATTTCCAGATTTAATGTTAAGATCGATCGTACTAGTTGGAACAGCAACATAAAAAGGAATCTTGTTCTCTTTTGCTAAAACAGCTTTTTCATAAGTTCCTATTTTATTTGCAACAGAACCATCCGCAGTAACTCTATCAGTCCCTACTATACATAAATCTACTTCTCCTTTTTTCATGTAATAACCTGCGGCATTGTCCGCAATAATTGCATGATGTATTCCTTCTTGCAACAATTCCCATGCTGTTAACTTTGCTCCTTGACATTTTGGTCTGGTTTCATCAACAAAAATAAATATTTTCTTTCCTTCATAATGAGCGAATCTTATCGGTGCGAGAGCAGTACCATAATCAACAGTTGCTAGAGCACCGGCATTACAATGAGTCAAAATACTATTTTCATCATTAATTAGTTTATTACCATATTCCCCGATTTTCTTACAAACTTCCACATCTTCCTCAGCAATTTTATTTGCTTCTTTAATCGCTAATTTTTTTTTCTCGTTTATAGGATTCACTTTACTTATGACTTTTATCATTCTATCGATAGCCCAAAAAAGATTGTAACCTGTTGGTCTGGTTTCCTTTAAAATATTAGCAGCATTTTTTACATACTCATCAAATTTATTTTCTGGCGCCTCAAGACATGCCTGTACAACACCATATGCTGCTACTACGCCAATAACAGGTGCTCCTCTAACAATCATAGTCTTGATAGCTTCTGCTGTCTCCCTATAATTTGTAGAATTATAAATTTCGAATTTATGGGGTAATTTGGATTGATCAATCATTTTTACTATATTATCTTGCATCCACACCGTTCTGAATTCTTTTATTTGATTCCCTATTTTCACTTTCATGAATTGTATAATATGAAAGAATATTTTTATAAGTAAAAATTCTGCCAACCCTAGAATAAGTAATAGATTACTTTATTATTTAAAAAAAAAGAAATAATATATATGAAATTATCCAAAAAAATGATCCTAATTTTTATTTTTTTTCTATTTATTCCATTTTCGTATGCTCAGAATTTGGATTGTTCTGACGAAGATGGTGGGATTAATTATAATGTAGCTAGTTGTGTATATTTCTACAATATACCTCTTTGTGATGTGTGTTTAGATTCTAAAATTTTGATTGAATCATACTGTGATGATAAAGGTGATGCGATTTTAACAAAATATGATTGTCCTGGAATGTGTGTAGATCCAGGGATGTGTGTAGATATTACGACGACTACTACTAGCAGCACAACCACTACATCGACAATTAGTACGACTACTACAGGAGCATATATGGGAACTACATCGACAACTAAGACTACAACTACGAGTACAACAACAACTACTACAGGAGCATATATGGGAACTACATCGACAACTAAGACTACAACTACGAGTACAACAATATCGACAACAGAAGAGATAACAACGACAACAACAACCACAGAAGGTGAACTTGGATCTACACAAATATCTTGTACAGGATCTGCAATACATGATTGCTCTGGTAGAAAAGATTCAGAAGGTTATCCAGATATTGTTTCTATAGATTACTTTTATGTACCATCTGATTATGCTAATTGTGAAGACACTCTATCAGTCGGAGTGGCGTGGTATGGAGCACATGGCTATGGTGATTATTGTGACCCCAACTATTGGGCCTTCTTCTTAAAATCTTCATCTGGTGATTACACTTTCCTTAGTTCATGCCAATCTTTCCAAGATGATTGTTTGTTGAATTATGCACCCTATGCTATGACTTATGATTTAAAAATGCCAAATAAAGGTACTATTCATGATGGCACCTACACTCTCATTGTTACAGGAAAAACAGAGAAAGGATATTGCAATCCAAATGAAAATGGTGTAGATGCTAAATACGAATCTGAAACATCTATTAACCTGGAAAATTGTGAAATTAGTGGATTAACTACAACTACTACACAAGGAACAACAACTACGATGTTAAATCAGGGTTCTACAACTACTACAATTTCAGGACCATATATGCCAGATACTACTACGACTACTGTAGGCGGAGATGCAGGGACACAAGGAGGTTGTCCAATCCTAAAAGTATTTAATGGTAAGGAACTGGTAATAGTAGAAAAATTGAACATCCATTCACCAAAAGATCAAGACACTATAGCAACTAGTACATTCACTATGCAACCAGTAAACGGAAAGTATGAAATAATTCTAGATGAAGCTGCTTACCTATTCTGGGATGGCAGTCATATCAACTCCGTCAAGTTAACAGAAGAGACAGGAAAGGAATGCAAATTGATATCAGCAACTCATTCAAAACAAGGCGATATCTTATCAGTGATAGCAAAGAGTGATGATGTTAGAGTGAGAAGTTATCCAGGTGAAAGAATAAAACTAACATACGATGGTTGTTCAGGAAATCAATTCACTTTCAGCATTGAAGGATACAATAGAAAATGTGGTCCAATGGGTTGTGATTTGAGCACGACTAATATAATCCCAATAGTAGTTATAATAACATTAGTAATAGTAGGACTAATAATCGGGATAATGAAATTTACCAACCATAAAAGTGTAGAACCTAAGCCATATAATGAAGAAAGTAACGAGCAACCTTTCTATTAAAGAAACTAGAAAAAGAAAAAAAGGAAATTACTTTGCTTTAACAACTTCTAAGACTACTCCAGCAGCGACAGTTGTTCCCATATCTCTTATCGCGAACTTAGCCAATTGTGGTAAATCTGATTTCTTCTCTACAACCATCGGTTTTGTTGGAACTACTCTTATTCTTGCAGCATCTCCAGTCTTTATGAAATCTGGATGTTCCTTTAATACGCTACCTGTCTTTGGATCGATCTTTGCTATTATTTCTTCTATCTTGCATGCAACTGAAGCTGTACCAACGTGGAAAACTGGTGTATATCCTGCTGTTATAACAGTTGGATGTTGTAGAACAATTATCTGTGCTGTAAATTCCTTAGCGACTGTTGGCGGATTATTTGGATGACCTGCAACGTCTCCTCTCTTTGCATCTTCCTTGCCTATACCTCTAACGTTGAAACCAATATTGTCTCCAGGTTTTGCCTCTGGTTGTTGTTTATGGAACATTTCTATTGTCTTTACTTCACCCTTTGCACCAGAAGGTTCAAAGATGATTGTATCTCCATTCTTGAGAATTCCTGTCTCTACTCTTCCTACTGGAACAGTTCCAACTCCCGTTATCGTATAAACGTCTTGAATAGGTATCCTCAAAGGTTTGTCTACTGGGGATTCAGGTACTTTTATCGTTGCATCCATGGATTCTATTAATGTTCCTCCCTTATACCAAGGCATCTTATCTGATTTCTTGAATACATTATCTCCTTGTAAACCAGATACTGGAATAAATGGTATTTCATCAACCTTGAAACCAACCATGCTCAATAGTTTCTTAACTTCTGTAACGACTTCATCAAATCTTTTTTGATCATAAGTCGTAGTGTCCATCTTGTTTATAGCAACTAATATCTGATTAACACCCATGACTTTTAACAACCAAGCATGTTCTTTTGTTTGTTCTTGTACACCTTCACCTTGTTTCGCAGAAACAACAAAAATAGCGGCGTCTGCCTGTGAAGTTCCAGTAATCATGTTCTTAACAAAGTCCCTGTGACCAGGGCAGTCGATTATAGTATAGAAATATTTCTTTGTTTGGAATGGTTTGTGCATAATGTCTATTGTTACACCACGTTCTCTCTCTTCCTTCAAATTATCCATGACAAATGCGAATTCGAAAGTTTCTCTTTTAAGTTCCTTTGCGGTATCCCTCAATTTTCTCATCTGATCTTCTCTAATCTCACCAGAATCGTAGAGTAATCTCCCGAGTAAAGTAGATTTACCAGCATCTACGTGTCCAGCTGTCATTATGTTTATTTTTGGTAATTCTGCCATTTTTTATACCTCCTTAAACATTATTTAATTATTCAATCATATTTTTAAATATGTTATCCGACCGTTGGAACTTCTTCACTCAAGCCTTTTCTTTTCCTTATCTTCAATATGACTTGTTCTTGTAGTTCCTTTGGTAACTTCTCAAATATAACATCCATTAAACTATAAAAACCTTTGCCTCCAGTGGCCGATTTCAAGGCGGAATCGAAACCAAACATCTCTGCAACAGGTACTTTCGCTTGGAGTATGGATGCTCCTCTTTCTTCTGTCATGTCTAAGATTTTTCCTCTTCTGTTCTGTACTTCTCTCAAAGCTCCACTCATTACTTCTGTCGGTACATCTATCCTTATTATTTGAATAGGTTCTAAGAGTATTGATCCACCATCTAAGATTGCTGATTTAATTCCTGCTCTCACAGGTGGAAGAATTTGACCTGGTCCTCTGTGAACAGGATCTTCATGTAATTCAGCATCAACAAGACTAACTTTCAAACCAATACATGGTTCCCTTCCCATAGGCCCTTCATCCATTATAGACTTGAAACCATCTTTTACCATTTCCATTATTTCGTTGAGGTATTGGATACCTTTTGTGTTATCAATAAGCATATTCTTTTCGTGTATCAACAACAAATTCTTCACTTCATCTGAATCCATACCAAGTTCAGTTAGTTTTTTCTGTAATTCAAGATTCTTCTTCTTTATTTCAAGTTCTGCTGGTACATCACCAAGTTTCATTGCTTCAAGAATTTTACCGGGTATAGGTTCGATTATAAAGTGTAATTTATTGTGTTTGTTTGGTGATTTAGCCTCAATTTCTTTTGATTCGCCTGATACAGTCTCTCTGTAAACGACTATAGGTGATGATGCATCAATCTCAATACCCATCTCTTTCAACTTTCTTTCAACCTTTGCATCCAAGTGTAATTCACCCAGACCAGAAACTAGATACTCACCTGTCTCTTCATTAATCTTAACTTGAAGTGTTGTGTCCTCTCTTCCTATTTTCTTTAACGCATCAATCAACTTTGGTAATTCCATCGGGTTTTTAGGTTCTATTGCTTTGGTGACAACTGGTTCGTATATGTGTTTTATTGCTTCGAATGGTTCTATGATATGATCAGCATCACAAACAGTCTCTCCTGTGAATGCATCAGATATACCTACGATAGCAGCTATATTACCTGCAGTTACTTCTTCTACAGGTATTCTTGCTATACCTTTGTAAACAGCGACTTGTTGTATTTTTTCTTTTTTATGTTGACCTATCAAGTAAACATCTTTACTCTTGAAAATTTTTCCAGAGAATAATCTTCCTGCTGCAACAAAACCGACATGGGGATCAGGGACCATTTTAGTTACGATCATTGCAAGTTCTCCGTTTGGATTACAAGATAACATATTTTTTCCTACACTACTTTCTGGATCACCCTTCCAAATTTTATCAAGCCTGTATTTTTGAGCTTCCAAAGGATTTGGTAAGTGTTTAATAATCATATCGAGAATGACTTGATGCATTGGAGCTCTTCTTGCAAGTTCCTCATCTTTTCCTTGATTAATATAATCGATTATATCCTTGAAAGTAATTCCTGTCTTCTTCATGAAAGGAATTGATATGGCCCATTTTCTATAAGCCGAACCAAAAGCTACAGAACCATCCATTACGCTAACCAACCATTTCTCTTTGTATTTTTCTTCAACATATTTCTGGATGAGAACGTTAACATCTCTGATTAAATCTTCAAACCTCTTTAACATGGCTTCTGGGGTTAATTTCAATTCCTTAATCAACCTGTCAACTTTATTTATGAACAAAACCGGTTTGACCCTTTCTCTCAAAGCCTGTCTGAAAACTGTTTCAGTCTGAGGCATTATACCTTCCACACCACAGATTAGGACTATAGTACCATCTACGGCACGCATAGCTCTGGTAACGTCACCACCAAAGTCCACGTGACCTGGTGTATCGACTAAGTTTATCAAATAATCTTTACCATCAAATTCATGAACCATGGAAACGTTTGCTCCATAAATCGTCAGTTGCCTTTCTCTCTCTTGGTCATCGAACCACGTCAACATACCACTATCAACATCACCTACAGTCTTATCAGCCATCATTCCTGCTAGAGCAGCTAGGTTATCGGTTAAGGTTGTCTTACCATGATGTACATGAGAAGATGTTGCGATATTCCTAATTCTAATCGGGTCTTTCATCGCTTCTACGATTCTTTCTTTCATTTCCTTTTTAGCCATAATGATTCTCCGAAAAATAATACTGTAATTTTGAAAAGAAATTAATTTAAAGGTTCCTTTTTCCTTTAAAACTTCTATCTTCTTAAACTTAGCCTGATTAAAAGTACACCTATTGCTATTATAGCTAAGCCAGGTAATGAATTCGTGAATATTTGATTCCTTTTGACCGAGATAGCTTCAGAAGTTATTTGTTTACTAAAGTCCCCGAAGTTTGCAGTTATTCGCATAAAAGAACCAATTACCACATAAGTGAAGATTAAACCAAAGATTATCAACATCAGACCAAATGATAACAAAGTGTAATTCATTTTCCCTATTAATTATTGTGTGATTAAAAATAAATTTTATAATCACCAGATTGATCTTAATGATTCATACAAAAATTAAAGGTTATAGAGCCGAGAGAAAAATTAAACTTTTATTCGAAAAATATAAATGGAAAGTTATACGTTCAGGGGCAAGTTTAGGGGAAGCTGATTTGGTCTGTTTCAAGAATGGTAAAAGTATTTTTTTACAGATAAAATCAACGAAGAAAAAGGACTTCTATTTCTATGAACATATGGATGATAAACTTGAAGGGATTCCATTCTACTTGGTTGTGGATTTTGGTTATGGTAAAGTTAGAATACTGCAACCAAGAAAAAAAGTTGGTGCAGAAGACGGTATACCATTAAGAGATTTTTTAGAGAATGGTTGTGAATTGAATTAAAACGTAGATTTTTCGCGAGCCAGGAATTTTAGAAAAAAAGTTACTGTCGAGAAAGTTTTAATATGATTAAAAATTATGCTTCTAAAAACTTTATTTCATATTTTGGAAAGGTTTCTCTAAGTTCTCGTTCTAATTTATCTTGTTCAACTCTATTTTTGAGTGTTGGGGTAACACCGACTTCCTTATTATTAACATAAGATTTAATGATGAGACATCTAGATGATGAACCTTCGGTTTCTACATCAATTGTTATTCCAGCTTTATTAACTGATATATGTCTCATTGTAAGATATCTTGGTGGAACAATAGAATTCAGGTTATATAGTAAATCAAAGAATGCTTCACGTACTAGAGGGGGAATTCGACCAGTTTTTGTTAATTCAACATCTCCTAATCGTACATAATTTCCCATATGATTCAAAATTAAAATAAAATATTAAAGATTTAAACTCTTCGTTTAAGAATGTGATAATTATGCAAACGAAGTGAGAATATTGGCGAGACGAAATGCAATATAGTCGTTCCCGAACATACAACTACTATTAGACGAACTTCTACAGGAAGTAAAGCTTAAAGCCATTTTAAATTGAAGAACACCCACTCGGTATCATATCGAGTCATTTTATTTACAATTTAATGTATACCAGAACAAAAAAATTATTTGATTCAATTTGTTTGAAATATTTCTTTATCTTGCTCCACCAGCTTCTCTTTCAATTCTTTCTTTTTCTTTTATTGCTTCGGACTTAGAAGAATCATTCTGATAAGCATAAAGAATTTCATTGAAAAGAGCTTCTGCCATTGTGATTTTCTTCCCAAATGATTTCCTGTACGCAGATTGAACTATTACCGAAAGAGCAGCATCCACTCTTCTTTGTGGTGAAGTTATAACTGCTTTTCTAACCATCATACCACCCATTTGATAAGAAGTAATTTCTTCTCTCAATGCTGCATTTTCTAAAGCCCTAACAAGAACTTCAATCGGGTTCATGTTAGTTTTTTTCTCCAATTTTTCAAAAACTTCTTTTACTATAGTAAAAATAGTCTGTGTTTTCCCTGTACATAAACCGGATGTTAAAAGATGTTTTTTTGATTTGTGACCAGGAACCATTAATTTGTTAACGAGTCTTTCAACAATGTTCATCTTCGACTTATGGAATTGACGTTTACTGTATCTACCACCTGTTTTTGGAACGATAATAGGTTGCAAATTAATGTAAGGTTTAAGTCCAGAATCTTTAACTTCTATTCCTTGAAAACCCCATCTATTGAAAAGTTTTAATTCAGCCATTTATCTCACAGGTTTTTGTTTTCTTCCAGATAAAATTTCAGAAAGAGCGACTCCATTAACAGTTACAACTTTATATTTTAATCCCCATTGACTTCCTATAGGACCACCTTGACTACCACCAACTCCCTCAATTATGACTTCGTCATGTTCATTTATCATATCTATCGCACCAGAACCAGGAACAAAAGCAGTAACTTGAACATTATTCTTTATCAACTGAACACGAACAGCCTTTATAAGACCTGAGTGAGGTTGTTTTTGCTCGACAGTTCTTTTATCTATAACTATTCCTCTCCCTCTTGGTGCTCCCTCTAGGGGGTTCTTTTTAGCTAATTGTAATTCTCTTTTCATGTATTTTACATCTCTCCATTTGTACTTTTGTCTCTTTTTTTTCAAACCCCTAGCTGAAAACATTCCTTTTGCCATCATTTCACCTGTATATCCGATATGTTATGAACCCTCTTTAATATCTCCTTATAAATTTTTATCTTTTCCCCTCCCCTTCCTATCACAAAACCTCTATCGTTTTTACTGACTTTAATCTCTACTGCTATTTTATCATCTTTATTTGTAATGATGATTTCTTTACACTGAGGTATGATGTTCTTAACGAATGTTTCAGGATCGGATGAGTATTCAAAGACTTTCACTTTTTTCCCAATAACTCTTTCAACATTTTTTATAGAAGATCCGTCTTTACCAATTGCTAAACCTATCTTACCTTCTTCAACAATATAATAAATTACATCGTTGTTCACAAAACAGTCTCTAACAGGAACATTAGTTATGTTTTCAAACAATGTCAATAATCTTATGGTTTCTGTCGTGAAAGTTATCGTCATTCTTTTTTACTCCTCTTTATCGCTAGTACACCAACTGTGAACGGTTTACCACACACTAGACCTAAGTTAACACTATCATTTGGATATTCTTTTAATTCGACTTTAGCTATTTTAGTATTATGTTCTATGATTTTTCTTTTGTCATCTGGGAAATTATTCGCAACGATAATTAACTCTGGGTTACTGTTTTTTATTAATTTCATAACGGTTTTATAACCAAGTATAATTTTATTCTCTTTTGTTTTTGTCTTGATGATTTCTGTTAGATCCATTATTCTTCGCCTAGTTTAGCTATTAAATCGAACATACCTGTACCTACTGGAACTGGTTGGTTTATCATGACGTTATCGAATATCGCATTGAATGTATCTTCTTCCTGTCGTACAGATGCTTTCACAAGATGTTTTATGGTTTCTTCAAAACCTGCCCTTGTCAGGATAGATTGTTTCATTCCAGCAACACCATATCTTCCAACAGGTTTGATTACACCCGTAAATGTCATTGTATCTGCAACTAGCATTATATGTCTAACATCTATATCCAAACCTTGTTGTTTCATAGTATTTTTTGTTTCTTTTATCAACGCAGACCTAGCTGCCTCTATACCTAAGACATTCGCCAACTCATGTACGTTGTTCGTGTAACTTCTCATAAAATCAATTTCCTTGTAATGCTGCACCTTCAAGAAATTAGATCCTAAAGTTTTTATAACCCAATCATCCGCCTCTTTTACAACTATAGCATTCTTTACATCTGGCATGCCAGATACGGCCAAATCTAACAATTTTTTCTTAATTCTTTGAAGATCCTTAATAGTGAGTTTTTTCTCTTTTGATTCAATCATCAACGTAGTTTCTTTCACACTAATCTTATAATTCTTAGTTTTTTTCTGCAACTTATCTACTATGTCTTTTATGTCAGATTTTTTTATTTTTTTGAATTTTATTTTTATATTCTTGTTAACTAAATCCAAAGAAACAGTTTCAAGATAATTTCTCAAGTTTTTTTCAGTTATCATATCAGCGACTCTTTCACTGTCAGTTTTGTTATTGTATTTTTTCTTCAAATAAAGTGTCATAGTCGATGTTGTTGGTTCCTTTTTAGCATCGAATATTTCTATAAGTCTTGGTAAACCTAATGTAACCTGAATACCAGAAGAACCAGCAAAATGGAAAGTACGCATAGTCATTTGTGTTGCTGGTTCCGATATGGATTGAGCAGAAACTATTCCAATAGCTTCACCAGGCTCAAAGGAACAATTCAAATATTCTTTTTTTATTGCTTGTATCAGTTTCTCTTTTTGATTTTGATTTAATTTTTTTTCTTTACAAACAGCTTCTATATCATTTAAAATCTTAGCTGGTAAAACAACATTATCCAAATATATCGTCTGCGATTTTTCTGACATTTATACCACCTTTTTGAATTTTTGATGGATCTAAACCATCTTCACCCGGCATGAATTGAATTACTTTTTTTCCACTATCCCTGACAGTTCCATCATACTCGACTTTCAAATCCTGTAATGCCCCGATTAATCTTCTTTCAAGATAACCACTATGTCTTGTCTTCAATGATTTATCCATCAACCCTTCTCTACTGTTCATCGCATCGAAGAAAAATTCGAACGGGTTCAAACCTTGTTTATAACCATTCCTGACAAAACCTTTAGATTCTAAACTTATATCGCCAGGTTTAAAGTGAGAGAAAGTTCTTCTATGGAAGCCGATCTTTATTCTTTCTCCTTTTATTGATTCCTGACCTAAACAGGCAGCACACTGGACCAAGTTAACCATACTTCCCCTTGCACCACTCTTTGCCATTATAACTGTATTGTTTTCTGTTACGCTTTTTTCAACTATATCAGCTATTTTGTTTAAAGTATCAGCCATTTTTTTCTTGATTATAGCTTCAAGGCTTTCTCTTGGTGTAGTTCTGATGAGTGTTTTAATCTTTCCTTTCTTGAATTCTTTTATAGTCTCATCGACTTCCTTTCTTGCTTCTTCGATTATCTCGTCTATTTTTTTCATTATTTTTTCATCTAAATCTTGATCAGATATAGAAACAGAAAATCCATACTTAGTCAAAAATCTTAAAGCAAATCTAGTCATATCATATAAGAATTTTTTCGTAAATTCATGTCCATATTTTTTGTCTAGCTCGTCCAACATCTTCCCACTGAATGCGGAAACACTTTTTTTGTCAATAGTACCCATGATAAGCTCTCCATTCTTCACTACAACATACGCATCATATGGACATTTTTCCTTTGTACAGGGTTGACATCCGATGCAAGAAGATGCTTTGTATTCTATGTTGAATCCTTTTGGTAAGAATAAACTAAAAACTTCTTTTCCTGTAATTTTATTTTTACTAGGAATATCCATTTCGATACCGCAAGATCTTATCAACTCTACTACTTCTTTTCTTGTGAATTCACGATTACCATGAGTTAACAAATAAAGAGACGATATATGATCCTTGCTGCAACCTATTATAGGACCACTGAACCTAGGACTCCTTATGTGATTTGGAACATCCATCAACAATTTTATTTCTGTTTGTGCCTCTTCTACCTGCGGTATATGTAAGTTCATCTCATCCCCATCAAAATCAGCGTTATATGGAGGACATACCAACAAGTTTAATCTAAAAGTCTGATAAGGCATGACTCTTACTTTATGTCCCATCATACTCATTCTGTGAAGAGAGGGTTGTCTGTTGAATATTGCCCAATCCCCATCTTCTAATTGTTTCTCAACAGTATGACCTATTTCAATTTCCTTTGAGATCTCTTCCTTGTTTAATTCATTGACTTTTTTCTTTCTTCCGTCTGGTCTGATGACATAATTTACAGTAGGCCATTCTGGATATCTTTTTACCATCTCTCTTACGTGCTCTATGTTTTTTTCATTGACAACTATTGTTTTCGTTAATTCTTTTGCAATGAGTAAAGGAACACCAACCTCATTTATATCAATTAAAGGATCAGGACTTATGACTGTTCTCGCACAATAATTTACTCTCTTTCCTATTAAATTATGTCTGAACCTTCCTTCTTTTGTTTTCAACCTTTGTGTTAAAGTTTTCAAAACTCTACCAGATCTATGTCTGGCTGGTGGAACTCCTGATATTTCATTATTTATGTAAGTAGCAATATGATACTGCAATAATTCCCATAAATCTAGTATAATGAATTCTGGCGCACCCAAATCAATGTTCTCTGCCAATCTTTTGTTTATTCTTACTATATCAACGAGCTTATGTGTTAAATCATCTTCTGATCTTTCACCAGTTTCCAGAGTTATAGAAGGCCTTACTGTAACTGGTGGTACAGGCAATAATGTTATAATCAATGATTCAGGTCTCATACCTTTAATTCCAAGATACAATAAATCTGAATCAGGAATTCTTTGCAATCTTTCTCTAACTTGAGTTGAATCTAACATACTTTTATCTTCGATGAATGTCGTGGGTTTCAAAAACTTTATTTTCTTTTGAACTTCTCCGCAGTAAGGGCATTTATTTTTCACTAAAGACTTCAGTTTTTTGAAAGATTTTTTACCGGCTGCGAATTTTTCCATTCCAGCTTGATCCAATAAAATTCTTCCACATTTCTGACAAGTCATTCGCAATAAACTGTAAATCAATTTTACATAATGAACATGAACTACTGGTCTTGTTAATTCGAAATGCCCAAAGTGTCCTTGACATTCTCCGACAGAACCACCACATGTTCTACATCTCAAACCTGGGTCGATGACACCTAATCTTGGATCCATCAATCCTCCTTCTATCGGATAACCTTCTTGATCATAAAGTTCTGTCTTGTTAATTTTAGCTGCGGACATCTTTCTTATAATTTCAGGATCCAAAACTCCGAATACTATTTTTTCTAACATACTCATTCCTCTTTAACTATCAATTTTGGATAAATCAACATACTTTTCATTTCATCTACAAGTAGTTTGAATGCATAAGACATTTCTACGTCTACGACTTTAGAACCTCCGCACACAGGACAATATTTTCTATTTTTTGCCCTATCATTTATAGCGACTAAACCACAGTCCTTGCATATAGGAACTTTAGTTTTATCCGAATCAAATCTCTCCTTAAGAACTAAAGCCGCACCTTGTGCTATTAAACAGTCTTTCTCCATTTCCCCCAATCTTAACCCACCTTTTTTAGATTTACCTTCAGTAGGTTGTTTTGTAAGAAGTGTAACAGGTCCTCTTGATCTTGCATGAATTTTATTTGAAACAAGATGGTCTAATTTTTGATAGAAAACGCTACCAATGAATATTTGACCGGTATATTGTTTGCCAGTTTGACCATCATAAATTGTCTCTTTACCGTCATTTTTGAAACCATTATTTTCTAGTTTTTCTCTGAGTTCTGATTCAGGTGTTGAATGGAAAGCAGGACTACTAATTCTTTTACCTTCCAGAGATGCAACTTTTCCAGCCAATATTTCTAACAACTGTCCTATAGTCATTCTCGATGGAATACCATGAGGATTAAATATTATATCAGGCATTGTTCCATCTTCTGTAAATGGCATATCCTCTTGTGGAACCATTAAACCTATGACACCTTTTTGTCCATGTCTACTAGCAAATTTGTCACCTATCTCTGGTCTCTTTAAATCTCTCATCACAACTTTTATCAATTTATTACCGTCATTACTTTCAGTCACAAAAACTCTATCAACAATTCCCTCTTCTCCATGCCTTATCTTCACAGAAGTTTCTCTGATATTTTCCAATCCTGTGATAAATTGATCTAAACTACCAAGGAATCTCAAAGGTGATATTTTTCCTATTAACACTTCATCTTCTTTTAATTCTGTTTCTGGGTTGACAATACCATCTTCTGGTAAATGTTTGTAAGCATCTTCACCAGGGTACCCTCTTATTCCAGGTTCTGGTATACCTATCACATCTTCTTGTCCACCCATATATCTCTTTTTTTCTGTTTCATACGTCCTAAATAAATATGACCAGAAAAGTCCTCTTTCAATAGAAGATTTATTCATGACAATAGCATCATCCATGTTATAACCTTCAAAGGACATTATGGCAACTACTACATTCTTTCCTCCAGAATGATTCTCATCTTTGAGCACTTCATTAATGTGTGTTTTAACTATTGGTACTTGTGAATAAACGAGTATATTCGATTTTGTATCGATTCTCATAGGCAAATTCAATGAGTAAACTCCTATGGATTGACCCATCATCTTTGATCCAAAGTTAACTCTGTCACCACGGTCAAATTCAGGGAATGGTACAAAAGAAGTGGATAAACCTAGAATCACAGTAGGGTCTAACTCTAAATGTGTATGTTCCTCTGTTAATTCTTCTGGCCTTAATGCAACGTATGTGTTTTCTTCTTCTTCAGCATCCAGAAATTCAATAACACCTTCTTTCATTAAATCAGACCAAGTCATTTTCCCTTGTTCTATTTTTTCTATGTGTTGATTTGTTAACTTTGGTTTGCCATTTTCAACGATTATCAAAGGACGTCTTGTTCTACCAGAATCAGTAAGAATTCTTATCATGTCCAAATGTTGTAAATAAGCAACATTTATTTGTTCTGAAATTTCTCCTTCTCTTCTTTTTTCTTTTACTGTTTTAATGATTTCTTCTGGTTTTTCAGTTACCCCGACAAATTCTCCATCTAAAAACACATCAATCATTTTTTATTCCCCTCATATGTTTATTGACAAGAGTCAAAACACTTTTTTTATCTTTATCTGATGCTCCTTTAGTTATTTGGGCCATTATAGCCAGATATTTTCTTAAACCGATAGTTGCTCCTTCAGGTGTTTGTGACGGATCGATTCTACCCCAATGTGTTGGATGTAATTCTCTTGCTTCGAAATGTTCTTGTGTTGATGTTAAAGGGGAGAGAATATTTCTCATGTGAGATAAAGTTTTCACAAAACTTCCTCTTTCCAATCTTTGTGAAACCCCTGTCCTACCACCAACCCATGCCCCTATTGCCAAAGCTGAAACAATTTGATTAGTCAATACATTAGCCTCAACAATTGCAGGTAGTGGTGGAAATCTACCTCTTTTTGTCAACTTTTGATAATTGTAAGTAATTCTTGTTATTAACCCCCATTTCCCTAAAAGTATGGATCTGAAAAGTATTTCTAACAAATCCCCTGATAATCTTAGACGCTTGTTAGAATAGTGATCTAAATCATCTTCTGGTATTTTGTTCAGATGGAAACGTAAAACTTTATCGACTGCCTTTGCGATGAATATTGCTTTATTCAATCTATCAGTCTTTTCTTGTCCTAAGTGTGGGAGTAAATACCTGTCTATCAACCTTGTGACTCTTTCTCTTCTATATTCCTTCTGTGGGATTCTTATTCTGTTTCCTATCTCATCAATGGCGTCTTTAGAATTTGTTGATTCACTCTCGAATAGATTTGGATAGAACTCTTCTTGTATTTCTGGGTCTAATGATATTGTATTAATTATATCTTTATCAGATTCCAAACCTAATGCCCTTAACAAAATTACAACAGGTAGACTGTTTATGTTCGCAAAATTTATTCTAACGACACCATCTGTTCTTCTTTCAATAACATGTCTTTGTATGTATCCATCTCTTTCTGAATGTATACGTGCTGTTTCTGTTACATTTGCAACATTTGATTTCTCGACTATTACACGATTAGGTGCTATCTCTTCTATTAAAACTAGAACTCTTTCAGTTCCATTTATTATGAAATAACCACCGGGATCATCAGGATTTTCACCCGCCTCTATCAACTCTTTTCTATTCATAGTAGACAATGGACAAAATTTTGATTTTAGCATAATAGGTAAGTCGCCAAAATTAACCCATATTGTTTCACTTTCTATACCATTCAGAATAGGTGTCATTTCAACGTACATTGGTGAATCATAAGTCAAGTTCCTCATTCTTGCTTCTAAGGGTAGGATATTTCTAACAGAACCATCCGCTTCCTTAACTGATGGCGAGCCAAGTTTGAATCTCCCTAATCTTATCTTAAATTCCCCTAAATCAGGAACTTCAGGTTTTATCTCTTTTATCTGTTTTATTATGTTCGGTATCCTTCTGTCTATGAAATCATCAAAGGAGTCTATTTGAAATTTTACAAAACCCTGATCTTCAGCAAATGATTTAAAAAGTAAGTTAAAACCATCCATTTTTATTCCTCAACTACAACTCTGTAATATATTGATTCTTTGGCTGTATCACTTTTTCTAATAATTTTTATCAAATCACCAGGTTTTGCTTTTAATAACTTGACAGCGGGATCAGAATTGGATATCTTTGGGAATTGACCTAATTTTCTTATTCCATAATGTTTCATTGTTTCTTCCTTTTCTTGTTGTGATAAGATTATGTGTTTTGGAACTAATTCATGATTTGCTATATCTATTTCTTCTTCCAAACAATCACCTACACGCCCTGAGGGGGATTCGAACCCCCGTCACGGGAGTGACAGTCCCGTATTCTACAGTATTGAATATTACTTTGATAGACCGCTACACAATCAGGGCAACTAAAGAAAATATCCAATAATGAATTACAAAATGAACAGAGGGAAATGGGTTTTTTAATCAATAAGGGGTCACCATAAAATGGGTTGGCAACGCCCTGGGTTTCCCGCCCAAAGGCAGTACAAACCAGATCACTGGGAAACTTTACTTCCGTGTTCGAAATGGGAACGGGTGTTTCTTCCCCGTTTTGGTCGTCAACCCATAAATTATTACATCTAATGCTATTTAAACTTTTCAATATTCACAATCTTTATTCCTAAATGCTTAAATAGTTTACGTATTATCCCCTGAGCCGGATTCGAACCAGCAACCTATCGGTTACTATCGAGCGATTGCTAACGATCAAGCACAAAAGTACTCGACTACAGCCGATCGCTCTAGCCATTGAGCTATCAGGGGTTGATTATAAGAAATGTGTAGAAAGATTATTTAACTTTTCCCATGATGATGATAGTTTTAGAAAGAGTTTTTCTAAATCTTCCTTTTTTTGTTTCATACATAAGGTGTGCTTTTGGTAATTTTAAAGTTCCAAGAATCTCGATCACTGGTTTAATTTTATAAGTCAAAACTCTTTCTTCTTTTGGCCTGATATTCTTTACTTGCCATGTTAATTCTGTTCCTCCAGGTTTAATTTTTATCGATGGTATTATCGTGTTAAATTCTTTAATTACTAATGCTATGGCAGGAACAAAATCTTTCACAGTGACATTGTCTAACAATTTTCTACTTTTATTCTTTACGTGTAGAGAAATAGTTATTGTTTCTTCTTTGGATAATAAACCCATGTATTTTTTCATTAATTTAGGTTGGTAGAAAGACCACAAAACCCATATTGTAACTACTATCAACACTGATGAAATGATAACCACATTAGTAAATCGAAGTTGATATTTTATCGTTATTGTTTCACCAGGGTTTAATTCAGGAATCAACCAATTATAGATTATTCTATTATCCTTTTCCTCTTGAGAAGTTGGTTCAACCTCAGGATAGAAAAAGTTTTTTGATATGGATGGTAATGATATTGAAAAATAGGTTTTCTGTGGTACATTTCTATCGTTTGTAACTGTAACAGATGTATCACTATACAATATATGATTTGTAATTTCTGTTTTTCTCGGTAGTTGATGAGGTGGTATTTCTTCTATCTTAAAAGTGCTTGTCTTCTCACTCAAAAGTTTATTTAATCCATCTTTTATACTAACAACAATTTTATAATTTCCTGGTGGTGTAGTTAATTTTATGTCAAAATTATTTGAGATTGTTTCTGTTTTTGAAGGATTGATTGAAACACTATCATCAAATTGTTGAACAAGATAATCGTCTTTCAATATTTTTGTTGTCGCAAAAACATCCATTCTTTCCTTTTTATCTACATTTGTTAGAACTGGTTGGATGGTTAAAACTTCACCAGGTTTGAATGATTGTTTGTTTAGTTTGATTTCTGTGAGGTAAATAGGGGATGATCTTTTTACGAAAAAGTATACTTGTTTAGATGCTGTAACGTTATAGTCGACTGATTTAACTGTAATTGAGAACAAGCTTGTTCCTTCATCCGTGTCTATCGGCGGCTCGATAATTATTGATAAAGTAGTTACTCCACCTGCACCAACACTTACCCAAGAATTCTTTAAACTTATCCATGGTGTTGTTGTGGATGTAGAGAAATAAAAAGTATCTTTTACGCTTCTATCATTCTTTATCAATATATCTATTTGATTTATCTGACCTGTATACACAGCTACAGGTTCTTCTGGAACTATTATTTGAATCCCTTCAGCATGAATTAAAGTTGAAGATAATATAAAAGAAATTAAAAGTGAAATGAGTATGAATTTTTTCATAGTTGCACCTAATAATAATGTCTATTATTTATAATTTAAACTTACTTGAAATTTTCTGGTTTCAAAATTATTATTTTTTCTCGGTTATTCTCTCTTTCACTTTTTTTATTTGATCCCCTAATGGTGTTATTTTGAATCTCCATTCTTTGGTATCTTTATCTATCCATTTTAAACCTTCACCATATTTCTCTGAATAAGTGACATTTTCAAATTGTCTTCTCAAAGTTTTGTTGTTTTTTACATAAGAAACTGGAAAGCCGACTGTTATAAGAGCCATTGGTCTTAATCTTTCTGGAATGTTTAGTATAGATTTAACTTTGCCTTCTTCAAAAGCACCAACCCAACAAGTACCTAATTCCAAAGATGTTGCTACCAGTAACATGTTTTCTATTGCTGCAGATGTGTCTTGAATACAGTATAAAGTTTTGCCTCTATCACCATATTTATCTGCACTTTTTTCTAAATTTGCGCATACAACAATCACAGTAGATGCGTCTTCAATATGTTTTTGTTTCAAAGAAGCCAATGAAAGTTCTTTTTTTATTTTGTTGTCCTTAACGACAATAAATTCCCAAGGTTGTACATTGCCGGCAGAAGGGGCTTTAACTGCTGCTATTAACATTTGACCTATCAATTCATTGGGTACATCTTTTTTCTCATACATTCTGACAGATTGCCTTTTCATTATACTTTCTAGTACTTCCATTATTATCTAAACCAAATTTTAATTGACAAAATTATAAATTTATGCAAAGGGATTGTGATTTTATGGAATATTCTATTCTTGCAGACGTTTATGAAAGACTTGAGTCAGTTTCATCTAAACTTGAGAAAACACATATTCTTGCAGATTTGTTCTCTAAAACTCCAAGTGATGATTTATCAAAAGTTGCACTCCTTGTCATTGGCAGGGTATTTCCAGTTTATTCTGAATATGAATTAGGAATAGCAACGCAAATGATGATAAAAGCAATCGCGAAAGCTACTGGATTTTCTTCTGAGGATGTAGAAAAAATATTTAAAAAAACAGGTGATCTTGGATTAACAACACAAGATTGTATAAAATCAAGAAAACAATCGATATTATTCAAAAGAAAATTGAACGTTGATATTGTCTTTGAAAATTTACAAAAACTAGCTTACACAACTGGTGCAGGTTCTCAAGATAGAAAATTAAATATGATAGCGGAAGTGTTAGTATCTGCTCAGCCTAAAGAAGCTAGATATATAGTAAGAACAATCTTGCAAGAGTTGAGAATCGGAGTTGCAGAAGGGATTATAAGAGACGCAATCGTTGAAGCATTCCTTCATAAGAAGGAAATGAGCAAAGAAGAAAAAAATGAGATGGTTGAAAGAGTTGAATATGCATGGAATATTCTTTCTGATTTTGGTGCGATTGCAAAAATTGCAAAAGAAAAAGGCGTTGATGGTTTAAAGAATTTAAAAGTTCAACTGGGTAAACCAATACAAGTCATGCTCGGAGAAAAGACTGAGAGTATTGAAAATATTATTAAAGATTTTGGTAAAGTTGCTATCGAATATAAGTATGATGGCATACGCTGCCAAATACAAAAGAAAAATGATAAAATTTGGATTTATACACGCAGGTTAGAAGATGTTACAAAACAATTTCCAGACCTTGTTGAATTATGTAAGAAAGGTTTGAAACCGACTGAATGTGTAGTCGAAGGCGAAACATTAGGGGTTAATATTAAAACTGGATTACCATTGCCCTTCCAGATGTTATCTCAAAGGATTCATAGAAAATATGATATAGAAAAATTGATAAAAGAAATTCCGATTCAGATTCATCTTTTTGATGTTGTTTATTTGGAAGGAAAAACACTCTTTGATAAACCTTTCAAAGAAAGAAGAAAAATATTGGAAAGTATAGTCAAACCCATTCCTAAAATGTTTGAATTGGCAAAACAAGTAGTTACTGATGATGTTAAAAAAGCTGAAGATTTTTATAAAGAAGCTTTGAATGCAAAACAAGAAGGTGTCTTTCTCAAAGTATTAGATTCTCATTATGTGTTTGGAAGACATGTCGATGGCTGGTATAAAATTAAACCTATAATGGAGACTTTAGATTTAGTTATAGTTGGTTCAACTTGGGGAGAAGGATCAAGAGCAAAATGGTTGAGTTCCTATGTCTTGGCATGCAGAGATCCCAATACAGGAAAGTTTTTGCCTTGTGGAATGATGGGAACTGGTTTAACAGAAGAACAATTTCAACTAATGACTGATACACTCAAAGAATTGATAATAGAAGAAAAAGGACGCGAGGTGAAATTAAGACCTAAAATAGTAGTTGAAGTTGCTTATCAAGAAATACAAAAATCTCCGAATTATGAATCTGGTTTAGCCTTGAGATTTCCAAGACTTATACGCATACGTGAGGATAAAGGATCAGATGAAGCTGATACGATAGAAAGAGTAAATGAACTTTTCAAAAGTCAAGGTAGGTCTGGTTGATGGCAAAAGTACTTAAATCTTGCTCTGTTTTTTATTTTATCTGTAAATCATTCTTAACTCAAGTAGAAAGAAATTTTAGACTAAAATTTAGCAAAAGTTATTAATGTTTATAAAGCCAATCACTATTAAGTAATTAAGGGATGGTAGGTGTGATAGGGTCATCAGAAGTAATGGATGCTTTAAAAGGAATCGGCCTTAATTTATATGAAAGAAAACTTTGGGTAGCTCTTTTGGCAAAGGGGACTGCCACAGCCGGCGAACTTTCTGGAATAGCAAATGTTCCAAGGTCTAGAACTTATGATGTACTTCAAACTTTAGCAGATAAGGGATTTGTCATTCTCCAAACAGCTAAGCCTTTAAGATATGTTGCAATGCAACCTGCAGAAGCCTTAGAAAAGGCAAAAAAGAGACTACAAGAAAGATACAGTGAAATGGAGAAAAGAATTGACAGATTAAAGAGTTCTGAGTTAATCAAAGAATTGAATATACTACATGATCAAGGTTTACAGCTTGTTTCACTAGAAGACATAACTGGTGCATTGAAAGGAAAATATTCAGTCCTTCAACAAATGGATTCGATGTTCAGGAATGCAACTTCTTCAGTAAACATAGTCACAACACCAGTTGGTTTGAATGACCTGTTCGAGAACCATATAAGCATACTGAAAAAACTGAGTGAGAATGGTGTAAAGATAAAGATTGCAACTAGAGTAGATAAACAATGTACAGATGTTATAAAGGCGCTTTCAGGAATCGCTGAAATTAGGAATATAACAAAGGAAGAAGTACCTTTCTCAGGAAGATTCTATGTAGTCGATGGACAACAACTGATGTTAGGTTTATCAGATCCAGAAGTAGTTCATTCGTCTCAAGATATGATGTTCTGGACTAAATCCAAGCATGCAGCAAAGAGCATGATCGAACCTTTGTTTAATTTACTTTGGGACAAATCTAAGCCGATTGAATCAAAAAAAGCAAATTAAGCACTAGCAACGAATTTTGGTCTTTTTGTCAAGAATTTTGGGAGGCTTGATTTTTTAAAAGGTTTTCCTACCGTCTCCTTCTTTATCATTTTTATTAATTCTTCTATCTTCATTTTTTTGACTTCACCTGTCTCTCTGATTCTAAGAGGGAAAAGTTTGGATTGAATTTCTCTTTCACCAACAACTATAGAAAAGGGAATCCATTCTAATTCTCCATATCTAACTTTATTTGGAACTGTCAAGCTTCTGTCATCGACGTCAACTCTTATGTTTTCTTTTTCTATTTCATTGGCTATCTCTTCTGAATATTTGAGATATTTTTCTGAAAGAGGTATTACCCTGACTTGGGTTGGGGATAACCACACAGGAATACTAGGAACTTTCTTTCTTTGCTCATTCATGTAAGCCTTTTCAAGCAATGCGTACATGATTCTTTCTATCGCTCCGCTTGGAGAACAATGCAATATTATTGGTGTTTGTTTTTTGCTGTTCTCATCGATGAAAGTTATACCGTATCTCTTTCCGTTCTCCACATCTATTTGATCAGTAGATAAAGCTGAGGCTTTTGATAGAGCATCAACAAAATTGAGCTCGTACTTTAAAATGAAATAGAAAATTTTTTCATCCCACATCTCAACAAGAGCTGGTTTACCATGGAGTCTGATTAGCGAAGTAATGAAATCTTTATTTTTCTCATAAAAATCTTTTGTAAACCTTATCGCTAATTCGTAATCATCTTTATCCAAACCAATCTTGCTTAGGACATCTTGACATAGTTTAAACCTGATAACAAATTCTTTCATCGCTTGTTCTAAATTTTCGCAAATTGCATGAACATCTGGCATCGTGAATGCTCTCAACCTTCTCAAACCAGCTAACTCCCCACTCTTCTCTCTCCTGAAACTATATCTTGTCAACTCATAGATTTTCAAAGGTAATTGTTTGTATGATATCAATGAGTTGCTCAACATCAAAAATTGTCCGAAACAAGCTGCAAAACGGAGGAATAATTCTTTGTCTTCTGATTTAACAATGTATTGTCTTGCTGGGAATCTGTTCAAATAATCAGCTAAAATGGGGTTATGAACATCGTACATGATTGGTGTCTCTACTTCCATACCACCGTATTCTGTAACCATTTGCGTGACGAATTGTTCTAATAAGGATTTTATTAAACGGCCTTTTGGATAGAATCTAAGATTACCTGGATCGCTGCCTTCTTCGAAATCTGCTATTTCCAATTCTCTCATAAGTTTTACATGCGGTGGCATCTGATGAACTGCCCTACTCTTGGCCATCTCATACATCGCAAATTTCTCAAAGTTTTCATTTTTCTTGAAATCGAAATTTCCAACTATTTTATTTTCTTTGATTTCTACTGGTAACATTTCACCATCTGTTTTTATGATGAACCAATGAGATTTGATTTTTTCTTCTTTCTTTACTGCTTCAGAAATTTCTTCTTTCTTTCCAACAGTTTTCTCAGGCAAAAATACTTTTGATTGTTCAGCAAGAGGATGTCCTTTTATTTGAATTGAGAATCTTTTGTTCCAACCGAAAGGTGCTCTGTAGGTTTCTATGCCTATTTTTTTAGAATAATCCTCCATTTGTTTAATAAGTTTTAATGCAATGTTGGGGTTTGCAAGATTTTTACTCAAATGTGCATATGGATAAATCAAAATTTTGTTTGTTTTTATAACATCAAGACTTGACTTTACTTCTTCTATAGCTTTTTTTGCAACTTCTTCATCGTCTCCTTCTTCTAATGCTGTGAAAAGAACAACAATGTCTTCTAATCTGTATTTTTTCTTCTCTACCTCTTCTGCTATCTTGATTTCTTTTTTTATCGGTTCGTATTCTATGAAATCTGAGTGGAGTTGTAATATTCTCATACTTTATCACATGTTAATGTTGATTTAACTTTTATAAATTTAATGAAAATAAAATAATAAAAAGGTGGTTTTATGACAGAAATTGAATTGGTTAATTTTGATGAATTTGATAAGGATATAATAGATAAAGTCAAAGATGTGAGTTTACCTTTAATAGACAAGTTCAGCAGAATGTTTGGAGAAGATAGTATTGAAGAATTCAAGTTGTTCGTAAAACCTATAAGAGAAAAACAGAAACAAGTTTTATACGAAGTTGTCGGTACTTTGGAAACTACTAAAGGATTTTTCAGAACAGAAGAAAATGGATGGAAAATTTTAGATGCAGTAGAAAAGATTGTAGAAGAACTTGAAAGGATGATAACAGAAAAGAAAGAAAGGTCAGAAACAAGAAGAAAATGTCATAGACAAAAATTATGCAGGAGAAGAAGTTGAAAAAATTGTCAGCAAACACTTAAATAATAGATTATCTTTCTATTTTCTTAGTGTACAGCCCCGTAGTCTAGCGGTCAAGGATACCGGGCTTTGGACCCGAGGACGCAGGTTCGAATCCTGCCGGGGCTATCCTGTGATTTTATGGAACAGAGAGAAGTATGGGAAGTTTTAGCAGATTCTTGGATGAATCTACATGTGAAAGCAGAAGAAGAAGTCGTCAATTTTTCAAAAACTATTAACAAAGGGCCTGTTCTAGATTTGGGATGTGGGAATTGTAGGAATTCATTGCCATTTGTTGAGAGAAAAATTGATTGTGTCGGTCTTGATTTTTCAAAAAACATGATAAGAGAATCTAAGAAATTCTTGAAAAAAAGGAACTTTAAAGAAAATTTAATTATAGGTAGTTTAGATGATTTGCCTTTTAAAAAAGGATCATTCTTATCAGTCATATGCATAAGAACTTTACATCATCTAGAAAAAAAAGAACTAAGATTGAAAGCATTAAAAGAAATGAAAAGAGTTGGAATAAAAATTCTGATGAGTGAATGGAAAAGATGGCAACCAAAATTCATTTTACAATTGATAAGAAGTTTCTTCTCTGGACATTTTGCTGACGTTTACGTTGACTGGAATTATCACGGAAAAATCTACAAAAGGTTTTATCATCTATACACAAAAAAAGAGTTGGAAGATGATTTGAAAGAGGCAGGATTAAAGGTTGAAAAAATGTGGTATGATGGTGGAAATATATGGTCTTCGGTGGGTGTATGAAGTGTTCTTTCTGCAAAAATGAAGCAGTACTTTCCAGAACTTATGAGGGACATAATTACTGCAAGAAACATTTTATAAAAAATTTTGAAAAGAGATTCAAGAAAACTATAAGGATTAACAAACTCGTTGAAAATGGGGATAAAGTTGCAATCGCTTATTCTGGTGGCAAAGATTCTTCAAACGTACTTTTTTTATTGAATAAAATTTTCAAGAATAACCCTAAAATTGAATTATTCGCTATAACTTTTAATGAGGGAATAAAGGGGTACAGGAATAATATCATCAAAAAAAGTGAGAAATTTTGCAAGGAACTTGAAGTTAAACATTATGTTTTTTCTTTTAAGAAAGAGTTTGGTTTCACGATTGATCAACTATCAAAAAAATTAGATTCTGGTTTCTGTGGAAGTTGCGGTATACTGAAAAGATATTTACTGAATAAAAAAGTGAGAGAGTTGAAAGCTACAAAAATAGCTACTGGACATAATTTGGATGATGAATGCCAAAGTATCCTAATGAACATTTTAAGAGGAGATTTGTTAAGACTAGTTCGTGTTGGACCGATGCCAATGATAGGAATACATTCGAAGTTCATTCCAAGAATAAAACCACTTGTGTTGACTCCTGAGAATGAATCAGAGTTGTTCGCTTCGATCAATAATATTTCATTCTATCCAAAGAAATGTCCTTATTCTGTCGATAATCATTTACGTGGTAAGACTGAAGATTTTTTGAACAATCTTGAAAAGAGTTCACCTGGAATTAAATACAGTCTTTATGAAAGTGCTTGTAAAATTATGCCTTTTGTTAAAGAAAAATTCAAAGGTGGGAAAATTAGAAGTTGTAAAAAATGTGGTGAGCCGAGTAGTCAAGAAGTTTGTAAAGTATGTGAAGTAATCAGTAAACTGTGAAATTATCTTCTGAATCTTCCGTTGCCCTGTATATCTCTTCCGTTGCCCTGTATATCATTAATCCTGTCTTGTAAGAAGTTAATCCTGTCTTGTAAGAACTTCAATTGTTTAACGCTCTTAGCTCTAAACAACCTACTTTTAGTGTCGAATAACTCTTCTTGATAAAACCTTAAACGATGAATGTCTTGTCCGTTCATATTATCACATATTTTTACTTATCAGTGGTTAATATTCTAAGTGTCACTACTATATGATAGAAAATCAATATTTAAACATTTCTATCTTCCAACAAATAAATTAAGAGTGAGAATGTGGGAAAAGAGTCAATTCTCAGAGAAATAATCAAAAAATTGATGAAAAGTGAGGGGTTAGACTACAAGAAAATCGATAGAATCATCAAAAATACCTGTGAAAAGCATGGTTTAGATGACATGCCGACTAAAGTTGAACTATTGAGTGTTTGCAAACCTAGTGAAAGAAGAAAACTCGAAGAATTTATGAAGAAAAAACCGATTAGAACGGTGTCTGGTGTCTCTGTTATAACCGTAGTAGCTAAACCTGCACCTTGTCCAGGAACCTGTATTTATTGTCCTAAAGGTAGTAATGCTCCACAATCTTATACAGGTCTAGAACCAGCAATACAGAGGGGTATAAGGAACGATTACGACCCGTTTTTACAGACAAAAGACAGGTTAAACCAGTATAAGTTGACAGGACATCCTACGGATAAGATAGAAGTGATAATCCTAGGTGGGACATTCCTTGCTCTGGATAAGGACTACCAGGAATGGTTCACCAAAAGAATACTGGATGCACTTAATGGAAAAGAAAGTGAGAGTTTAGAAGGGGCGCAAAGACTGAATGAGGCTGCAGAGCACAGATGTGTCGGCATAACGATAGAGACTAGAGCGGATTACTCATTTGAAGAACATATCAATCAGATGCTTAAATTAGGTACAACAAGGATAGAAATAGGCGTTCAGTCGGTTTATCCTGAGGTTCTAAAGAAAGTGAAACGTGGTCATACTGTAAAGGATGTCATAAAAGCCACACAATTAGCTAAAGATTCCTGTTTAAAGTGTACTTACCACATGATGCCAGGGTTGTTTATTGATTTTAAGAAGGATTTAGAGCAGTTTAAAACACTGTTTAAAGACCCTAAATTCAGACCAGATTCATTGAAAATATATCCAACTCTTGTTGTTGAAGGAACAAAATTGTATGAGATGTGGAAGAAAAAAAAGTATCAACCATTAACGAATGAAGAAGGTTTAGAACTTTTATCTGAAGCGATGAGGTATATACCGAAATATTGTCGTGTTATTCGTGTTCAACGTGATATTCCCAGTAATAAAATTGTTGCTGGAATTAAAAAAAGCAATCTTAGAGAATTGATTGAAAAGGAATGTGAGAGAAAGAGGATAAAAATCCAAGAAATTCGATATAGAGAGGTTGGACATAAACTCGAAAAAGGAGTTTTACAGAATATTGATTCTATTAAATTATGCAGATTGGATTATGATGCTTCTGATGGCAAAGAAATTTTCTTGAGTTTTGAGGATGCTAAGAAAGATATTTTGATAGGATTCTTGAGGTTGAGAATTCCATACAAACCGTTCAGAAAAGAAATTGATGAAAAAAGTGGTTTAGTGAGAGAATTACATGTGTACGGACAGACTGTACCCATCGGATCGATAAAAAAACATGCATGGCAACATAAAGGTTTTGGCAATAGATTATTGAAAGAAAGTGAAAGAATAGCAAGAGAAGAATTTGATATGAAAAAAATGGTTGTGATAAGTGGAATTGGTACTAGAAAATATTATGAAAAATTCGGTTACAAAAAAGACGGACCTTTTGTCTCAAAAGCTTTATAATTCTGATAGAAAATAATACATATGCCAAAAAATTATCAAAAAATCCTGAAAGAAGTTTTAGTTAAAATCAAACCAAATCAATCACAGAGAAAAAAATTAGAAGAATTAAGTAAGAAAGCATTAACTCTAACAAATAAGGAAGTTAAGAAGGTCAATGCAAAAGCTATGATAGCAGGTTCTTTGACTAGAGATACATGGTTACCAGACAAGAATGAATTTGATGTTTTCATTGTATTTCCTAAATCTGTATCAGAGGATAGATTAGAAAAATTGGGATTAAAATTCGGGAAGAGAATTATACAAAACTTAGGCGGTGAATGGATAGTAGAATATGCACAACATCCTTATGTCAGAGGAAAAATTGATGAAACTCAGATAGACATTGTACCTTGTTATGAATTGCAAGCTGGGGAAAGAATAAAATCTGCTGTTGACAGGACACCTTTTCATGTCAGATACTTAGAAAAAAAATTACAGAAAAAAATGTCAGATGAAGTGAGATTATTAAAACGAATTTGTTATGCGAATAAAATCTATGGTGCTGATGCAAAGACTGAAGGTTTCTCAGGTTACATCTGTGAATTGCTCATCATAAAATATGGGAGTTTCTTGGACTTGTTGAAGAATATCGTTAAATGGAACGCTGGAGAGATTATCGATATAGAAAAACATTATAATGAAAAGGATTATCGAACATTGAGAAAACAATTCAAAGATCAAGTATTGATAATAATAGATCCTATAGACAAAACAAGAAATGCTGCAGCAGCGATTTCAGCAAAAAGTCTTTTCACACTCAAAAGAGTAGCCAATGATTTTCTGAAGAATCCTTCGAAAGATTTGTTCTTTGAAAGAGAATTTGGTCCTCTAACAGAAAGTGAGTTAATTCTGAATCAAATGAAAAGAAGAACTGAATTGTTGTTTGTTGTATTTGAGCCTCCAAAAACAGTGCCAGATATTCTATGGCCACAATTAAGAAGATTTGCAGATAGACTGGAAGGGATTTTGAAAGAGTACGAATTTATTACGCTAAGAAAAGACGTTTACACGAACGAAGAGGATTTAGCAGTTATATTGTTAGAAATGGAAGTTTCTAAATTACCTTCTGTTGACAAAAGGATTGGCCCAAAGGTTTTTGATTTAGATGATTCAGAAAGATTCTTGAAAAAATACAAGAACAATTGTTTGGTCGGACCATTCATAGAAAATAATTATTGGTGTGCTGAAGTGAAGAGAAAATTCTTGGCGGCGAGAGGAAAATTGTTTGATAGTTTGAATGAAAATATAACTATTTTGAAAGAGAAAGGAATACCGAATTACATTGCTAAACAAATCGTGAAAAAATTTGAGATAATATATGAAAGTAATAGGATAGTTGAATTGATTAAAAAAGATGATGATTTTGGAGTTTTTCTCAGAAGATATTTTGAGAAAGAGAGTTTAGTATGAATTTAAAAGAATTTTTAAAACCTAATTTATGGAAAATTACTATATATGTGATAGTATTTTTTTTCATATATTTTTCTTTTCTTTCAAGTATTTGTATGCAATTAAGTGTTAATTGTGATGAAATATTTTATGTTTTCCCTTTCGCATTCCTAAGTTATTTTGGAATCATAATTGGATTTACTTTATTGCCATTTTTTATAATAGTCGATTCTATAAAACTTCCTTTTCCAGAATTAGTATTGCTTATTATTTTCGTGATAGAATCTTATATTGTCTCTTGTATAATAGTCTGGATTAAAAATAAAGTGAAAAAGAAATGATAATAAGACAACCTGCAGTAGCTGGTATGTTTTACAATTTGAATTCAGAAATGTTAAAAAAACAAATCAAAAGTTGTATCGACAGTAAAATAGGCCCTAAAAAAATCAAAGAAGAAAAATTCATCGCAGCAGTAGTACCGCATGCAGGCTATCCCTATTCTGGACCTGTTGCAGCATGGACTTACTCCAAAATTAAAAAATGTAATTACATTATTTTAGGTCCTAACCACAGTAGTTTTGGTTCAAATTTTGGAGTGATGAGAGAAGGTGTGTGGAAAACTCCTTTAGGTTCTGCAAATATAGATGATACAACTGCAAAGAAATTGATTGAAAATTGTCCATTATTGGAATATGATATTTTATCACATGAATCAGAACATTCTATAGAAGTGCAATTGCCTTTCTTACAATATCGATTCAAAGAAGATTTCAAATTCATACCAATTTGTGTGATGAACGAATTTCCAAGTTTTGATTTTTTAGAGGAATGTAAAGTTGTCGGCAAATCGATAGCAAAAATTGTAAACAAAGATAAGAAGAATTGGATTATAATCGCAAGTTCAGATTTTTCACATTACATTCCATATGATTTTGCTTACTCAACTGACAAATACGTGATCGATGCGATATTAAAATTAGATGAAAAAGATTTCTTCGCCAGACTACAAGAAAAAAACGCGTCTGTATGTGGATTTGGACCAATAGCAATAACTATGATAGCTGCAAAAGAACTTGGTGCTAAAAAAGGTGAATTGTTAAAATATGCGACTTCAGGGGATGTTACAGGAGATAGGAGCGCTGTTGTGGGTTATGGAAGTATTATACTCAGATGAACCAGTTATATTAATCAATTCTGCAACTGCCATGTCATGACTTTCTTCTGATATATTCAAAGCAGGTTGAATTTCTTTCTCAACTTCTGGAGATTTAATTGCCAAATTCTTGAGTATACTTTTTTGTTTTGCTGCCGATTCACTGAGAGTTTCTAATGCAGGAACAATATTCTGATTTTTTTGTTTGGCTATTTGAATTTCCTTTGTAGCTTGATTTACTTCATTTTCATAATCTTTGATGACTTCTCCGACCATACCAGGTTGACCATTTTCAACAACCTTCTTCGTTTCTTCTAATCTTTCTTCAGCATACTGTGTATGTAACGTTGCTTTTTGTAAATTATTTGTCGCTAACAAAAGTTGCAAGTTTTCCCTAGCACGTTCTATAGGATAAAGCCAGTGACCTGGATAAGTATTAGCTGTTATTATGCATAATCCTCCGACAAAAGTGAGAAAGATGGTTATAAAAACAAAAACCAATTTGAAAGAGTGGGGGCGAACAATATTTTCTCCTGGTTTTGTTAGTTTGTAGTAAATCCATTTTCTACCAGGTCTTTCAACTCTCTCTATTAAGTTTGATTCTTTCAAAACGTCCAAATGTTCAGAAACAGTTGTTACATGTTTATCTAATTTACGTGATAATTCAGAAGCAGTCATCGGCCTTATCTCCAGTGACTTAAGTATGTCAGTTCTAGTTTCAACTGTGAGTGTTTTTAATAATTTTTTAGAAACTTGTAACTCTTCTTCCATGATTATTCGTTATAACATAGAAATTTAAACCTTGTAAGAATCTTAGGGTGGATACCATAAATTTTCCTAACCATTGATAAGTGTAAATTTTTTAACTTTTTCTTAAGGTGATAGAATGAAAAAAAGTATGACAGTATTAGCGATTCTGCTTTTAAGCAGTCTTTCAGTAATATCCGTAGTTTTTGCAGAGCAACAACTAAAAGAAACATGTGCTTTGAGTTGGGGAGAAGGATGCATTATTCCAAAACCTAGACCACCTATTCAACCTATTCCCTCAAAACCAAAGTATGATGTCCAGATGGCAAATGGTGTTGCAGCAGATAGATATTATCTAACAACAAAATCAGTCTTGTTTGTAATATTCAAATATGATTTGAATACAAAGATGTACTTGATCGTAGACGGAGAATTTTACAAAATGGAACAGATTGAAAGCAGATACGACTGGGATACGAATACGAGAATGTTCAAATATAGAGATGAATACGGAGATGTTATGGTGTTGACAGCACAAGATTTCCAAGGTGGAACAATTATCTCTGCTATCTACAAGAACAACCTCATAACATTCGAACCAATAGGTTACCAAGGATATTATGTGGAACCTGTAGTCAGAGAAACGCAAGTTATGCCTTTAATGCCTGTATTCAAACAACTAACCCAAGGTATAACTTCAAGTATAGGAACTAAAGCAATCAATGCAGAAACTCTAATATCGCAAGCAAAACCAATAGCAGAATGGAGTCAAAAAGGAAAATGAGATGACTAACCTACCATCCTTTTCTTTTTTATTTCTTTTTCTTAGATAATAATTATGGAGAAAAAAATTATACTTAAGTATGCGATATTAAATGCCATCCAACATGACGGTAAGGCTGACATACGGGCAGTTTTGGGTAAAATTTTAAGTGAGAAACCGGAACTTAGAAAAAAGATTAAGGAATTGATTCCTGATATTAAAAAAACTGTCACAGAAGTAAATTCTTGGAATAAGGAAAAACAAGAAAGTGTGAAGAAAAAACTTGGAGTTATTGTTGAAAAGAAAGTTGAAGAGAAAAAAGAATTAGCAGATTTACCGAATGCAAAAATTGGTGAAGTAGTGACAGCTTTTCCTCCTGAACCAAGTAAATACCCACATATCGGTCATGCAAAGGCTGCTTTAATCAATTATCTTTATGCAAAGAAATATAAAGGAAAATTTATTCTCCGTTTCGAAGACACAAATCCCGAGTTGGCTAAAGAAGAATATTATGATGCAATCATCAATGGATTAAAATGGTTAGGAATAAAATGGGATAAGTTAGATTATACCTCTAACCATATCGATGAATTCTATAAAGTTACTGAAAAAATGATCAAAGAGAATAAGGCTTACGTTTGTGTATGTGAACAGGATAAAATAAAAAAGAATAGAAGATTCATGGTTGAATGTGAATGTAAGAAAAATTCTGTTGAAAAAAATATTGAACTATGGAAAAGAATGCTTACAACTTTCAAAGAAGGTGAAGCTTCTGTCAGAATTAAAATCTCAATGTATCATAAGAATGCTGCGATGAGAGATCCTAGTATCATGAGAATCATAAACCTTCTACACGTTAGAACTGGTAATAAATACAGAGTTTGGCCGATGTATGATTTTGCCACATCTTTGATGGACGGATGGGAAGGCGTAACACATAGAGTAAGGTCAAAAGAATTTGAGATGAGAAGAGAACTACAACAATTCATCCAAAAAACTGTCGGTCTAAAAATTACTTATATAACAGAGATGGCAAGGTTCAATTTGAAAGGAGTTCCATCTTCTGGTAGACAAATCAGAGAAATGATTCAAAACAAAGAATTGATGGGATGGGATGATCCCAGATTGACTACATTACTAGCACTAAGAAGAAGAGGTTTTGACCCAGAAGGAATAAAGGAATTCTTGATATCGACTGGGGTTACTAAAACAGAATCCATGTTAACTTGGGATACTTTAGAAAGTTTCAACAGGAGTATCATCGACTCTAAATGCAACAGATACTTCGCTGTTTTTAATCCTGTAAAAATCAAAATTATTGATGCGCCTGAAACAAAAAAAGTGAGTATTCATCTACATCCAGATTTCCCAAAAAGAGGTTTTAGGGAAATTCCCGTAAATCTAAACAAGATTTTCATTTCTAAAGATGATTTTGATAAACTCAAAGGAAAAGAAGTTCGTTTAATCGGTCTATTCAATATGAAATTGGACAAGCAAGTAAAATTCACATCAAAAGAAGTTGTAATGAAAATGCCAAAAATACAGTGGGTTTCCGAAGAGAATATTCAGATAAAAGTTATCATGTCTGACGCAAGTTTAAAAGAAGGTATAGCAGAACCAGAAATCAAGAAACTTAATGTCGATGATAGGATTCAACTCGTGAGAATGGGTTTTACTAGAATTGATCAGACTAAACCAAAACTCACCTTGTATTTCACGCATAAGTAAAATTTATAAATATTAAATACTCGTTTTGTTTATCAATAAATGAAGATTGATCCGTTTTCGGAGGTGAAATTTGATGGCAGAATTTGAAGTACCAAAAGATTTGGTCGATAAAGTTCTACAAGCGTTAGAAGTAGCCAAAAACACTGGTAAGATTAGAAAAGGTACGAACGAGACGACAAAAGCTATAGAAAGAGGAATTACAAAATTAGTCGTCATCGCTAAGGATGTTGAGCCAAAGGAAATAATCATGCATTTACCTGTCCTTTGCGAAGAGAAGAAATGTGATTACGTATACGTACCATCAAAAGAGGAGTTGGGTAGAGCTGTTGGAATTAATGTCATAACAGCATCTGCATGCATAATCGAATCTGGTGAGGCTAAGGAACTAATCGAAGAAATCTCTAAAAAAATTAAGACTATAAAGAAGTGATTTTAGATGCCAGAAGGGGCAGTACCAGCTGAAGTCGTTCAATTATTAGGTAGATCAGGAGTAAGAGGCGTAATGCAAGTCAGATGTAGAGTTCTCGATGGACCTGATAAAGGGAAAATACTTACTAGAAATGTCTTTGGCCCGATAAGAGAAGGAGACATATTGATGCTGAGAGAAACTGAAATGGAAAGCGTTGGATCGATGGAAGGTAGATAGTTTGGCTAAATGTTCTTTTTGTGGTAGAAAAATAAAACTTGGAACTGGAAAAATGTTAGTCACCAAATCAGGTTTAATCAAATATTTTTGTTCCAGAAAATGTGAAAAAAACTTTCACATGGGAAGAGACCCAAAAAGAACAAAATGGACTGAAATATTTAGGAAAAAAGAGTAATTATTTTTAATAAAAATAAAGGGCCGATAGATCAACGGTAGATCGCTTCCTCGGCAATATTATTACCAGAATGGAAGAGGCTCTGGGTTCAAATCCCGGTCGGTCCATAATAGAAAAACCATAATGATTAAAAGCTTTTATTATCAAAATTACAACACTGTTGATTGTATGACAGAAGAAATTAAAGGAATAGTAAGAATTGCTGGAACTGATATTAAAGGTGAGAATCAATTATTCACATCTCTAATTAGAATAAAAGGTGTTGGTAATTCATTAGCCAATGCCGTTTGTAGAGTTCATAATTTTGACCGTAGAAGAAAGGTTGGAACACTAACTACTACTGATATAAAAAAAATTGAAGAGATCATAAACAACCCGACAAAATTTGGTATACCTGCATGGATGGTTAACAGAAGAAAAGATATAGAAACTGGAGAAGATAGGCATTTGGTTGGCTCAGACTTGAATTTCATGCTAGAACAGGACATTAAAAGGGTAATAAAGATTAAATCCTACAAAGGGATTAGACACATGTTCGGCTTACCTGTCAGGGGGCAAAGAACAAGAAGTTCATTCAGAAAAGGAACAACAATAGGTGTAGTAAGAAAGAAGATGATGCCTGCAGCAGCAGGTAAGAAGGAGAAGAAAGAATGAGAAAGATAAAGAAGACATTCCAGAAGCCAAAATCACCTTGGGATAAAGAAAGGATGGATAAAGAAGATTTATTGATGAAGATTTATGGTTTAAGAAGAAAAAGTGAAGTCTGGAAAGCAGAATCTATAATGAGAAATTTCAAAAGAAGGGCAAGAAGTTTAGCGGCAATAAAAGACAAAGTACAAGAAAAAATACTTTTGGATAGACTTAACAAAATGGGTTTATTGAATAAAGATGCAAGCCTTGATTCTGTTCTTAGTTTGACTACTGAAAATTTACTAGATAGGAGATTACAAACTGTTATTTTCAAAAAGAATCTAGCAAATACAGCAAAACAGGCCAGACAGTTCATAACACATGGACTCATTTCAATCAATGGAAGAAGAATTAGGTATCCTAATTTTATCGTGACAACTGATTTAGAAGGTAAGGTTTCATTCTATAAAGAAATACCAATAAAAACACAATCCCCTAAAGAGAGTGAGTAAATGGCAGAAGAAAAAGAAAAAATAATCAAAAAACCAGTCAAGGGGAAAAGGTATGAGATGAAAGCTTTCAAAGCAGGTACTTGGGGAATTGCTCATATTTTTTCAACTGTTAACAGTACGATTGTTCATATAACAGATATCACCGGATCTGAAACCATAGCTAGATACTCTGGTGGTATGATGACAGATAAAGATAGGGAAGGTGGTGATCCTTTCCCATCGATGCAAGCTGCCAAACGTGCAGCAGAAGATGCTAAGGAAAAGGGTATCATTGGCGTTAACATAAGAGTGAGAGGTATGGGTGGTCATCATAAAAAAGCTCCTGGTGCTGGCGCACAACCTGCAATAAGAGCTATAGCTAGGAGTGGTTTGAGGATAGGCGTGATAGAAGATGTTACACCTATTCCATCTGATGGGACAAAACGTAAAGGCGGAAGAAGAGGACGAAGAGTTTAGTCCTTAAAGTATTTAAGTATTTTAACCATAAACTTAAATTCTCCGCTCACAAAAAACTAGTCAAATGGGTGATTTGTTGGAAATAAAAATTCTTGAAAAAAATAAGGAAAAAATAAGATTTACTGTTGATGATATAAACCCTGCTTTAGTGGGTGAACTGAGAAGAATAATGATTTCAGAGATCCCAACCATGGCAATAGAATGGATAGATTTCGTCAAGAATGATTCTGTTTTATGGGATGAAATAATAGCAAGCAGACTTGGATTGATTCCTTTAGTTTATGACACGAAATTCTACAATTTCAAGAAGGATTGCAAATGTGATGGAAAAGGTTGCACTCATTGTCAAGTTAGTTTCAAACTTAAAAAGAAAGGTCCTTCTATGGTTTATTCTGATGACATGATACCTTCTGATGAAAAAGTGAGACCTGTCTATGACAAGATACTAATAACAGAATTGACAGAGGGACAGGAAATAGAATTTGAAGCTATAGCACAATTAGGTCTAGGAAAAGACCATGCCAAATGGCAAGCTGCCGTTGTTGGTTATAGGAGTATTCCAAAGATAACGATTGATAAAGATGGGAATAATGCTGAATATGAAAAGAGATGTCCAAGAGATGTTTTTGTTTTTGAGAATAAAAAATTGAAAGTCAATAAGTTACTTGATTGCAATTCGTGTTTACAATGTATGGAACTTTCTAACGGTGCGATAAAGGTTGAGCCAGATGATACAAAATACGTGTTCGAAGTAGAGTCAACATCTGGTTTGAAACCAGAAGAGATAGTTTCAAGATCAATAAATATCCTTGAAGAGAAGTTGGATGAATTCTCGAAAGATTTAAAAAAGTTGAAATAACTGCTTCTATAATATTTTATTATAAGCAGGGGTTGCCAAGTCTGGTCAAAGGCGCAGGATTCGTTTGAATGCGAAACTCAGAATGCGAGACTTAAAAATGACTTGGGAAATCCTGTCTCTTAGTGAGTTCGAGAGTTCGAATCTCTCCCCCTGCATTATATTTTTTTTCTCTTGTAAAAGAAGACTAAACTAATCTTTATCATTGGTGAAATTACAAAACAATAAATCACAATACCGATAAATGGGATAAAAACAACTAAAGATATCACAACATACAACAATGACAAACCAAGAAGTTCAAGATAATTTTTCTTTGCTATACTGAAGCTTTCTTTTATTGCCCTAGTCGGATCAAAATCATCCTCTATTATTCCTGGGAAAATTAAAGAAAATGTTATGATTATCAAAAAAAACAACACCATTCCTATTATTCCACCGATTATCGGAAGGAGTATGTTAAAAACTATGATTAGAATAAAGAATAAGAAGAATGTTATTATGCCAATAATTATAAAAGAGACTATACCTTTGAAACCACTCTTTCTTGCAACCCTTAACATCGTTTCAACTTTAGTTATTCCTCTCAAAGATTCAGAAGCCATACCATAGATACCCATTTTGAGGAACACCCATACCAACCCAGCAATTATAAAGAATATTGATGCAAAACCTAATTCAGCCAAGACCGGAAGTATTGCTATTATCTTAGTTACAACTAATTCTGGATTTGACAAATTCGTCAAGTTTGCTATTCCGATGGAATTGAATATTATACTTATACCAATCAAAGCGATGATTCCTGAAATTATTAATGATAACAACTCGGCGATTACTAAACTCATTGCATTATTCTTGTACATTTTCCAAGCTCTTAATAAATATTCTAGTACCATTTTATCATTCTTTTAATAGTATTAATTCCAAATAAAATAAATATTTTAACAATATTGCATATGGTGTGAAAAAATGAACCTAGAAATATTATCAATCATCGTATTCTTTGGCGTACTTGCAATTATAATCTTTCGAGACAGGAAAAACATAGAGTTCAAATTTGGTTTAATAATGAGAAGAACGAATAGAGGTAAAAAATTAATATATGATTTTGCAGCAAAACACAAAAAAGCACTAAAGATAGCAGGCAATATTGCAATAGTAGTAGGTGTCATTGCATCAGCCTTAGGATTCTTCACGTTAGTTCAATCATCATACAATCTCATATTAAAACCCGAACAAGCATCACCAGGAATTAAACTGGTGATCCCATCGGTTAGTGGGATAAAATTGCCAGGTTTTGTGTTGGGTGTTCCTTTTTGGTATTGGATTTTAGGTGTTTTCATTGTCCTTCTTTCACATGAACCCATGCATGCACTGTTAGCAAGAGCTGAAGATGTTAAACTCAAATCTTTCGGTCTACTCTTGTTTTTCGTATTACCAGGTGCATTTGTAGATCCGGATGAAAGGCAGATAAAAAAACTTTCTATGGTGAAAAAATTAAGAATATATGCTGGAGGTAGCTTTGGAAACTTATTGGCGGCTGGTGTGTTTCTGATTTTAATATTCAGTTATAACTTTTTGATTGATTCAATAATGACACCCAATGGTATTGTTTTTCAAGGAACAATTGAACACAGTGGGGCGAGAGCAGTTGGTTTGACAGGAACAATAATCGGGATCAACGACAAGCAAGTCAAATCCATGACAGATTTACAGAATGCGATGAAAGATGTTAAACCAGATGATACAATAACAATACAAACTACCGATGGATTATTTCAAGTAAAAACTACATCAAGCCCTGAAGATCCAACAATGCCTTTCATAGGAATCAGCAGACCAACTACACTTTTCGTTTACAAAGGAATCTTTAAAGAATTTGGTGCAGCTTCAAATGACACTCTTTATGTTATATCATGGATTGAAGGATTATTTGGTTGGGTATTTGTTTTAAACATAGGCATCGGTACTTTCAATCTTTTCCCAATCAAACCACTGGATGGTGGATTGATGCTAGAAGAAATTGTAAAACATTTTTACAAAGGTAAGAAAGTCAATTATATTGTAAATGGAATTTCTTTGTTTACCCTGGCCCTAGTTTTATTTAATTTGTTTGGCCCAAATATTATCAATTGGGTTAAATTATTTGTTTAATGTCTCTATTTTTCTTATTTCAAATGATCTTATAGGATAAATCTTGTCACCCTCATTCATTACTGTTCTCTTTATTGTGTCATCAATAATTTCTTCGATTAATTTATCCAACTTGTTTGATTCTACTTCCTTTTTTAATTCAGCTTCAACAAAACTCTTCAGAGTTGTTACGACGTTCTTTTTTATTTTCTTGCTGGTTATTATTATTGTCTTAACTCTAATTTTCTTTTTATCCTCAGTCACCAAGTCTTGAACCGTATCTATCCTCTTTATCCCGTATCTAATCATCCTAGAAATATAGTCTCTTAAACATTCCAAACCTGCAAATTCAGTGTAAGCATTTTTCTCTTTTATATCGTTCACTTTGAAGTATAACTTCATGTAATACTTGCTCAAATCATCTATCAAATTTATTAGATGGACTTCCACTACTCTTCCCATTAAAGTCTTCTCTTCACCAGCAGGGGTTTCGCCTATTACTTTTTCTTTGAATAGTTTTGGTGCAATTAAATTGTACCATTCTTTCCCTTTAAGTTTTTTAGACATATCATCACTTCTGTTGTACTAACAATTTTACTTTTTCTGGATCGTATTGCCAATCTGAAGGTAGTGTTTTTCTTCTCACATAATACTTACCTAGTCTTCTAATTTTTGACTCTAAGAGTTCCAATCCTCTTTTAGAAGTATAGTCAGCTTTATGTTTTAGTAAATGATTTCTCAAGTTGACAGATTGTTTTAGAAGGTTAAAAAGGTCTTCGGGAATTTTTGGATAAATTTTCTCATTCTTCATTATTTGAGAAATTGTCTTATCTGTCAATAGTTTTACAGAAGGAACACCAAATTGATCACGCAACATCAAGCCTATTTTAGCAGTAGAATTTCCTTCTTTTGCTAGTTTTACAACTATCTCTTCAACCTCTGCTTTCTTATATCTAACCCATCTAGGTACTGTTTTTACAGAAGGTTTTTTTGAACCTGCTTTACCTTTCTTTTTTGAATGCATTCTAGCCATTCATTCACCTAATAATTCCTGTGCTACCCATGTGAATACCAATGCCACAGATCCCAAGAATGCGATTAAACTCCCTAACATTGCTGTTATAGCAGATATGCCCTTGGGATTTACAGAAGCTAAAACCATACCTATCGATAACATAATTGATCCCGCTAATAAAACTAATATACAGTAACCTTCTATTCTTTCGAATTTATTTTCACTCTTCAACATGCCTAAAATCTTCATATTAACACCCTTTTATTTTAACATAAATATACTTAAGGGTTTCTTTTGAAATATTTTACTTCATCTTTTCATGTATCTAGCTCGTTTTTTTATTTCTTCTATTTTTTCTAATGTTTGATTTGCTTTTGGATATTCTTTTTTATATCCTTCAACTATTTTTTCCCAACATATATCAATGATTTTATAATGTGTTGATTTCAGGGCTTCGTATAACAACCTCAAATCTGTACCTTGATCCTCTATTTTTCTAGAGAAGAAACCCAAACCAAAATCGATGAAATAGATATTTTCATTCCATAGTATCATGTTTGAAGTGGTTAAATCGCCATGAATAATACCTGCAGAATGTAACTTGCCAACTAATCTTCCTATTTCAAAGCAATTTTTTTCTATTTTTTTCTTGTCTGATTCATTTAATAACTCTTTGATTCTTATACCATCTACGAATTCCATTATAATTTTATGATTTTCCTTATCAATCCCAAAAATCCTTGGAGTAGGTACATTAGCTCTTTTGGCTTCAGATAGAAGATTGTATTCTTGCGTCGTTCTTAACTTCCTAACCTTCTCATCGATCTCTTTTATTCTATATTCTTTTTTAACCCTGTCTTTGATTATAACGCTTTGATTATCCTGTTTATCCAAAAATAGTTTTGCCTCTGCACCTTGTTTTATCATTTTCATGCAAAAAATTAATGATTCATAAGATTTAAAATAGTTAATTTTATTTGTTTGATAAAACAAAAGTTGTTTATGAAAAAAGAATTTTTCGGAACTTTACTGGCTGTTCTAGCTGCAACAGTGAGCGGTTTCTCAATCATCGCTAATAAGGTTTTCATAGTAGATTTAGACCCTGTTATATTCACTTCTATCAGAGCATTACTCATCAGTATAGTTTGCTTCATAATATCGTCAATTGAATGCAATTTCAAATATAAGCAATTCAAGAAAGTTCCTTGGAAATACTTGATATTAATAGGTTTAATAGGTGGAGGTATTGCTTTCCTTCTTTTCTTCACAGGACTTAAATTAACAACTGGAGGAAGAGCTGCATTTCTCCAAAAAACTTTACCGATATACGTCATTATATTTGCTTTCGTATTTCTGAAGGAGAAGATAACGAAGAAACAATTGTTCGCTCTAATCATAATGATTGCCGGTTTAATTGTATTAACGTCTTCTCAGATAGAACCAACAATTTTATGGTCTAACCCATCATTAGGTGATTTATTGATTATATTTGCTACAATCTTATGGGCAATAGAGAGTGTTATGTCGAAATATACGATGCTTAAAAAAGAATCAGTTTTTGTCGTTACTTTCTCCAGAATGTTTTTTGGGGCAGTATTCCTATTTGCAATAGCAATACTTTGGAATAAAGTCTATCTACTAACAATGTTAACAACACAGCAACTTTTCAACATCTACATATCAACTATTATTCTATTCTATTACGTGTTCCTGTGGTACTGGAGTATAAAATTCATAAACGTATCAAAAGCAGCAATAATACTTTTATTGGCACCTGTAGTATCCTTGTTTTTAGGTATGTTAGTCATGGATGAACCAGTTCCATTGATTCAATTAGTTGGTTCAGCACTGATCCTCATAGGAGCTTATGTCATTTCTAAGACTAGGAGTGAAGTATTACAGGCTGTTTGAAGAACGATTTATTTTTTTGAAGTCAATATTCTTGTATGAAATCAGAAATATTTTTTTTAAAATACGCATTCCCCTGTTCATTCGTTCTTTTATCAAGAGGGGAAATTACGAATAAAGAACATGATTTATTGTATAAATCTGCTAAGGAAGAAAAATTATACTTGTCTATAAACAAGATAGAAAGTATTTTCTGGCGTCCGTTGAAGTTTACTGGTTCAAAAATAGATTTAAAAAGAGCACAAAAATACTGGCGGTTTGATCATAACAAGCACATCATATCAGAAAAAATCAAGGACGTTGATAGCAAACAATGCATGGTTATCCCTTGTGAGGTCATATCTGTATCAGATAATCATACAACCGTTAAATCGCCTTTCTTGGATGAGAACATGAAAATGAGGTCGGATTTCGTGAAAGCCAAAATAGGTGATAAGGTAACAAAACATTATGATTATATATGTGAGAAGATATCAGAAAGGTTATACCAAAAAATGATAGAAAGTTTGAAAAAGATTATGGTTTAATTACGTTATAGTGGTAATACTATAGAAATAGTTAGAAAATAATAATAATAAGTGATAGAATGACTAATATAAATAATGTGAATAATGTGAATATTAGCAATCCTAGTCATGATGTTATTGCTTTAATTCCTGCTTATAATGAAGAAGAAAATATTGAAGAAGTAGTTAGAAAAACTATAAAGCAAGAGATGTTTCCTTTAGTAGTAGATGATGGTTCTACAGACAGAACTGCTGAATTGGCATCAAAATCGGGTGCTAAAGTTATAAAAAATGATTTGGGTAAAGGAAAGGCATATGCTATGAGGAAAGGGTTAGAATATATTAAAAATAAATCCAATTTTTCAGATTATAAGTGTGTAGTTATTATTGATGCAGATTTACAGTATCGACCTGAAGAGGCAAAAAAATTAATAAATCCGATTCTTAAAGGAAAGAAAATTGTAAAAGGTTCAAGAAATTTTCATAAAATTCCTTTTAGACATATGTTAGGAAATATGGTTTGGAGGAAATTTTATAATATTTTTTCAGAAGTAGAGATTAAAGACCCCTGTTGTGGTTTTATAGCATTAAGTAAAGAAGTGGTAGAAAAAATAAATTTAAAAAAACTCTCTGGGGGGTATATAGGTGATTCATCACTACTATTTGAAATCACTAATAATGGTTTCAATAAAGAAAAATATATTGAGCAACCCACAGTTAGTGTAAAATATAAAAATATAAGCCCTATTGGTAGAGGTATAAGAATGGTTTTAGGAGTTTTATTGTTTATTCTTATGAGTGGTTTAAAACGTAAGTTAGGAATTGCTAATTAAAATATAGAAAAAGTCTTCTTAAATTTAAAACTATATAAGAACTTAATATTTTATTAAAAATAATCATTAGTTAATCAGCGGGACGGTAGCTCAGCCCGGGAGAGCGCACGGCTGAAGACCGTGCTGTCACGTGTTCAAATCACGTCCGTCCCATTTTCAACAGTTTTTTAACTCACAAATCATAATCTTATTCAGGTGAAAAATATCAAAATAACAATTATTCCTTTGGGAAACGTACAGGATCCTATATTAAAGAAAATAATAGAAGAATTAAAATTGACTTTTAGGATGATTGGAGATGCTAAAAATGTTGAAAATATGCCTGTTTCAGCTCTAAATAAGTTCAGAAACCAATATCGCTCAGATTTGTTGTTAGATCATCTTGAAAAAAATCATGAAGGCAGGATATTAGGTATAACAAAAGAAGACATGTATACAGAAGGTTTGAATTACATTTTTGGTCAAGCAAAATTAAAAGGAAGAGTTGCAGTTATTTCAATCTGCAGGTTGGACCCTGGGTTTTTTCATCAACCAAAAGACGATGCACTATTTGAATCTAGAGTAGTAAAAGAAACAATCCATGAAATTGGTCATGTATTAGGATTATCACATTGTGTCAAACGCGGTTGTGTGATGAATTTCTCTAATACCGTCGGGGAAGTTGATAAAAAAACAAAGTATTTATGTGATATGTGCAAACTACAAATGGGCCTATGAAAAGCTTAAATAAATTGAGTTAAGAGTGATTTTTATGCTAGAAGGAGAATTGTTGGAACAACGTGTAATCTTGTGGGATAAAGAGGATTTTAATGAATTAGAGGAATCAGGATACGGGAAAGTATTGGATGATAGACTTGAGTTAACTTTAGTAGAAGCAATGTTTTTGTTCAATAAAGGAAAATTGAATGTTTTTGTCAAAGAAAAAAACAAAAAAAAGAAACTATCAAGAGAAGAATTTTATGAATATTGTACTAAAATTGAGAGAAACTTTCATGCAAGATTGATTGTTTATAGTGATTTAAGAGATAGAGGATTTCTAGTAAAAACTGGTCTTAAATTTGGTTGCGATTTTAGGGTTTATGAAAAAGGAGTAAAATTAAAGAAAGGGCCAAAAGCTGAGTTTGAACATACAAAATGGGTCGTACATGCAATACCAGAAGAATTTACTTGTTCCTTCTCTGAATTGTCTCGGGCAGTGAGACTTGCACAAAATATTAGGACTGAAATGATTTGGGCAGTTGTAGACAGTGAATCATGTGTTACTTATTATGGAATTAAACGTTTGACTTTGTAAAAAATAATTCTTTAATAGATTCTAAACCTCAATATAGCTCCTAAACCACCCATTCTATGGAATTGTTCTCCGAGTTCATGTGTCTTTGATATTATTTCAACTTGACCTTTTTTTTCTTCAACTTGTTTTGCCAATCTATCGACTTCTTCCTTTCTAATGTTCTCGTCAGAAATCAACAATATCTTGACAGCACCAGCGTTATCAGCATCCTTTATTTGATCTAACCCGTATACAGCTAACCCATCATCCTTATTCAAATGTGTGAAAAATTCTTGAACGACTTGAGACTCTTTTACTATCTCACTCTCTTTAATGACTTTATCCAGAGTACCCTTTTTTAATATCTCATTAATCCCTGCATTTGTCGCTGATGTCGTTGTATCAATAATTAACTTATTCTTCATATCGGGATAGTTTTCTTGTATAATTTTCTGCACATGTTCTTTCGTGAAACCAGGACCTGCTAAGACTATTTTCTGAACTTTTTCTGAGAATTTCTCTATTTCAGAAGCGATTTTCTTGTAGAATTCAGGTAATTTTTCCTCTTCTTGACTAGTTGAATGGGGATTTCTTAATTCTGATATTATTTCAACACCACTTCTTTTCAACATACCAAAAGTAGCTTGATCCGAATCTACCACTGATATCAAAACATCAGGAACTTTAACAAGAGCCTTGTTCAACCTATCAATCTGGTATTTTTTCCATTCTTTTTTATAGATAGTAAAAACAGTACCTATTTTAACTTCTATTGTGTGGTATGAACCTAATTGAACGTCATCAGGTCCTTCTATAATCTTTCCTGTTAGACGCAGTAGGTTTGTAAATTTCTGAAATTCTATCTTTTCTACTTCAATTTTTAATATCATAGGTTTTTTCTCTGCTTTAACTTGCTTTCCTTGTCTCTCTATGAATATGTTCCTTAGAGTTCTTGTTTTAACCAAATCCCCCTTTTCGATAACATTCTCCAAATACCATAAATCGTCGTTTACGTTTACTTTGACTATCACAAAACCTTTGTTAAAGTCAGATTTTATTATGTTCATGTAATACCATTAAATTTCTATAGTTTTTTGAAGCTTAAATTGAGTAATAAAAATATTAGTATAGAAATCAAAAGAATGTTTATGGCAGAAACTAAATTTGATGAATTTGCGTTTGTTCTCGTAGCTGGATTGATAATAATAATCGTTATGTTATTGATGTGGGGTGTGCCTACAGGAACACAAATACCAGTCGTTGAACCATCATCTCAATCGTTGACCATAAACAAAGGTTCATTAGAAAAATTCATCCTAAAAATAAATGTAACTTCAGATAAGGTTACTTTAACCCCTACAGGAACTATAAAGGATTGGATAAAATTCAGTAATAATAATTTCGATTCTTCTGGGTTAGCAAGCGTAGAAGTGTACGTGAAAGTTCCTTCTGGAACTGTAGAAAGGGATTATTATGGATCGATAGAAGTTGAGTCCGCTGAAGGAGGAAAAGTAAGCATACCTCTAACAATAACAGTAACTAATCCAACAACAGGAAAAGAAACTGAAGTTTCAAGTACACATTTTATAGGTGATTTTAGTGTTACTTATGTCGCTGGTTCTGAAACATTAAAAAGTGTTACCAATATCGAAGTTAAAGATAAACTAGTTAGTTTTAGCAGTAATATAGAGGAGGATATGAGTCTTGTCACCGATGGTTTCATAATATTAGATATATTTTACACGAATGGTGAAGGCAACTTAGTCGTGAAACTCAACAATCAAATCATTCTTGATCAAAATGTTGGTGTAGGGGAATTAAAAATACCAATTGATAAAGGATTATTGAGTAATTATAATATAATTGAAGTCAGTACATCAAAACCTGTTTGGAAATTCTGGACAAGTAGTGATTATAAGTTTGATAAGATTGATTTTGGTATAGACGTCTATGGAAATATGGAGAAAAAAGAAACTTTTGACGTTGCTAGAGAGGAGATAACAAATTTCCATGAAGGTAGAGTGGGATTTTATATCAATAGTTTTGATGGTGATGGGAATTTAATGGTTAAAATAAATGATTTCAAAGTATTCGAAGGTAGACGTCAAGGTATTGTTGCATTTAATTTTAATTATGTGGATGTTGGACTAATAAGAGGAGAAAACACAATCTCATTCTCGACAGAAACTGGGACAACTTACAATATAGAAAGTGCAAAAGTTGTAATAGTTCATAACGCATCTTAAGTTAAATAAAATAATCTTAGAAAATCTCTGATTCCTGGTGCAGCTCCTAATATTGCTATAATCAATTTTATAAAATTGTTAAACTCCTTATCATCAGAATACCTATCGATTAAAATTAATACTGCAACTAATGCAAAGAATTTTAAAAAGACAAATGAAAGAGGAGTCCCGAATAGATCAATGAAATATTTCGGCAGGAAATGCTGTTCGTAATAATCAAAATAATTTAATGAAACAAAGGTGACAGTTCCATCGAAAACATGAAGTCCTGTTACTATTTTATTCTCTTTCAACCAAGGTATGATTTTCAAAACAAATACCCATGGGATAAAGAAAAGTATAACATAACTAACGCCGAGAAAATTATTATATTTCAGAATTCCGAGTACTGGACTGATTAAAATTAAACCAATTACAAACATGATTTTGTAGTATGACATATGAAATCTTCTTTCCATCCACCATGATATCAAAAGTGTAAGAAATGTTATACCAAAAGTGAGGAAGTAAATACCTGGTGTAACAAAAAAATATCCAGAAATTATATTTGCATCTTCTAATATCCTGATTGAGCTGCCGAAAATGACAAAAGGTGTTATTGCTAATGCTAATCTCTTATCGATTTTTAATTGCATTTTTTTCAATATTCGGTAAACAATATAAGCGAAAATAATAAGGAGTATCCCATAAACGGCAGTATTAACAGGATTATAGTCATAACTCTCAACAAAATAACGATTAAACCATTCTAGAATGTTCATGAAAAGAATTTAGAGAATTAGATATAAATTCACTGAATAAAAATAGTTTAGGGAGAAAATGTTTACTGATTTACCACTTTCTTATTCCATAATTGCTGGTCTAATGGCATGTTTTTTATTTATACTAGGAATTTTTTTGGAGAAAGAAAAGAAGAAATCTAGAATTTTATTGATTTGGGCATGTTTTTTCTTAGCAATTTCGTTTGCTGGTCTTGAATCTGCCTTTTATGCAGAAGGATATAACATGTTTGAATTGGTATTTAACTTAAACCT